>Ga0310120_10000621_pt1 | contig 27797 bp, 22 predicted proteins | sample CB27_AW_983_MG_FD_203506 | JGI IMG/M metagenome (GOLD analysis project Ga0310120, IMG submission 203506) | Marine microbial communities from Western Arctic Ocean, Canada - CB27_AW_983 | ecosystem: Environmental > Aquatic > Marine > Oceanic | place: Canada: Western Arctic Ocean | collected...
GTCCGCGCCGGTCATCCAGGCTTCCCCCTGTTGAGTTGGTTGACCCGGCTAGTTGGAGCCCGGTCCGGCGGCTGCGAGCCCGGTCCGGCGGCTGCGAGCTCGGGCCGCGAATCCTGCAACGTCTTCTTGAAATTGTCTCGGAACGCCGTGATCAGTTGTGACGCGCTGGAGTCGTAGGCCTTGCCGTCGGCCCAGGTGCCTCGCGGTCGCAGCAGGCCGGCCTTGACTCCGGGGCACGACCTGGGAATCTCCAGCCCGAATGTGGGCTCGATCTCGAATTCACCTTTCGCCAGCGTGCCGTTGAGCGCCGCGCTCACCATGGCCCGCGTCAGCGCTATCGGCATGCGGTGGCCGGTACCGGGCGGTCCGCCCGTCCAGCCGGTGTTCACCAGCCATACGTCGGGGCGGTGGCGGTGCAGCTTCTCGCCCAGCAGATCGGCGTATTCTCCCGGATCGCGGGGCAGGAACGGGGCTCCGAAGCACGAGCTGAACGTCGCCTGCGGTTCCGTCACTCCGACCTCGGTGCCCGCCAGCCGCGCCGTGTAGCCCGACAGGAAGTAGTACATCGCCTGCTGGTCGTTGAGCCGGCTGATCGGCGGCAGCACCCCGAAGGCGTCCGCCGTGAGCAGCATGATGTTCTTCGCATGACCCCCGCGCCCATCCGGCGCCGAGTTGGGTATGTAGCTCACCGGGTACGCCGCCCGCGTGTTCTCCGTGATGGAATCATCGTCCAGATCCAGGACCCGGGTGTCCGGGTCGATCACGACGTTTTCCAGCACCGTGCCGAATCGTCGGGTGGTGGCGTAAATCTCCGGCTCCGCCTCGGCCGACAGCTTGATCGCCTTCGCGTAACAACCGCCCTCGAAATTGAAGATCCCGTTATCGCTCCAGCCGTGCTCGTCGTCGCCGATTAGCGTGCGATCGGGGTCGGCGGACAGAGTCGTCTTGCCCGTTCCGGACAGACCGAAAAACAGCGCCACGTCCCCGTCTTCGCCGTAGTTTGCCGAACAGTGCATGGGGAATACGTCCCGGGTCGGCAGCAGGTAGTTCATGGCCGTGAAGATGGACTTCTTGATCTCGCCGGCGTAGCGGGTGCCGCCAATCAGCGCCAGTCCACGGCTGAGGTGCAGGATGATGAAGGCTTCCGAATTCGTGCCGTCGACGGCCGGATCGGCAAGGAAATCGGGCGCGTGCACGACCGTGTAATTCCCGATCGTTTTCACGTCGGGCGACGGCTCGATGTCGTCCAGAAACATGTGCCGCACGAACAGGGCGCAGAACGCCCGCTGGCTGACGAGCGTCACCCCCACCCGGTTCTCCGGGTCGGCTCCGGCGTAGACCTCCTGCACGAACAGCTCCTTGTCCGCCAGGAACGTTGTCACTTTCTTCAGCAGGCTGTCGAACTGCTCCTCGCTGATGCCCTTGTTCACGCTGCCCCAGGCCACATCCTTCTCACTGCCGGATTCCCGGACGGTGAATTTGTCGTTGGGGGAGCGGCCGGTGTGTTTGCCGGTCATTACCAGCAGCGGGCCGCCCTGGGCGACCACCCCTTCCTCGCGCTGGATGGCCTGCTCGTACAGGGATTCGGCCGAGGCGTTGCGGACAAGCGCCGCCGGATCGTCCAGACCGAGTTCGGTCAGGGTCATTCCGGCGGGGGGACGATTGATAGCGGACATTCACGGTCCTTTCGGATGGTGCTGCGGGAGTTGCGTGTGGATCGTCGGGTTTCGCCGGCTCGCGCCTGCATGCGCCCGGCGAATCGCCCATCATTGGGGCGAACGGTGATCTTAGACTATTCGTTGTGACCGGAATGTAATCCGCCAGCTCCCGGAGGTTAATTGGACGATTTCATCCAGCGATTGCACAGCTCGCCGACGCAGATCGTAATCGCCGCGACCGGCGGCGGGGTTGGCGCGGTGGCCGCGCTCGCCGGCGTGTCCGGCGCCTCCCGCACCCTGCTTGGCGCGGCCGTGCCCTACTCCCCGCCGGCGCTCGAACGCTACCTGCAAGAACGCCCGGAGCAGGCCTGTTCGGCCGAGACCGCCGCCGATCTGGCGCTCGTCGCTCTCGCCCGCGCCCGGGAGTTCGAGCCCGACTCGATCCGCGACCTGCTCGGGTTCGGTATCACCTGCTCCCTGACCACCGATCGCGAGCGGCGTGGCCCGAACCGCTGCTTCGTGGCGGTCGCTGGCACCGGTGTGTCGGTGCATCGGGAATTGACCCTCAATAAGGGCGCCCGCGACCGCGCCGGGGAAGAGGCCGTCGCCACCGCTCTCGTGCTCGCCACTCTGTTCGACGCGGCGGGCATCGAGCACGATCTGGACCTAGGCCTGCTGGGCGAGGAGCAAGTTGCTGAGAGCACTCCAGGGGCCCGCTTCTGGCTCTACCGCCTCGAAGACGGCCGGGTGGACGGGGTAGCTTTGAATGGCGCCGGCGAGGTGGTGACCGATTTCGACCCTGACGGACTCGCCCTGCTGGCCGGCTCCTACAACCCCCTGCACGATGGTCACTCGGCGCTGATGGCGGCGTCGTCCTCCGAACTCAACGCGCCGGTAATGCCGGAAATGTCGCTACAAAATGTGGACAAACCGCCGCTATCTGCAGGTGAAATCCTGCGTCGCGTAAGTCAATTTCAGCCAGGCGACACTGTGCTGATAACCCGGGCGGCGACGTTCCGGGAAAAGGCGCGCTCGTTTCCCGGAGCGACATTCGTGATCGGCGCCGACACTGCCGTCCGGCTCGTAGACCCGAAATACTACGGCGACAGCAATGAAGGAATGCAGGCAGCGCTGGCCGAAATCAAGGCTGCCGGCTGCCGGTTTCTGGTGGCGGGACGGGTGGGGGATGACGGCGAATTCAGGGCGCTGGTGGACGTAGACATCCCGGTCGAATTCACCGAAATGTTCGCCGACCTCCCTGAAGCCCGCTTCCGTTCCGACCTGTCCTCATCGGCGCTCCGCGATGCCCGGTCCTGAGTAGCTGAAAAACTGGCCGTCGGCAACCCTGTGACGCCCGCTCCCGAATAGTCAGCCGGAGGCTGTGATTACCAGCTCGGCGCCGGCGGCGATGGTCGCCGGACCCTCTAGCACGACTTTTAACTCGCCCGCCGCGGCGTCCCATGTTGCCGGCTGGTCGTCTCCGGCCAGGCTCACTTCCACCGATTCCGGGACGAGCCCGTCCGGCAGGGCCAGCGTGAACTCGCCGAGCTTAACCTCGCCCCAACCGATCCCCAGCCGGGCGCTCAGCGTGCCGCGGTTGATTTCCTGCGAGTAGGAGCCCCACCCCCGGTTGCCGATGAAGAACGCCCGGTAGCTTTCCGGCGACAGCCGCGGCCCGACCGTCAGCGACCCGGCCCCGGCGTCGTAGACATAGCCCGACAGCGCGTCCAGCAGATTCCAGCTCGCCAGCGCCCGGGCGTAGTGGTCACCGCATTCGACTTCGTTCCAGGGATTGCGGATGCGCCCGTTCTGGCGGGACCGAATCGCCGTCACGATTCCCAGCCCTTCATCCACCAGGCCCTCGTAGATAAGTTGGCCGGCCACCGCATACTCAACCCCCGTCCAGGCCGTCTCGTGCGAATAATTTGTCGGGTCTTCCAGGTCGCCGCCGTTGGGCCACGTGCAGATCAGGACCCCCGGCTCCTCCGGTTTCACGTAGATACGGGGCCGCTGAGTGTGGTCGAGCAGATCGCGCCGGAAATTGTGCTTGTGGATGGCCTTCACCGCCGATCCCACCCGGTCCGCCGGCAGCAGATGACCCAGCCCCAGCGCGTGCGCCCACCACTGGCCGAGCAGTTGGTCCGCGTGGCAGCCGTCGCCGTACTGCATGGATTCGTAGCGTTCGTGATCCACCGTCTGCACGTAAAACTCGCCGTTGAAAAGCTCGGCGTCGAGATTCGCGGAGCCCTTCTCGAAAAGCTCCCGCGCCGAAGCCGCCTGCGCGGAGTCTTCCAGCAGGGCGGCCATCTCCTCCACCGCCCGCAGCGCCGCCAGGTAGAGGGAGGTGGTGAAACTGGAGTGGCCGAAGATGACACAGTCGTACGTATTCCACTGAGGTCCCGACAGGATGCCGTCGCCGTCGTCGTCCCAACGGTCGATCGCGTATTCCAGCGACAGCTTGATCCACGGCCACATCGATTCGAGCCAGTCGCGGTCGCCGCGCTGAAGGTATTCGCGGTACGTTTTCAGAATCGAGCCGAAGTGGCCGTCGCAGGCGTACACCGCGTTCTCAGTGTGATGCTGTACTCCGCCCAGATCCTCCTCGTCGGCGGCACAGCCGCAGTCCTCTTCACTGTCGCCGCCACAGCCACTCGCGTCATCGCCGCCATCTTCGTATTCCGACCCCCAGCGGGGCATCGTCAGCGGCAGCACGACCCGGTGCGGAATTCCGCCGGTGCCCGTCATTTGCATGCCAAATTCCAGATCGCGCTGCGTGCGCTCAAGATCGGGAAATAGGCGGGACAGCGTCTGCTCGTAATTCAAGACGTGCGTGCAATTCAGCGGGCAACAGCCGCCCTGCGGGGGATTGTGGGGGGTGCTGGCGCCGTTGCAGCCTTCGAAGGCATAGAAGTTGCCGTTCTTAGGCCAGAAATACGTCGGGCTGCGCAGGATCGAGGTCTGGGTGGAGATCGTCTCCAGCACCGGCGCCGGCAGGGTCGAATCGAAAAACGTGTCGCGGTACAGGCGGGTGGCCTCGCTCAGGTCATCGATGTTGTCCCGGATGTGCTCCACCACCGCCAGCGCCGAGCCGAACCAGTTCGTGTACATCGCCCCTTCGAAGAACCGGCTGTCCCGGTCATCCAGCCCCAGCTGCGACTGTTCCCAGTTGACATAACGATTGGGAAAATGCCAAGCGAGGATGAACGTCACGGTGCGCGTTTCTCCCGGCTCGACCGTAATTTGCGGCGCCACCGCCGCGTTCCAGGTGCGTCCCGGCTGGCTGGCGGCCGACTCGCCCACATCCGCCAGCGTGCCGCGGGCGCGGAACCCCGCCCACAGCGCCCGCGGGTCGTCCCACCAGTTCGCGATCGGCGCCCCATCGGTGAGCGCCGCCAGCACCACATGCCCCTGCTTGGGATGCGTGGCGTCGATGCCCGACGAGGTCATGTCCACCGCCGAGATTCCGTTCAGCCGGATCGTCGTGTTGCGATTGCCCCCGTAGCTCGGGCAACTCACGCCGTCGATGTGGGTAAAGCCGTCCCAGCCCACCGAATTCTGCGCCGTGCCCATGAACGCCACGTCCACCGCAACCTCCCCGGGATTATGAGCGGTGAGATTGAAGATCACCGCCGGCAGTCCGGACGCCCGCGCGTCCAGCGGAATAAACGGAGTGAAAGCCTCCATGAAGACCTCCACCGGAAGTTCGGCGTCTACGTATTCGAGATCGGCGATGGGATACGTGCCCCGGTAGCGGATGTTCTCGACTCCCGGGAGCACGTCCAGCAGATCGCGGCATCCGGCCGAGATTTCGTGATCGTTCACCGCCGGCGCCGGCTCGAATTCGCTGTCGTAATACACGTCCGTTTGCAGGACGCGAGCCACCTCCACCGGTCTCGGTCGCTTGACGAATTGGCGCTTGGCCCACACCGCGAAAAACGTATGCGGCACGTAGCCGGTGTGATTTACCTCGTGCGATATCTGCCACTGGCGCAGGCTGCCGTCACCGGCCAGAGCCACCTGTCCGGCTCCCAGCCCGCCCATCGGCATCGCCACGCAGCGGAGCGATTCGCCGGTGTAGGTGGTCACCCGTCCCAAGTCGACTCCGGTGCGAACGCCGGTTGCTACTGCCATGCGATTCCCACCTCCTCCTCAAAGCTCATTTTGTCGTTCGGTTCGAGGTAACCATGCGACCAACCGGGCCTCCCGGTCAAATCGCTCCGCCGGCCTGGCTAAAGCCGGACGAGGATGAGCCCCAGCGCGCCCACGCCCACGATCCCCCGGTACAGCGCGAACGGTCCCAGGCCGATTCGCCCCAGGAACCGCAGCAGCAACCGGGCCGCCAGCGCCCCGGTAATCGCCGATACCGTCGCCGCCACCGCCAGCAGAGCCAGTTCCTCGCCGGTCGGGTCGCTCTGGACGAATTCGCGTCCCCGCCATAGCGCCGCCCCCAGGATGATCGGCCCCATCAGCTGGAAAGAGAACACCGCCGCCGGAACCCTTCCGATCCCCAGAAAGCGGGCGGTCGTGATGGTGATTCCCGATCGCGACACGCCCGGGATCAGCGCCACCACCTGGGATATCGCCACCGCCAGCCAGGCGTAAAATCCGGCGCCGGAGGCGCGATCCTCCGGGCCCGCCATGCGGTCGGCGGCGTAGAGCAGGGCGCCCGCCAGGATCAGCGCCGCGGCGACGATCCATGGCTCGCGCAACACCGACTCCACCGCGCTCTCGGCGAACAGGGCGATGATGCCCACAATCGCGGTCCCGGCCACGATCGCGGCCAACCGCGACCTGCCGTTCCCCTTCCCCTCGGAAACCAGCGCTTCCGTCAGTAGTTCGCGCCAGTATCCCGCCAGCGCTGCGAACACCGCTATCCCGGTGCCCACGTGGACAGCCACCGCGAAGGTGAGGCTGTTGAGCAGGGGCGCGTCCCAGCCAACCGCCCACGGGACCAGCAGCAGGTGTCCGGAACTGCTGATCGGCAGAAATTCGGTCACGCCCTGGACGGCGCCCAGGATCACCGCCGCGAGCCAGTCGGTCGGGGTCAGCGGACTACAGCTCCCTGAAAATAGACACGGCGCCCCCGGTCGAGATCATAGACCTCGAAATCGGGGGCGCCGTGTCGTTCGCCTATATGAATACCGGCGCGAGCACCAGGGTAATCGTGCTGAGAAGTTTCACCAGCACATGCAGCGAAGGGCCGGCCGTGTCCTTGAAGGGGTCGCCCACGGTGTCGCCCACGACGGTGGCGTCGTGCATCGGGCTGCCTTTCTCGATGACGTTGCCGTCGGCGTCCTTCACTATGCCCAGCTCGATCATCTTCTTCGCGTTGTCCCAGGCTCCACCGCTGTTGTTCATCACCAGGCCCATTATCACGCCGGTGATGGTGCCGACCATCAGGAATCCGGCCATGGCCTCGGCGCGCAGGACGAGGCCGACCGCGGTGGGCATCGCCACCGCCAGGATGCCCGGGGCGACCATGTTGCGCAGGGCGGAGGAGGCCGCGATATCCACCGCGCTCTGGTAATCGGGCTTCTCGGTGCCGCCCATGATGCCCGGGTGCTCGCGGAACTGCTTGCGCACCTCTTCGATGATGGCGCTGGAGGCCCGGCCCACGGCGCGAATGGCCAGCGAGCTAAACAGGAACACCAGCATCGCCCCGAGCATCGCCGCGATGAAGACCTTCATGTCGGCCAGGTTCACTTGCTCAAGACCGGCCTTCTGCAGGTACGCGCTAAAAAGCAGGAATGCCGCCAGCGCCGCCGAGGCCACCGCGTATCCCTTCGTCAGCGCCTTCGTCGTGTTCCCCACCGCATCGAGTTCATCCGTGATCCGACGCGTCTGTTCGCCGGCCTCGGAGAATTCGGCGATGCCGCCGGCGTTGTCCGCGATCGGGCCAAACGTGTCCATCGCCAGGATGTAGGCAGCGCTCATCAGCATGCCCATCGTCGCCACCGCCGTGCCGAACACTCCCGCCGAAAGCGCCCCGGACATCTCCAGCCCGAGATCCTCCACTCCCTTCGCGCCAAACCAGAACGAGCTGCCCAGCGCCACCGCGATCGTCAGGATCGGGATCGCCGTGTTCTCGAATCCCATGGCCAGCCCGGCGATGATGTTCGTCGCCGGGCCGGTCCGGGATGCTTCAACAATCTCCTTAACCGGTCGGTATTTCGTGCCCGTGTAGTACTGGGTGATGTAGACGAACGCGACGCTGGTCAGGATGCCCACCAGCCCCGCCAGGAAGAACCAGAAGCTGCCCAGCATCACGAACACCGCGAACGCCATCCCCGCGACCGACAGGACCGTCGTCACCCAGAATCCCGTATCCAGCGCTCGCTGCGGGTCTTTCACCGCTCCGGGTCGGACCGCGAGCAGCCCGATAATCGAGGCGATCAGCCCCAGCCCACGCAGTACCAGCGGGAAGAATATCCAGGCCACGTCGCCACTCACCACCCAGAGCGCGACTCCAAGGATCATGGCTCCTATGCTCTCCGCCGCTGTCGACTCGAACAGGTCGGCGCCGCGGCCGGCGCAATCGCCGACGTTGTCGCCCACCAGGTCCGCCACCACCGCCGCGTTTCGCGGGTCGTCCTCCGGAATACCGGCTTCGACCTTCCCCACCAGGTCCGCGCCCACGTCGGCCGCTTTCGTGTAGATGCCGCCGCCCAGCTGGGCGAACAGCGCCACGAAGCTGGCTCCAAAGCCGTAACCGACTATCAGGAACGGCGCCGCCTCCGGGTGGTCGCCGCCGCCGAAGAGCATGAACAGGGCGTACACGCCCAGCAGACTCAGCGCCACCACCAGAATGCCGGATATGGCCCCACCCCTCAGGGACACCGTGACGGCTTCACCAAGCGAGCGGCTGGCCGCGGCGGTGGTGCGGACGTTGGTCTTGACCGCCGCGATCAATCCGATGATTCCCGCCACCGCCGAGCTCAGAGCCCCCACGAAGAACGCCACCCCGGTTCGCCACGCCAGCTCCCAGCCCTCTATCGGCGGGAGGCCGCCGGGCGGCTCTTCCGATCCGAACGCGCCCACCACCGCCGCCAGCACCACCGCCGTCACGATCGACATCATCGCGATCGTGCGGTACTGGCGCTTGATGAAAGCGATCGCCCCTTCGTAAATAAACCCGCTGATTTCCTGCGCTTCCGCCGTGCCCTTGTCGCGCCGAAGCACGTCCCAGGTGAGGTATCCGGCGAACAGAAGCGCCACTATTACAGATATCGGGACGATCCAGATCATGCTCTTTCAAACTCCTACGTGACTGCCAGGTACTTGGCAGATGTCACGTCCGTCGCGATGTTGCGAGGCGTGGGGATACAACCGGCGGAAACAATCGTTATGAGATTGGGTCCGCTAATTCCTTAGTACAGTTTGCAACGATAACGCTGCAAGGTCCGCGACGGAATCGACCCTGAACTCGACCGCGCCGCGCGGCCGCCGAAACACAGGCGTCGACCCGATGGCCCGATGAAGATTCACAGGCGTGCGCGGGCCGTGCATGGTGCTTTGGGAAAGTTTCGGCAGGATGATCCCGGCAAACTGAGACACTAGAACCGGCAGGAATTCTACGTAACCCTTCGAGGCAAGGCAAGAGTGCGGCTTACCTACGGGAGTCACCCGCGGCCTCCAGGCACTCGCCCACGGCTTCCACCAGGCGCTTCAACTCCGCGTCGGTGCCGATCGTTATGCGCAGGGCGTTCTGAGTTTCGGGCGTGCCTTCCAGATGGCGAACCAGAATGCGGCGCTCCTCCAGCCCCTGCTGCACCGCCACCGCCGAGGCGTCCCCAAAGTCGACCAGGACGAAATTCGCCTGCGAAGGATGCACCCTCAACCCCAGCCCGCCCAGCGCGTTCGTAAGCCACTCCCGCCGCCGCCGCACGCCCGCCCACATCGCCTCCGCCCATTCGCCGTCCGCCAGCGCCGCCTCCGCCGCGATCTGCGCCGCCCGGTTGACGTTGTACGAGTCCTTTATCTTCAGCAGCGCCCCGACCAGATCGGGCGGACCCAGCAGATACCCGATCCGCAGCCCCGCCAGTCCGTACGCTTTGGAAAACGTGCGGATGACGCAGACGTTGTCGAACCTTTGCAGCAGCTCCAGGCAATCGGTATCCGCGAACTCGGCGTAGGCCTCGTCCACCGCCACCAGGTTGGCGCCGGTCGCCGCCAGCTCCGCCGCCTGCTCCGGCGGATACGCCGTGCCCGCCGGGTTGTTGGGACTGGTGATGAACGTAATCTCCCCGGCGGCAAGTTTGAGAGCATCGATCGGCAGGCTGAAGTTTGTTCCCAGCGGCACCGCCTCCACCGCTACGTCCTGGATGTTTGCCAGGATCGAGTACAGGGCGTAGGCGGGACTGGTGGTCACCACCGTATCGCCCGGATCGCAGGTAGCTCTGATCAGCAGGTTGATGATGTCGTCCGCCCCGTTTCCCACCACCACACGCTCGACTTCCAATCCGAAGCGCTCCGCCAGCCGCTCTCGCAGCGGTTCCGAAGTTGGGTCCGGATAGCGCCGCAGCCAGTCGCCGTCTAGGCCGGCCAGGGCGCGCACCGCCGCCGGTGACGCCTCCGGGCTCTCGTTCGTGTTCAGCTTGATCCAGTCTCCGCCGGACGGCTGCCGACCGGGCACGTAGCCGCTTAGCTTGCGTACATTCGCTCGTATTTTGACCAGGCTGATGGGCTTTCGGAGGCGGAGGGAAACATGCCGTCGGCTCCCCCTGACGATCACGCGGCGAAGTCTAACAGGGTAAATTGCCCTTTTCGTCACCGCGAAAATGCCGATTTGCACCTTGTCGCCCTCGAATACGGCTGGTAACCTTCTGTTCAAGTTGTCTGGGGAGGCGACACAAGGATTCACGGCCTCCCGGTGCAAATCTTTCCACAGAAAGAATCTGAGCTCAGGGCGATCCTGAGCGCGAACTTCGGGCTGGGTGGGGTTCCGTCCGGAACTCCCGCCGCCCAGACGAAGAATCGTCGCTGCCGGCTCCAGGTCGGCCTTATCCAGGTCGCCAGCCACGCCATCGACTCCGGCGCCGGGCTGGTGATCATCGCCGGAGACCTCTTCGCCGGCCCCGCCCCGGCACCGGGCGATCTGCTGCTGGCGGCTCAGCAACTCGGCCGCCTGCGGGAACACGAAATCGCCGTGCTCGCCGTCCCCGGCGACCGCGACACCACGCCGGACGGCGAAGTATCGGCGCTGGACCTGCTGCGCGATCTGCAGCTGGTCGAAGTCCCGTCCGACTCGCAGCCCACCACCGTCGAGGTCGGCAAGCTTGTCCTGCACATCTCCTGCCTGCCCTGGCGATCCGGATCAACCAACGGCGGGCCGCTCCATCGTCTCGATTACGCCAACGAAGCCGATTTTCATCTGCTCGTCGCCCATTACCCGGTCGAGGGGATGGGCGGTGAAGGTGACCGCGAGGCCGTCATAAACCTGGACTCGGCGCGGGTCCTGCTGGGCGTGGACGTATTGGTGGCCGGCGGCGGCGATCGCACCATGCATGGCCGCGCCGGCGCCACCACCATCGCCGTTCCGGGCGATCCCGCCCTGGCCGACGGCACCGGCGGATTTTTAGAAATAGACATCTCCCGCCGAGGCCTCGAACACATTGACGTCATCCCCGGTCTCGGCGCCGTGCGCCGGCTGGTGGAAATTCCCGCGAGCCTGCTGGCCCAGGACGACGCCCACACTCTTATCCGTGGAAACATCGAGCCGTTCCTGGATGCGGAAGCCGAAATCGTGCTGCGGATCACCGGCAGGAGCGACCCCGAGACCCTGCGAACCTCCGGGCTGGCCGGTGTAGCCCGCTGGGCGAATTCCCTGGCCGCCGGGTTCGAGCTCGATCTGACCGGCCTGCGCATCGGGGACGACGCCCTGGACTCCGGTCCCGGCCACCTCTCCGCCCTCGACGAGATGTCCCGCGCCGTGAAGGCCGAGACCTCCGAAGATGGTGAGGCCGACGAGGCCGGCGACATGGCCCTCAACTCCCTGCGCCGCGTCCTGGGCGCTCGCCTCGAACCGGGCGGCCGTTCGTGATAGTCCTGCAATCGGTCCGCTGCCGCAATTTCAAGGCACTCAAAGAGCTGGAGGTCCATTTTCCCGGCCGTTGCTCCTTCCTCATCGAGGGCGCCAACGAGGCCGGCAAGACCAGCCTGCTCGACGCCGTCTACTTTGCCTTCGCCGGCACCGGTCCAGGCGGCGTCCCGGCCCGCCGGCTCGTTAGGCGCGGCGAGGACGAGGCCGCCGTCACCGTGGAATTTGCCGGTGACGACGCTTTCGGCGTCCTGGAACGCACCGTCCCCCGCCACGGTCCGGCCACCGTTCAGCTCAAGCTGGAGCGGCGCTTCCAGAGCCACGAGCTTGATGCCGAGGCGGAGGTCCAGGAGGAGCTGGCGAAGACCTTCGGCCTGGACGCCGCCGGGCTCGCCCGGGTGAGCTTCCTGCGCGAGCTGGACCTGAGCCCGGCAGTCGCCAACCGGACCTCGGCCAGCCGACCCACCGTAGTCGAGCGCAAGGAACTCAGCCGCGCCCGGGGCGACCTGGCCGACGTCTCTAGGCTGCGCGAGGAACTCGCTCAGGCTCAGCAGCGCATCGAACTCGCTGAGGAGTCCGACCGGCTCGGTGAGCTGAATCTCCGCCGGCGGGAACTGGATCAGCGCCTGCGGCTCATCCACATCGCTGGGCTGCGCGACCGGTATATCGCCAGCGCCGCTGAAGTGCTCTCCGTACAGGCGCGGCTCGGCGGCCTCAACGAGTCCCGTGATGGGCTGCGGCACGACCTTGAGCTCGCCGAGCGCCAGTCCGCCACCATCACCGTGGTCGATGCCATCCAGACCGCCCGCGACGCACACGTGGAAGTGGACGAGCGTCTGCGAGCGCAGCAGGCCGACCTCGACGCCGCCGGGGAGGCGGACCGCGACGCCGCCGGGGCCGCCACCCGGGCCGAAATCATCGAGCAGGCCCTGGCCCACCTGGAAGCGGCCGAAACATCCGGCCTGGAGCGGACCGATTTCCAGCGCCGGCAGGATCGGTTGAATGCGAACCTGGCCGAGCTGGACCGTTTCCGCCAACAGCGCGCCACCCTCACCGACGCCCGCGCCTCCATCGAGTCCGAACTGGCGGGTATCCGCCGAAACATCGCCGGCGATGCTCCCGATACTTCCCTCATCAGCGCCCGCCGCCTCTGGACGGCCTGGATCGAGACCTTCGGCGTCGATATCGACGACCTCCTGGCGGCCAGAGCTGGATCGCGCTTCTCCCCCGGTGGCCTAGTGTCCCGGGCCGTGTCGCGGCTTCGCGGTTCGGCGGATTCCGCGGCCACCGAGCCGGACGCCGGCCCCGCGACAGCACAATCGGAAGAGCGGGCCGAGATCGAATCCGCGTTGCGCGCAAACGAATTCGAAATACCCGCCGACATCGACGCCGCGATGGCTCTGGTGGAGTCTGCCGGCTTCGACCCTCCCACCACCGGCGCGACTCCGGCCGGCGACGCCATCCCCGCCGAAGAATCCCTCCGCGTCACCGACCAGAACCTCGTCAGCGTCATCGTCCGCGCCACCCGGCTGGACGAGAGCATCAAGCAGCTTGAAGCCGGGCTCGATCGCACCGAGCTCTCCGAACTAGAAAGCGGCATCGAGGCCGCCCTCCAGCGTTCCGCCGGCTCGCTTCGTGCCGCGGCCGCCGCCATCGGGACCGGCGACGAGCCTCCCGATCTCCCGACCCTTCAGAGCGAGCGTGACGAAATCCAACGAAGCCTGCCGACGCTCAAGGAAAGCGCCTCCCGCCAGACGGACCTGGAACGCGAGTTGGACCGCCTTCGGGTCGAGCGCGAAGGGGTGCTGGAAACCGTCATCGAGCTGACGGCCCAGCTGCGAGAAATATGGCCCGAGCGATTCGAAGACGGCGCTTCCCCGCCGCCGGAGTACCTTGAAAAATTGCGGCGGGACTCAGCCACCGCCCTCAGCCGGCGGGACGCCCCTTCCTTCAACCGCGCCATCACCGAGATCGCCTCCCAGATCTCATCCGGTGAACTGGCCCTGGATGTGGTGCAGCGAAAACAGGACCAGGCCGTCGAGCGCCTGGCCGAGAAGGTGGAAGCCGAGGGCTCCACCTTGAACCGGGGCGAGGTCGAAGCCTCATTGAACTTCAGCCTGCCCGGTTTGCGCTCCGTGACCAGCGTCGAAGACCAGCGCATCAAGCTGGAAATCCAGCAGATCGAGCAGCGCCTCGCCGATGCCGAACGCTCCGTCGAAGCCTGCGAGCAGCGCCTGGGTGAATTGCGCACGCACGTTCACCTCGACGCGGAACAGTCCCGCGCCGAGGAGCTAGAACGCCGCATCGGCGTCCGCCTGCGGGCAAGCGAGATCGCCGGCCGCGCTCAGGAACGAATGCGGGCCAAAGCGGTGCCCAAGACTCTGCAAAACGCCCGCACCCTCCTGCCCATCGTGACCGGAGATCGCTATTTCGACCTGCGATTCGCCGGTTCCGGCGGCGTCGAACTATGGGACGAGGCCGCCGCCGATTGGGCTCCGCTGGCCACCCTCGCCTTCGGCACCCGCCGGCAGGTTGGGCTTGCCCTGCGCCTCGCCGAAGCCATCACCGCCGGCGGCCCCTCCTCCCCCGGGGGACCGGCCTTCATGTTCGTGGACGAATCCGCCCTCGGATCCGACCCCGAGCACCGGGCGCGGATATCGGCGGTGCTGCGTGAGGGCCTGCTGCGGGACACCTTCGCCCAGGTCATCGTGCTGGCGGGACGCGACGACTTCCACTCCGCTGATTTCGACCGCCATCTGGTCCTTACTGCCGGGTCCAGCGTCGCGCCCGGTGTCTTCGCCGAACTTAGACGCGGGATGGAAGATTGAGCCTCGACTCCGGCGTCGCCTCCACCGCGACTGAATATCGCGGCAAGTCCCGCCATCCGGGTGGGTTCTTCGCGGTGCGCCGGGCCGTCCTTCTCTGGGCCGCGACCATCGCCGGCCCCGCCTGTCTGGCCGGCATCGCCGCCATTTTTCTCTTCTCCAATCCCGCCGATCCGGCCAACGTCTTCGCCTTCTACGCCCTCTGCGCCTTCGGTTCCTTCCTCGGCTCCTGGGCCGCCGGTTACTGGATAAGGCTGAACGTCGCGGCCGACCGCGAACACCCCGACGATTCGTGGCATTGCACCCGCCAGGCCCTGATGGTCTCCCTGGCGGTCATGGCCTCGCTACTGCTCCTGCGAATAGGATGGCTGGGCGTTCCGGCGATACTCCTCATGGCCGCGTCCGTGGTGGGAGCCGAGTTCTTCTTTACCTGGATGGGAATGCGCAAGTAGATGGAACGTGAACAGCGCTTCGCCGCCTCCGGCGACACCTATCGCGACCTGGCCCATCTCTACGACCCGGAACACGACCTGGTCACCGAAGACATCGAGCTGTACCGGGACCTGTCCACCCTGGCCGGCGATGACGTGCTCGACCTCGGCTGCGGCACCGGCCGGGTGATGTCCAGCTTGCTGCTCGCCGGCTTGAAGGTGACCGGGCTAGACGTCTCCGACACCATGCTTTCCATCGCCAATGGCAAGCTGCGGGATCTCGGTGTCCAGGGAGCCTTGAGTCGAACCGACATGCGCGAACTGGAATTCAGAAACGAATTCAATCTCGCGATCTGCTGCCTGGACTCCTTCGGGCATCTCCTCACGATCGGAGATCAAGAGAACTGCCTGACCGGGGTGCACCGGGCGTTGCGCGATTCCGGCCTGGTGGCCATCGACGTGCTGAACGCCACCCCGGAGGTTCTCGCCGCCCGGGATGGCGCCGTGGCTCTGCAGGCCAGATTCACCCTCGGCACCGGGCAGGATGTCCTGCACTTCGTCTCCTGGCGCGTGGAGTACGAGCGGCAGCGGATCACCGTCGATCACATCTACGACTCCGTCAATCAAGAAGGCGCCATCCGCCGTCGCCTGGGTAGCTACGTGCTGCGCTACTACACTCGCTTCGAGCTCGAGCAGCTCCTCACCGCCGCCGGGTTCGTGGTGCGCAACGTCTACGGCGATTACTACCGCTCTGAATTCACCGTCGGTTCCGAACGGCTCCTGATCGTCGCCGAAAAGCAGACTCAGTAACGCCCGACCGTCCGTCGCCCGTCCCCTCCGCTTTGTCCGCTAGGTGCTCCACCGCCCCAGATTGAAGACCGTCCGCTCCGGGTGCGGCGGATAGGGCTCGCCATCGCTGATGAAGCGCAGCAGTTGCCCGCTGGCGCGAAAACACGATTCCAGCATGAACCGTTAAGCGCCGGCGTATTCCGTCGATGCGTCGACATCCAGATATTCCCGTCCCGCCGCCGCCGCCCACGTCTCCAGCCCGATCGCCCGGCAGCCGCCGGCCGTCAGCCGGCCTACGCACGCCTCCACCAGATCGCGCCCGAGCCCGCGGCCCTGCATATCGGGGACCACCGCCAGCGAAGAAAACCAGCCCAGGTTGCCCCACGCCCGTCCGAAGATGCCGCCCGTTAAGCGCCCGCTCTCCTCCAACACCAGGCAAAATTCCGGCCCCATCTCGAGCATCGTCCCCAGCATCTCCGGCGTTCGTGGTTGGTAGGCCACCAGCGCCGATTGACCGTGCAGGCGTACCAGCACGTCCGAATACGCGAACGTGATAACGTGCGCGATTTTCGGCAGATCAGCGGGCAATAGGGGTCGTATGGGCATGGTGTTCAACCGCCGATTTTGCTGATGTTCAGGCGCACGATATTATCCTCCCACCACCTGTGGATAATCGGCGCGGGAGATGTTCCGCACAGTCTTTACGGAGATCGTAGTGAGCGTTACGACCAGACCCGAACTCGCGTCCGCGATGACCCGCCTGGGTACCGAATCGGCGTTCGTTGTGCTGGCCCGGGCTCGCCAACTGGAGGCCGAGGGCAAGTCCGTCATCCACCTGGAAATCGGCGAGCCCGACTTCGACACTCCCAAGAATATCGTTGAGGCCGGGGTCAAGGCCCTGCGCGACGGCTTTACCCACTACGGCCCGTCGGCCGGTCTACCGGAATTTCGAGAAGCCATCGCCGCCAACGTCAATCAGTGGCGCGGCGTCGAGGCCGACCCGGCCGAGATCGTCGTCACCCCGGGCGCCAAGCCGGTGATGTTTTTCACCATCCTGGCCCTCTGCGAACCCGGCGACGAGGTGCTCTATCCCGACCCGGGCTTTCCGATTTACGAGTCCATGATTAATTACACCGGCGCCAAGGCCGTGCCCATACCGCTCCTGGCGGAGAACAACTTCCGCATCGATCTGGACCGGCTGCGGACCGACATCAACGAGCGCACCAAGCTCGTCATCCTCAACTCCCCGGGCAACCCGACCGGCGGCTTCAACACCCGCGCCGACACCGAGGCGATCGCCGAGATGGTGCTCGGCCGCGGCATCATGGTGCTCACCGACGAGGTTTACAAGGACATCATCTACGGCGGTGAGCACTTCAGCATCATGTCCGTGCCGGGGATGAAAGAGCAGACCATTCTGCTCGACGGCCTCTCCAAGTCCTACGCCATGACCGGCTGGCGGCTGGGATACGCCGTCGCCCCCACCTGGCTCGCCGACACCCTCGCCCAGCTTCAGACCAACTGCAACAGCTGCACCGCTGCGTTTGTGCAGATGGCCGGCCTGGAGGCCATCACCGGCCCGCAGGACAGCGTCAAGGCCATGGCCGCCGAGTTCTTGGCCCGGCGCGAGATCATGGTGGAAGGTTTGAACGCCATCGATCGCGTCTCCTGCCACAGCCCAGAGGGCGCCTTCTACGTCTTCCCGCAGTTCGAGGGCTTCGAAACTCCGACCGAGGACATCGCCGACGGCCTGCTCACCGACGGCGGCGTGGCCGCCCTGGCCGGGTCGGCTTTTGGCCATCATGGCGGCAATTCATTCCGCCTCAGCTTCGCCAACTCCCGCGAGAACCTGCGCGAGGCCATCAAGCGCATGGACGCATATCTCGGCGGATTGCCTTAGGGGATCGCCCCCGGTACTACTCAGGCTCATTTAGATGAAACGCGCGAGGCGCGCGCGATCTAGAGCTGCTCGAAGCGCTCCACTTCAAATACGAACACCGTCGCCCCACCCACCTGCACCTCCACCGGATACGGCATGTAGAACTCGCCGGGCTCCATGATCGGCGGCAGCGGGTTTATATACTGCGTACGGGTTACGCAGTTTCGCCGGATTATCGATAGCAGCTGTCCCAGCCGCTCTTCGTCCACCCCCAGCAGGAACGACACATTGCCCTCCCGCAGAAAGCCGCCAGCCGTGTTGATCCGCGTCAGGCTGAAACGCTCAGCCAGCAAGGATTCAGAAAGCGCGTTGGCGTCTTCGTCCTGGACAATGGCCAGCACGAGCTTCATGTCGGTGCTCGCGTCATCCGCCAATAACCAAGACTCCCGAAAATGACGAGGTGACCTGCCCGGGGGCCTAGAACAGCCCCCCGTGCGACGAGCCCACCGGTTCGACGGCGCTCGCCTGCAGCTCCTCCTCTACGCGGTGCCAGATTGTATCACTGAGACCGTCCTCAGGCTTGCGTCCATCCACCGTCATCCAGCGATTCGGCGCCCGCGCCGCCGAGTTGAGAAATTGCCGTCGCACTCGATTGTGAAAATCTAGTCCGCGTCTCTCCATCCGCGACAGATCGGCCTCATTTCCAGTAACCAGCCGCAGGCGCCGCGCCAGCCCCTCCGCCGCCGGGATATCCACCAGCACCACCAGGTCCGGCACCAGCGCCCCCGTCGCGAAATGGTTCAGCCGCCGCAGCGCGTCGATGTCCAGCTGGGACCCGCCGCCCTGGTACGCGATTGTCGAATCCACAAAGCGGTCGCACAGGACGATCTTGTTCGCCCTCAGCGCCGGGCGAATCACCTCATCCACGTGATGGGCCCGGGACGCCGACAGCAGCAGCGCCTCCGCCGTCGGCGACGCCTCGCCAAGCTCGGTGTCGCTTTTGAGCATCAAATCCCGCAGCAGTTCGCCCAGCCGCGTCCCGCCCGGCTCGCGCGTCCACACCACGTCGTACCCGGCTTCCAGCAACCGGCCCAGCAGTAGCTGGCTCTGGGTCGTCTTTCCGCTGCCGTCCGGGCCCTCGAACGTGATAAACATGCCCGCGGCCTCCCGTTTAGGTCGGCTCACTAACGCTTTCCTTTCCTGTCGACGAACATTCGCACCTGCCGGTTCGGTTCCCGTCCTCTACTTTCAGAGGCCAAGTTGTAGCGCTCCGCGATCTGGTGTTGCCGCCGCCGCACGTAGGCGTTCGCCGGCTCCAGCAGCACCGGCTCCCGGTGCTGCAGCACCTGGCGCGCCGCCCCGTTGGCCTCCGCGATCGGATCGGGCATCTCCGCCCGGTGCAGATCGAATATATCCGCCAGGCACGCCTGAATCTGAGCCGCCGAGCTGCTGCGCAGCACGTACACCGGCAGATTTCGTTCCTCCGCCTCCCGGATCGCCTCCGGTCGCTTTCGATAGTAATTTCGCACCGTCAACACTACGTCCGCCTCACGCAGCTCCTTCACCTGACGGACTTCGATTCCGGTCGCCGCGATGGATTGCGTCAGCCGCTTCCGGCTGATCCCAAACGGGTACACCCGCAGCGGCCCGATCCGCACCGGCTCAAAGGTGAGTTCCGCCCGAGCGTTTTTTTCCGCCGTAACCGTCGTCCACTCCACCTTGATCTCGCCGTCATGCTGGCCGCGGATTTCAGTCAGCACGTCTTCCTGGCGCAGGAAGGCGTCCACCGACGCCGCCACGTCCGCGTGTACCCGCACCTGCTCCCGGTCCTCGATTTCCACCAGCGCGTCGAACGTCGGCGCCGCCCGCCGCTCTAAAATTGACTTCTGCGTACCCCGCCGCCGTGCCTCATCGTCTCCCAGCGTCACTGATTCAACCCCACCTACCAGGTCGCTCAGTGTCGGGTTGGAGAGCAGATTTTCCAGCGTGATCCCGTGCGCCGTGCCTACCAGTTGCACGCCCCGCTCCGCGATCGTCCGCGCCGCCAGCGCCTCCAGCGAGGTGCCGATTTCGTCGATGATCACCGCCTCCGGCGTATGGTTCTCCACCGCTTCGATCATCACCCGGTGCTGCAGTTCCGGCGTCGGCACCATCATCCGCCGCGCCCGTCCGATGCCTTCATGCGGAATATCCCCATCGCCGGCGATCTCGTTGGACGTATCCACCACCACCACCCGCTTGCCCAGTTCCTCTGCCAGCACCCGCGCCACCTCTCGCAGCATCGTCGTCTTCCCCACCCCCGGCCGCCCCAGCAGCAGCAGGCTCGTGCCCGACTCGATCAGGTCCCGGATGATTTCAATGCGACCGTATATCGCCCGGCCCCGCCGGCAGGTCAGCCCCACGATTTCCCCGCTGCGATTGCGCAGCGCCGAAATTCGGTGCAGCGTGTGCTCGATCCCCGCCCGGTTGTCATCCCCGAACGATCCCACCGCTTCCACCACGTGCTGCAGGTGAGTCCGGTCCACCACCCAACTGGCCAGCTCCGTCTCCGACGACGAGAATCGCACCAGCGGCCGGCGGCCCAGGTCCAGGATCACCTCCACCAGGTCCTCGTACTCCGGCAGCTTTCGCAGCGACTCGGCCACCGCCTCCGGCAGCGCCTCCACCAGAGCTTCCAATTCAGACCGGTCGTTTTCCGAGTACTGCAACCTGACCGGCTGTCTCTGCGTGCTCAGTTTCGGCCTACCCGCTCGTCAATTGGCCGTGCGTTCGGCCACTGCCCGCGGCAGCGGTTTGAACAACCGTATTCCCAGGTGCCGCACCATCAAAAGACGGGTGTACACCGGGCGGAAACCGTTCTCCTGCAGCGTCCGCAACAGCGATACGTCGTGATCCCGCACCACCGCCAGCACCGATCGTGGTGAGTAACGTCGCAACGAGGCTAGGCCGAAATCCAGCAAAGCCTGCGTCATTCCCGGCTCGTTCTGCGGCGCCATCAGTCGCAGACGGTGGGGACCGTCTTCCCCCGGCGTCACCTTCAGCCAACCAGCGATTTCGTTCGCCGCTTCCACCACGAAACGGAGATCCGGTCGCGGCGGCCGAAATCCGGCGAAGCGTCTCCGTCCCGGCAGGTCCCAGGTGCGGCTGGTCAGGTTCTCGGCCCGCTGCACCAGCACCGGCGTTATCGCCCTGTAAAGCTGCTGAATCCCCCAGGCGTCAGGCCGCTCCTGCTGCCGCAGTCCCGGCAGTAGCGCCTGGCTCGCCACGCCCACGCCGCCACGACCGTAGGTGTGTTCCCGCACGACCGCGCTGAATCCGTACCCCTCGAACACCGATTTGTAAGGGCACTCGTCCGGGATTCGCGCGAACACGCTCACCATCCCTTCCTCGCCCGCCCGTTTGCATATCGCTTCCAACATCTCCGCCACCACCCCCGCCTCATAGCTCTCGAATCCGCGTGGCGGCGACTCAATCGCTGGATCGCACTCCCGCACCAGCATCCACGATAGGTCCAGTTGATCGCTCTCCCGGCGCGGTCTGGTCAGCGCCAATCCCGATCGCCGCCGATCCCGGAAAAGGTACGGCGTGCGTCCCGGCCGGATCAGCGGCAGCGTCGCCGCCGCTCCCGAGAGCCCCGGCGACACCCGCCCGGCGTACGGCACCACCGGGATTACGCCGGCATTCGAGATCACGAACGAACCGAGAATCCCCGGAATGTCCCAGATTCGCGGTTCGATTACCACAGCAGACTGCACTCCAACTGGTGGGCTACGCGCCTATTTTATCCACGAAATGACGGTGGAAGCGTGAATCCTCGGTAAGTTCCGGATGAAAGGCCGTCACCAGCAGGTTCTCCTGGCTCGCCGCCACCATACCCCCGTCCTTGAGCCGGGCCAGCACTTCCACTCCCGGACCGGCGCTCACGATCAGCGGCGCCCGGATGAACACCCCGTGGAAATCCGGGGGACCGAGCACCGGCACCTCGAGGTCGGTCTCGAAGCTCTGTATCTGCGAGCCGAAGGCGTTCCGGGACGCCGTGATGTCCATCAGGTCCAACCCCGGCTGCTTATCGTCGCCCAGGTTCTGGGCCAGAAAGATGAGCCCCGCGCACGTCCCCCATACCGGCAGCCCCTCCCCCGCCCGGCGGCGAATCGGCTCCAGCAGGCCATAGCGCACCGCCAGCTTGCCGATCGTCGTGCTTTCGCCCCCGGGGATGATCAGGGCGTCGATGTCGTCCAGTTCGTCCGGCAGCCGCACCGCCCGACCCTCACAGCCCAGCCGCGCCAGCATCGTCAGGTGCTCGGCGAACGACCCCTGCAGGGCCAGAACTCCAACCGTGGGCGAGCTATTCACTGAACCTCAAGAACAGCTCAGGTCCCGCGGGCCGCCATGCGCTCTTCCGTGGGGATGGAGGCCACCGCGATGCTTTTCATCGCCACGTTCACTCCCCGGCACGCCTCGGCCACCAGCTCGTCGTTCTCGTAGTGAGTCGTCGCCTCCACGATGGCCGTCGCCAGCATGCGCTGCACGTCCGGGTCGTCCGAAGCCTTGAATATCCCCGAGCCCACGAAAATCCCCTCCGCCCCCAGGTGCATCATCAGCGCCGCGTCCGCCGGGGTGGCGATCCCGCCCGCCGCGAAATTCACCACCGGCAGCCGTCCCAGCCGCTTCACTTCCCGCACCAGCTCATAGGGCGCCTGCATACCCTTCGCCGCCGTCATCAGCTGATCGTCCGGCAGCGCCGCCACCTCGCGGATCTGGTCCATCATCGTGCGCATGTGCCGCACCGCCTCCACCACATCGCCGGTGCCCGCCTCGCCCTTCGTGCGAATCATCGCCGCGCCCTCCCCGATTCGCCGCAGCGCCTGACCCAGGTCCAGCGCGCCGCACACGAACGGGATCGTGAACGCGTGCTTGTCCACGTGGTGATGGGGATCGGCGACGGTCAGCACCTCCGACTCGTCGATGTAGTCAAGACCCAACGCCTGCACGATCCGCGCCTCCGCGAAATGCCCTATCCGGCACTTGGCCATCACCGGGATCGATACCGTTTCCTTGATTTTCTCCAGGATTTCCACCGCCGACATTCGCGCCACCCCGCCCTGCGCCCGGATATCGGATGGCACCCGCTCCAGGGCCATCACCGAAACCGCGCCCGCCTCCTCCGCCACCTTCGCCTGGTCCGCATTGATGACGTCCATGATGACGCCGCCTTTGAGCATCTGCGCCAGCCCGGCTTTGGCCTTCCAGGTGCCAGTTTGGCCTTCGGAGATGCCGGAGTCGTTACCGTTCTGCATGGTCATTGCGCCCTCTTGAACTTGGCGGCAGGAACTTGTACTTACAAATGTTACAACGGGGACCATCTGGAAGCCGCGCAAATTAGCCGCCGTGCGGCCGCCTCCTTCCCCGCTCAGGCCGGACGCTCCATCACCCCTACGATCCCGCTCGTCGCCGCCGATTCCAGCCGATCCAGCCGCACCGGGTCCCGTCCCGCCAGCAGTTCCGACGAAACCCCTTCGCCCTCCGCGGCCCCTCGATCTCGCGGGTGCCGAAGCCCTCCCCGTCGCGGTACGCCAGAATCGAGCCCGCGTCACCCGCCCCGAACCGGCTCAGTGGCGCCAGGCCGGCTCCGGCCAGCACCGCCGCGTCGATCAGCGCCGGACCGAGCGCCGGCCCGTGGTTGTGTTCTGCCATCGTTTCGGCCGCCGCCTCCGCCTTTGACCTCTGCTTCCCACCCTGCACGATACCTCCGAATTGGCGCCGCGAGACGTGGCGATTGACACAATCTCTCCCCCGCGCCCTCCACCCCCCCCGCCCCCGGATGCTAGAGTGCCCGCCTGTCCCCAGCCGAGCCAAAAAGAAGCGCAGGTGAGACCGGCCATGAAGCAACGCCTCAAAGATCTGACCCGCGAGCTCGCCGCTCTGCCCGGCGTCTCCGGCAACGAAGCTCCCATCGTCAAGGTGCTGGCCGAAAAAATGACCGGGCTCGCCGATGAGCTCACCGTCGATCGTCACGGCAACGTCATGGCCGTAAAGCACGGCTCCTCCGACGGACCGAAGCTCATGGTCGCCGCCCACTCCGACATCATCGGCTGCATCGTGCGCAGCGTGGACGATGCCGGTTTCCTGCGGCTCTTCGCCGTCGGCGGCGTGATCGACGCCCTGCTCGTAGGCCGCAAAGTGCTTGTCAACGACGTTCCCGGCATCATCGGCGCCCGCCCCGGCCACATTCAATCCGACGCCGAAAAGCGCGTCGTCACCCCTCTGGCCGACCTTTACGTGGACCTTGGCGCCCGCTCCGCCGCCGAAGTCGCCGACCTGGGCATCACCATCGGCAGCCCCATCCGTTACCTGAGTTCCGTCGAGGAAATGGCCAATCCCGATCTACTCTGCGGCGCCTATATCGACAACCGCCTCAGCTGCGCGATCCTGCTGGAGACCCTCGCCGGCCTGCCCTCCGACTTCGCCGGCAGCGTCCACGCTGTCATCAACGTCCACGAGGAAACCGGCTTCCGCGGCGCGAAGATGACCGCCTACGCCGTGCATCCCGATGTGGCCATCGCCCTGGACACCACCCCCGGAGCCGGCACTCCCGATGTCGATTTCTATCATGAGCTCCCCCTCGACATCGGCCGCGGCCCCGTCTTTCAGGTCGCCTCTCAGGGCGGCGGCGCCGGATTCACCTCTCACCCGGCCGTGCTCCAATGGCTCATCGACTCCGCCGACTCCGCCGGCCGCGACTACCAGCTCGCCGCCCTCCCCAACGCCAACACCGACGCCGCGATCATCCACATGTCCCGGGGCGGCATCCCCACCGGCGCCCTCACCATCTCCCGGCGCTACTCCCACTCGCCCGTCGAACTCATCGACCTAAACGACGCCGAAGCCGCCGTCCAAATCTTGCTTCAGGCCGTCTCTACCGTCGGCGACCTCGACCTCAGTTTCATCTAAGCCCCGCCGCCGCCTGGCTGTTCCCCTACTCGCACCTGCCGCTAGATGAAACAGGCTAAGGCTGGCCTGGGGCTGCGTAGCTGGCCTGTGGCTGCTAGCGCCAGCCATATCAGAAGAAACAGCCAATGGCTGTGCCTGCCTTGGCGCCTAGTCGTGCCCCAGGTCGTCCAAATCGAGCTGATTAATAAAATCCCGGAACGGCTTCAGCTGCTCGTCGGTCACCGCCGGTTCCGAATCTTCACCGCCGCTGAAGACGTCCTCGTTATCGGGTTCAATTCCTGCCGCGTCCAGCACTTCTTCCGAAACGAAAATCGACGCCCCCACCCGCACCGCCAGAGCGATCGCGTCGCTCGGCCGCGAATCCACCTCGGACTCCCGTCCCTCGATGTCCAGCACGATCCGCGCGTAGTACACTTGATCGACTAGGTCGTTTATCAATATCCGCGACACCCCCGCCCCCAGGTCTTCAATCACGTTCTTGAGCAGGTCGTGAGTGAGCGGCCGCGGCGCCGACCGATCCTGCAACTTGATCGCGATCGAGTCCGCCTCCGGCCCGCCGATGACGATCGCCAGATAGCGATCCCGGTCTCGCTCCTTGAGCACCACCACCCGATTCGGATTGATCAAATTCACCCGGACGCTTTCGACAACCATTTCGATCATCGCCGGCACTCTCCGCTCCCCACTATTTGCGGTCCCTCGGCCGTTTCGCCGGGGTGTTCGTTCGGCGATCGCCTCGCCATGCGCTCGCGGTCAGTCATCGAGCTCGAACGCCGTGTGCAGAGTACGGGACGCCTCCTGCAACCTACTCTCCTCGATCAGGCAGGTGACCAGAATTTCGCTGGTGGTGATGCTGATTATGTTTATCCCCTTTTCCGCCAGGGTGCCAAACATTCGCGCCGCGACCCCGGGACCGCTGCGCATCCCTATTCCCACAATACTAATTTTCGCCAGTTCGTCCGACCACGTTACGCCTGGCGCGCCCACCTCTTCTGCAACCTCCCTGACAATTTCCAACGCGCTATCCAGTTCGCCCTGCTCCACCGTGAACGATATGTCTGTGGCGCCCTCGTGACTGAGATTCTGCACGATGATGTCCACGTTCACCCCGGCCTCCGCCAGCGGTTGGAACAACGATTGTGCCAGCCCCGGCGCGTCCGGCACGCCTTCCACCGTGATCCGCGCCACATCGGCATCGCCCACCACGGCGCGAACGCGCGTCCCCGTCTCTATCTCCACTGCCTCGCGACTCACCAATTCAGTCCCCGGGCGATCGTTGAAACTCGAACGTACCGTCACCCGTAGTTTATGCCGTTCCGCCAGTTCCACGGAACGTGGATGCATCACCCGCGCTCCCAGACTCGCCATTTCCAGCGTTTCCTCATACGAGATGTAGTCGAGCTTTCGCGCCCGCGGCACCACCCGCGGATCAGCGCTGAAAATCCCGTCCACGTCCGTGTAAATCTCGCAGTGATCCGCTCCCAGCGCCACCGCCAGCGCGATCGCCGTCGTGTCCGAGGCGCCCCGTCCCAGCGTCGTCACCACCCCGTCCGCCGATGCCCCCTGGAACCCCGCCACCACCGGCGTCACCCCATCCTCCAGCAGCAGATGCAATGCCTCCGGGTCGATGTGTTGGATCCGCGCCCGGCCGTGGCGATCGTCCGTTACGATCCCCGCCCCCGGCCCCGTCACCGCCTGCGCCGCGATCCCGCGCTCGTTCAGCGTGATCGATAGCAACGCGCACGACACCACCTCACCCGTCGACAGCAGCAGATCGAAATCTCTCTTCCGGGGCAGCCGCGACAAGCCCCGTGCCAGATCCGTCAGGTCATCAGTCGTGTCCCCCATCGCCGACGCCGCCACCACCGGCCGCACCCCACGCTCCAGCGCCCGTGCGATCAGCTCGCTCACCGCCTCTATCCGCTCGCCGCCTGCCAGGGACGAGCCGCCGAACTTCATCACCACAATGGGCGCTTCGGAGCTCATTTCGTTGTCTTGTCGCGGTCGATCATCGTTCCTCTTCTTCACTAGGCTCACTCGCCGGCTCGGACCCCGTCCAGCACCCGCGCGCCCGGATCCGGCCTTAAATAATATTGAAGTTGCCGGCGCCGTGTGTCCCACGCTTTCGATCCGGGCCGCCCGCCACGCTCGCCGCCCGCTATTCTCCATCCCCTTGGCCCTGAGAGTCCCTTCCGCGAATTAATTCCCGATTACCTCGTCAACGACCGCCATGATTCGCGTCTCAAAGTTTTCGGGCGAGAATTCTGCGCTGCGGGCAATTGCTCCCTGGCCAAGCCGGTGGCGAAGACGTGCGTCCCGCACCAGCCGCCATGTCAACGCCGTCAACTCGGCGGGCGTTCGCCATGAGTATCCGGACCGTCCCGGCTCCACCGTTTCCCGCAATCCGCCGCCATCGAATACCAGCGCCGCCGCCCCCGCACTCATCGCTTCGACGGTGGATATGCCGAAATGCTCGAAGCGCTCCGGATCCCGGTGCGGGTGATGGCCGTACCCGGCAGCGTGCCAGTAAATCAGCGCCCGCCGGTACGCGTCCGCCAGCTCCCCGGCCGGCACATCCGTCCGAACCTCGACCGGCAATCCCCGGGCCAGCTCCCGCACCTGCTCCAGATACTTTCGATCGGCTGGTCGGCTGCCCAGCGCCCCCATCAGCCGCAACGTCCATCCGCTCAACCCGTCCCGCACCATCTCCCGAAACCAGCCCACCATCAAGTCGTGATTCTTGTTATGACTGCCCGCGAAGAAACGACCCACCGAAAGGATTTCCGGGCGCTTCGCCTCCGGCCCATCCCCTACCGACGCCACCGGCGGATGCACCGTCCGGGCCGTTATCCCCCACCAACGCCGGACCCAACCCGCCGTGTATAGCGAATTAGCGACCACCGCATCATAGCTAGCCAGCGCTTCCCGACCCGGAAACTCGCGCGCCCGTTCCATCGCCACCGCTAGCTCCGGTGAGAGCCGCCGCAACAGCACCCGTACCGGTGTTTGCAGCGGCGCATCGGTCCTCGGATCGGCGATCATCAATCCCAGCCGCCGGTTTTCCAGCGTTCCGGGCCGGCCATCCGGCTCGTCGGTTTTCGTCTTGATCGTCACCACCACCGGTCCGTCGTCCGCGGCCAGCTGAACCGGCCCCACCGGCACGAAATCTCCACCGGTCGGCGGAATCGTAGTCTCGTGCAGAACCCGGTCCCCTTGCAGAATCGCCAG
>Ga0310120_10000622_pt1 | contig 27783 bp, 24 predicted proteins | sample CB27_AW_983_MG_FD_203506 | JGI IMG/M metagenome (GOLD analysis project Ga0310120, IMG submission 203506) | Marine microbial communities from Western Arctic Ocean, Canada - CB27_AW_983 | ecosystem: Environmental > Aquatic > Marine > Oceanic | place: Canada: Western Arctic Ocean | collected...
TATAGAAGGCTAAAAATAACAAACTATGCAATTATCCAAAACTGAGTACATGATGTTTCTTAAGCACCCAGCGTGGCTATGGTTGAAGAAACACGATAAAGATAAACTTCCAGAACCAGACGCTAACCTACAGGCGATATTTGATGCTGGTCATAAGTTCGAGAAATACGCTGAAAAGAGATTTCCAAATGGGATAACTCTTGGATTCAATAATTACAATGAATATTTATCCCTTCCAGAAAGAACAAAGAAAGCTTTGGGGGGTGGCTCTAAGACTATATTCCAAGGAAGGTTCGAAGCAGATGGGATTACTTGTATATGCGACATTGTAGATCGAGTTGAAGAGAACACAGTCGATCTCTACGAAATTAAATCCAGTACTAAAGTTAAACCGGAACATTATCCCGACTTAGCTTTTCAAGTAGTTGTTCTCGAGTCAGCTGGCTTTAAAATACATAAAATCGCGATTATATATGTTAATAATGAATACGTGAGAGATGGAGAAGTTAATTTCACCAAATTAACAACCACAACGGATGTCACAAATGAAGTACGCGAAATAATCGAGGAGACTAAAAGTAATATCCAACTTGCTCTCGAAGTTGTTAAACTACCCCAGCTACCTGACCCATCTCCACGTTACGCTAAACTAGGATCATTCGGTGAATGGCTAAAAATCTATAGGGATTTAGGTAATAAAATCGATCCATACAGTATATATAATCTTATAGCCCCAAGCGTTAAACTCATAGGAAATCTTGAAGATTCAAATATATCCTTAATAAGTGATATACCTGAAGATTTTAAACTAACGCCGAAACAACTAGCACAAGTCATCGCGACTAAGAATAATGAACGCATAATCAATAAGGAAAAGATCAAGGATTTTATTGAAACTTTAACTTACCCCCTTTATTTCCTAGATTATGAGACGGCAATGAGTGTCGTCCCTCTATACGATGGCACTAAACCGTATCAACAGATACCATTCCAATATTCTTTACATGTCATTGAGAAAAAAGGAGATGAACCTAAACATAGTGAATACCTACATAGAAATAATAGCCATCCAGTTCCGGGCTTATTAGATAAACTTAGTAAGGACATCAGCTCGACCGGTACCATCCTTGTCTGGTATAAATCTTTTGAAATGGGGCGCAATAAAGAAATGGCACAGATGTTCCCAGAATTTAGCAATTTCTTAGAAGATGTAAATAATAGAGTGATAGACTTGATGGAACCGTTCGCAAGTGGATTGTTTGTAGATAAAGATTTCTTCGGTAGTGCATCTATTAAAAATGTCCTACCCGTAATTGTTCCAACCCTAAGTTATAAAAAATTAGACGTTCAAGAAGGCTCCTCTGCTCAACGACTCTGGATGGATTCGGTTATCCGAGATAAAAGTGCTATTAATAGAGATAAATTATTCTATGATCTTATTGAGTATTGTAAGATGGATACTCTAGCTATGGTAAAAATTTGGAAAGTCCTTGCGGGTTTATAAAATAAGGGGTCAGAAATAAAAAAGACCCCCTCAGCTAAATAGCTTCGCTCACACGGGGCAAAAGTTAGAAAATCGTCCAGCCTGCAGAGCAAGCTATTTGGTTTTTATCAATAGTAAGGATTGATTATTTAAAAAATGAAAAACATCACCGGAGTGATGTCTTTCAGTGTACCCGCTTCGCCACTTCCTACATAAGCAAAAAGCTTTGAAACGGATACTCTATTAGTTTATTCAAGGGGAAATATTTGTCAATAGTAAAGTTCGAAAATCGTCCAGCCTGCAGAGCAATAATCTATCAGCCAACGCTTTTAACTAGAACCTCTAGTAAATCCTTAAGATTATCCTGGCTTTGTTGAGGAGTTTTACTATCAACAAAAGCCTGCCATTTTACCATAATCTGATCATCCTCTAATCCCCTAACAGCATTTTCCAAAAGCAGTCTATCATTAAAACTAACTTCTTCTTCAGCCTGAAGAACTTTTTCAACAAATAATTGAAGAAAGGCTAGGACCTTCTTTTCTTTTTTCATTTCCGCCATCAATTGATCAGCTTTTGTTGATTGCTGTCTGTTGGAAAAATAAAATTGAGCAAAAATAATATTTCCTACTAATAAAATAATGATTATAATGCTATATATTCCCTTTTTATTCATATTGTTTATTTAATTTTATCACGACTATCTTATCTACCAAAAATTTTATTTAGCCAGTCAATAAATCTGGAAAAGAAAGTCTTTCTCTCTAATTCAATATTAATATGAACTCCCGCATCTCGCCGAACCATAAAGAGGTCGCTTTTATATAATCGGTAACTTTTTGCCTCAGTCATAATATAATATTGACCTTCCGGTACCAAAAAGAAGTACTGACCTGTTTTATCTGTTATTTGTAGATTATTCTGTTGAAATTCATCAGCTGGCCAGAGTTCAAATTTCTTAGTAGCTGGATTTTTCCAGAAGAGTGATACCTTTGCTCCTTTGATCCTTAATTCCTGATCTTTAATCTTGCTATAGACATAACCTTCTGGATCAATAACAGTCACTAACTCAACCTCTTGATTAGGCATTTTAGGATCTACATAATCAATGATCGTCTTGATTTGATATCGATCACCACCTCTTGGTACCTGTACATCAGCCACAAAAACATTGTTACCAACAGGTCGATAATCAAATTCTTTCAGGACCAAATACCTATTAACCGGTTGAACTTGGTTTTTGATTAATTGAGGACTGGTAAGAGCCATTAATGATGATGGCGGGATATTTGTCAGATCAAAATTATTTTCAGGAAGAGTGAGGATATAACCCCTAACTGATTCAACTGGCATTGCTGATTTAACAACTAGTTTAACTGACTGACCAGCTACAACATTGACTACCTGTCTAACCTGTCCTTTTTTATTCAGAGCAAAACTAACATTAAGATCTATCTTCTCATCAGCACTTCTAACAAAGACAACTCCGACAGGAATTTTAGCTAGCTCAGCTGTTGATAATTTGGATACTGGAATGCCCCTTAAGGCTGCTAATGGAGCCAGTTTTATTTCCGGCCTCAACTGAGTTATTTCCGCTAATCGAGGTAGATTAAATTCAACTGGCCTTAATTTAGTAGCATCAACAATTTTATTCATCCCAATCTCCTTAAAAGTCTTGTTGAGGTGAGGAAACTTGGTAATGAGGTTAACCAGCCTCTTCATTACTGGACTTAATTTTGGCAGTGGTTTTGGTGCAGCAACTAATGACCACTGACTTCTAAGAGCTATTGGTGTTTTTTTAGCAATCTTGATGAGAGGTTTCTCTGTCTTTTTGATCAAAGACAGTCTTGATCCTCCAACTGGACCAGGAATAAGCATTGCTCCACCGGGAATAACAGTGCTCTGTTCAAGGACGGTATGAGTTTGTTCATTGCCAAGAGTATCAGAAGCGAAGACCTTGATGTAGTAAGTGACATTTCTGTCTAAGCTAGTCAAAGTCTTAGAGGTACCTGTTGTATTAACACTTGTGGCTGAACCGGTTTTATTATTAACATCCGTCTTATCCTTACCATACCAAATATCATATCTATCCAAGTTGTCATCAGTGGCAGCACTCCAGCTAACAGCCACATCAACTCCAGTTAATTGATTGGTGTTATCAGCCGCGACACCTCCTAAACCAGTTGGATCAACATTATCAACCTCAAAGGCGGCTGAGGTTTTGATCGTGCTATCAATGGTGGCGTCGTTAGCGGTAACGCGAACTTTGATATCAGTCTGACGATCGATAATAGCTCCATTACCATTAGAAGTTGAAGAACTGTCCCAAACAATAGTCAGGGTGGTGAGAGCGGTATCGGTATCAATACCATCAACACTACCCACTTGATAAGCTTGAGCGTCATCAAGATCAGTGGCTCCTTGAGAAGGAGTGACACTGACTAGATCAGGATCGTACCAGGTTGTACCACCATCATCTGAATATTCCACCTTGACCTTAGTTTCATCATTATCAGTATCAGAAATATCTGTACTGAAGGTTATTTCACCATTGCCACTGGTTGATTGGGAGATGGAAGCCGGGACAGTAGCTACTGGTGCTGTATTGAAAGTCCAATTGGTAAGATTGCCAGAATCAGTGATATTAAGATCGGCTGTTATTATGCCTGTAGCATTAACATTATTAGAATCCTTAACATCTAGATATTCAATGGTTCTGGTGCCTTGTGGATCAAATAACCATTGAGTGTCTGCTGATGAAGACCTTAAGGAAAGTAACTGACCAGCGACTCCTTTCAGAGTAGCGGTGTTTGTAACGGTGGTGGTAGCTGAAGCAGGAAAGGTTAAGGTATCAGCTGAAGTAACTATTTTACTAAGGTTATAAAAAGTACTTGCTCCAGTCAAAGCCTGAGAAGTACCGTCTAAAGTAACGGTATTGGAACCACTAGTATATGTTCCAGAGTTATTCCAGTTACCCGCAAGAGTAATGTTCTGACCATTAGAATCCAAAGTACCAGCAGTGATAGTTAGAGCCCCATTTACATCAAGAGTAGAAGCATGTTGCCAGGAACCACCAGAACCGTTGAAGGTAAGGATGTTGTAGGAGTTGCCGCCAGGAAGAGAAGTGTAGGTACTAGTACCATCGTATTCGACGGTTCCAGAGTCGGTATCCATCGTCAGGTTGCTGACGGTCTCTCCTCCTTCGAGACGAAAGGTGGCTGAATTGGAAAAGGTGGTATTAGCAGCAGAGGTAGTCAGGTTTTGACCGGCAAGGTCAAAAATACCAGCGGTAATGGTTAAATCATCATCAACAGTAAGAGCAGCCCCGAGCTTAAAGATATCTGAAAGGCCATCGGTGCTGTTAATTATAAGATTTTCATAACTGGTAAGGAAGTTGGTGATAGTAAAAGTATCACTGGCCGCATCACCGTCTCCAAGGAAAGATATAGTGGAACCAGTACTATTAGTAATTGAACCAGTAAGAACTCCTCCTTTTGTGGTGATAGTTCCCGAGTTAGTGAAGGTACCATCAGCGGTCACCGTCAAAGTACCAGTACCAGCAGTAATAGTTCCAGAGTTGGTAAGGTCCATAAGTCCAACTGGCTCACCACCACCACTCTTTGTGTTGTTGAGTGTAATTGTTGGAGAGTCTCCTAACGGAAGTGTTGTGCCGCTAGAGATAGTTAATAACGTATTACCCCCTAAACCCCTTCCACTCTTATCAATCACCACCTTGCTGAAAGTCAGATCAGAAGCATCAATGGTAGCGGCTGTGGGAGAATCAAAAGTGATTGTGTCATGACCAGACAAGAAGGCGCTACCAGCCTGAGTAACTGTTAAATCTTCGGCAAATGAAGCATTGCAGTCAGAAGCACAAGTTAGTGTTGCACTGGCATTGTTGTGGATGTAGTCGCCGTCAATATCAAAGGTTGAGACACCATTGAAACTAGTCGTACTGTTGTTGGTAAAGGTACCAGAAGTCATATTAAATGTACTAAGACTATTTGCTGTAATAGTTCCCGAGTTAGTGAAGGTACCATCAGCGGTCACCGTCAAAGTACCGGTGCCAGCGGTAATAGTTCCAGAGTTGGTAAGATCCATAAGTCCAACCGCCTCACCACCACCACTCTTTGTGTTGTTGAGTGTAATTGTTGGAGAGTCTCCTAATGGAATGGTTGTGCCGCTAGAGATAGTTAATAACGTATTACCCGCTAGACCTGTTCCACTCTTATCAATCACCACCTTACTGAAAGTCAGATCCGAAGCATCGATAGTGGCAGCTGTGGGAGAATCAAAAGTGATTGTGCCATGACCAGACAAGAAGGCGCTACCAGCCTGGGTAACTGTTAAATCTTCAGCAAATGAAGCGTTACAGCCAGAAGCACAAGTTAGTGTTGCGCTGGCATTGTTGTGGGTGTAATCGCCGTCAATATCAAAAGCTGAGGCACTGTTTAAACTAGCCGTACTGTTGTTGATAAAAGTTCCCGAGGTCATATTAAATGTACTAATACTATTTGCTGTGATAGTTCCCGAGTTAGTGAAGGTACCATCAGCCGTTATAGTCCAAGTACCAGTACCAGCGGTAATAGTTCCAGAGTTGGTAAGGTCCATAGTTCCAACCGGCTCACCACCACCACTCTTTGTGTTATTGAGTGTGATTGTTGGAGAATCGCCTAAAGGAAGTGTTGTGCCGCTGGTAATAGTTAATAATGTATTACCCGTTACTCCCGTTCCATCCTTGTCAATAACGACTTTATTGAAAGTCACTCCTGAAGCATCAATGGTAGCGACTGTGGCAGTATCAAAAGTGACTGTTCCACTATTATGCGTCCAGGTTGGAGAGCCTGACTCAGTAAAGTTCGTTGATACTGTCATCGTATTGCTAGTACTAGTAAAAGTTCCTGCAGAGATGGTGTAACTGCCGTTAATATCAATACTGGAATCCCCCCCACTAAATGTCCCATCAGCCTGATCATAGTTGCTTGAGCCAACGATGATTGTAATAGAGTTAGATTGGGTAATGGTTCCTGTATATCCTGAGTTGATATCTATGCCTCCGACATCAATATTGGCATCAATGGTGACGTTGGCAGTGGAAGTAGTATCAAAGGTAGCAATGTCACCTGTTCCTGGAGTCGCATCACCTGACCAGTTGGCAGCGGTAGACCAATTGTTATCTCCTCCACCACCATCCCATGTGACTATTGGGTCGAGATAGAAGCGAACCTTGTTAGTAACAATACCTAAATATTGGAAAATTAAGGTGGCTGACTGATTGTCTGTCGGTGGTTGGTTGTCTTTAAAAGAAATGATGTAGTCTATCTCTGGTTGCAATGCTTGTCCTTCTAATTCTGCATAGAAGTTAGGTAGTGCTTTGGAGTTCCAATTATCTATCTGAAAGACTGGGTAAAATCTATTCGTAGTTTTACCATCAATCCAAAATTCCACCTTATCTGTATCCGCCACCATTGGATAGTAGCCTTCTGTTGTATTAAATTCTCCATTGGACTCACCAATGATGAAGTCTAAGTTGTCTGGGTTATTGAAGTCTTGGGTTAATTGATTAATTAACTGATTGGAAGGATTGAGATCTATAAGATCCAATAAGAAAGCGGTGCTTGTGTTTTCTTTAACAAATGCTAATTGTGGAGCATTACCAGCTAGATTAAGTTCAAGGTTTTTATTTTGATGTTCAACATATAGCTTGCCTGAGAAATATATGGTGTATACAGTACCACCAGCAGCTATTCTCACCTTGTTACTTGAGTCTTCTAATATCTCTAACTGTCCAATGACTTCCCCATTATCAATCAACACCTCTCCTGAAGACACAAAATTCTGTGCTCCTTGAGCATGATTTTCATTATATAACTGATCAATGCCACTGTTAGAAAAGTGCAGACTAATGCCATTAGGTGTTGTTAGCCAAAGACCTCCATCGGGAGTTGGTAGGCTAGGCAATCTATTAATACTGGCTAACAAATCTCCATTTTCTAAAGAGAAAGTGGCTTTTCTAATATATTGTTGATTATTATCTAAGCCAAAAACATATTGAGCATTAATAACTTGACCCTCAAGAGTGTCAAAAGATAAATTAATCTGAACCATGTTGTCTGAAGTGGTATAGCTAGTAGTGACGTTAGCCAACTCATAATTTGCTAGAGGTGATTGATATAGAGCTACCTGCTCTTGATTATCGTTATGTACTATAACCTTTCCATCTGAATATACATTGAAGGTCTGACTACCTCCTCCCAGAATAGGCAATGCTATATCAAAGATCTTTTCAAAAACAAAGGAACTACTTAATTTATCAGTCTGTTCTTCAACAACCACATCTTCTTCAATAAGCTCTTCAACAACTGGCTCTGCAACCAGTTGTTCCTTAACAATAACCTCCTCGGTGACAAGATCTTCTTTTTCAACTAATGCCTCATCAATGTTAGCTAATAAGTTGGAATTGGTTGCTGTAGTGTATTTAAAGAGGTTAAAGAAATTAAAAAATACTTTGAAAAGATTGAATGATGATAATGTGGAAAAAATGCTTGCTTCTTGAATTGGTTGTTCTTCGATAATTTCCTCGTCTTCAATAATCTCCTCAGTCACAGGATCCTCTTCAGTGGAAAAAATGCTTGCTTCTTGAATTGGTTGTTCTTCGATAATTTCCTCGTCTTCAATAATCTCCTCAGTCACAGGATCCTCTTCAATAGAATCGGAAACAATAACTTCCTCAACAACCTCCTCCTGAATAAGCTCTTCCAAGGCAACCTCAACTTCGACTACCTCTTCCTCAACAAATCCTTCAACCGGCTGCTCTTCTTCAACAACCTCTTCTGCAATCGCTTCTTCCTCACTAACAAAGCTTTCTTCGATTGGTTCAGAGATAACTTCCTCTGCAATTATTTCTTCCTCAATTGGCTCCTCTTCAATGATTTCTTCATCAACAACTTCCTCTTCTTCTATAACCTCTTCTTGGATTGGCTGTTCAACGATCTCTTCCTCAACTGGATCAGAAACAACATCTTCTTCAGTGACCTCTTCTGCAACTGTATTTTCTTGAACAGGCTCTTCTTCAACAACGACATCCTCTTTGACCACCTCTTCTTGAAGAGCTTGATCTTTTAAAACGGTTAACTTAAAGGGCTTATTAAAAGACCCATAGTCATACGAGATTAACAACCACCCTCCTTCTGACCAGTCATTTTCATCATATTTTAGAAGCCGTCCTGATGAGTCTAACTCTATTTTAACCTCTCTTCTTTTATTATCTTCATCTACTATCTCTGCTTTAACTGATTTAGGATCAATATGATAGTTTGGTCCTATTAAATAGTGATTAGGTGGATTGATAAATGATATTGGATCATTATCGTACTCTTCTTTTATATCTACGCCCTCCTTAATTTTACTCACTACTCTATCTTCATTACGTGCTTGAGCAACATTTCTTTTGATAGTTTCAAGAAATATTTTCTCTTCGATGATAGAGCCTTCCAATACAAATAATCCTTGTCTATCTTGGTCACTCTTATTTATTTGAATTAAAGATATCCCTGACTCTTTTTTAATTAAAGAAGCTTGATCATTATTGAAAATAAAAGAGAGGGTTGCTGTTGCATTTCTGAAAGAATTGTTAGGAGAAAAACTGAAAAATAAAAAACCTGCAGCCAAACAAAAAAACAGCCAAAGACAGATCTTCTTTTTAATCATTGTGCTTTATATCTTAGCATAATCGTGATTTACTTTAGCTGTGAATTATCTACGGTGCGAAAACTGATAAATCGCTTTCAAATTCAACCCCAACAACGGCAAGAATATAGACCTATTCAGGCCATTTTTATACAAAACAATGCTCAAAAGTTCGAAAATCGTCCCATCTGGCGAGCTATCATATTTACATTATCTTTACTATTTGTTACCTTAATCATTAATGACTAATGGAAATACAGGTGCCGAGCAGTCTCCAGTGCCTGATCAGTCTGACCAGCAAGCTACTCCTCCAGCTTCTCCTGTTCAACCTGAACAACCAACTCCTCCTATTGAAGGCAAAAAATCATCAAAAAAATGGCTTTGGATTATAGTTGTTGTGATTGTCATAGGGTTAGCTGCTTGGGGAGGAACCTATTTATTCTCAAATAATATTATCCCAGAAGAAATTAAAACATCTGGTGGAAAATTCCCTGACCAAATAGCTGATTTTGAAAGATTCAGATTTTGGAGAGGAGGAGTTGTGTCCAACACCTCCAATGTTGAAAGAGAGTGCGATAAGCATAATGGAGAAGTTTTCTGTATCAATACTGCTAAATTTATATATATGAGCGGAGATCAGGGTGTTCGTATTGATTTTTCAGAGGCATATCAGGGAAAAGATATTATGATGGATTTTCTTGATGAAATATCAAAGAAAAGAGTAGCTAGAAATGTCTATCAACTAGCCAAGGATCTTTCTCAACAAAAAGAAAATGAAATTTACTGGCGATCTGCAGAATATGATATTATCAATGCTAGTTTTATAACAAACGTACGAATTGATGAAGATAGAAGTGGATTCGGTAGTAACCGAGCTAAAAACATTCAACTAGATAATCCTGTAATCAGATACTACATGGACAAGTATCCTCCTATTTCTGTAAGTAAGTAATATTAAAAGTTCGAAAATCGTCCAGCCTGCAAAGCAATTAAATAAAAATGATTTATCAATCTATTTTTAATTTAACTTGTCGAATCTATCGAAGGACTCAAGGGAGGAAATATGCTTTAGAGGTCTATGATATAATAGCGGCTAGCGCTGATAAAGTAGATTTCCCTCAATTAGAAAATAATATTTATATCAATTTAAGCTTTGATTTGGAGCTTGGTTTCAATGGTAATTTTTATAGAAACCAGTTTAAAAATGCTATCAAAAAGGGGGCGGAGGCTTTAGATAATATAAAACCTATCTGTAATTATCTCGAAGATAATCAGATTGAATATAATGTTCAAATAGTGGGTCAGTTATTAACTAATAATTTATCTGATCATATTTTCTCATCTGAACAAATTGGAGTTATTAAAAAACACCCCGAGATTTTTTCCCTTGATCATTTAACTTGTCAGAACTTGTCTAATTCCTTAGTAGAGTTAGGTTCTCACGGTTTTTCTCATAGAATTTTTAAAGATCTTTCTAGGGAAGAAGCTAATTGGGAGTTGGATAAAGTTATTGATATTTTTGAAAAAAGATTTAAAAAAAGCCCAGTTTTTATGAGCTTCCCTAAAAATAAATTAGCCTATGTAGATTTGTTATTAGAAAAAGGTATTCCTTATTATCGCTCTATAGAACAATTCATGTCATTAGACAAAGGCGGGATGCCTCTAGGCATGATGTTGTCTTCGATAGTAATTACACCTCGAGAATTAGATAAAATACTAAAAATTATTAAACAAAATCAACAGCCTTTTTTATTACATCTATGGAGTCATTTTACCGAGATGTCAGTGGAAAAATTTGATCAATATATTAAAGTTATGAAAAACAATGGTTGTTTATTTACTACAACTTCCTCTTATCTTAAGAAGATTAATAATCAAATATGAAGAAGGTAGTTTTTATAACAACTAGAGGGGGAGCAAAAAAAGATTTTGTTAATTCTTTACAACAAGAAACCGGGGCAGTGGTTTCAATTGTAATTCAGGAATTTTTGACAAAGTCTTTGCGGCATAGGTTGCGGACTTTTTTTAGAAAACTTCCTTTTTATCTTTGGCCACAGGAAATATTAAATTTTTTTCGTTGTCAATTACCGTATAATAAACAGGTTTTGCTTTGGGCCAAGACAAGATCACCAGTTATTAATCATCATAAAGAATATCTTTCACCCATTAAAGTAGTAACAGATATTAATAGCGACGAAGTTTACAATTTTATTAAGAAACTCTGTCCAGATATTATTGTGATCTGGGGCGGACAGATAATTAAAAAACGGGTATTAGATATTGCAGAAACTTGTATTAATATTCATAACGGCGTAGCACCATCCTATCGAGGTTCTGTTTGTAATGGTCGGGCGATTTTGAATGATGATTGGAATAAAGTAGGCATTACTATTCATTATGCAGTTAGTCAAGTTGACTCAGGCAATATTATTGAAATTATTAAGGCTACTCATCAACAATCTCCTAGAGATTTTTTTAGAGAACTTAATGATAAGGCCTTCATTGCATATAAGAAGATTGTTAAATTATTGATTAAGGGAGAAGATTTACCAGTTTTTGAGCAGAATTTAGATTTAGGAAAAATTTATACTTTAAAAAGTTGGACCAATATTAAACAAATGAATTACATAAACAAGCTTAAATCTTGGCAACGCCATGCGGCACAATAATCACCCCCCTCCCTCCTGTCTTCAGCTCTACTAGCCCCTTTTTCCTACTTAACCGCCACCACATCAAAATTAGACAAATAATCGACCAGCTTTTGAGGCAAGTTCCTGGCTAACCATAAATCAACGGGCTGGGCAATCCTACTCTTTAAAAAAGGCCTCATCCTCAGCCAACTAGGAGGAATAATATTAATAGGCATAAAACTTAAGTTTCTTTCATAAAAAAAGAGCTGTGAATTTGAAAAACCAGTCTCTTCCAAAATCTTTCTAACCTCTTTTTTATAAAAACAGCGAATCGGACCGTTTTTATCTTTTTGGCCGATAGAAGCCAGGCTTAGCAAGATAAGCTTCTGACAAAAACCGGCCAAGGTTAAGGAGTTAACAAAACAGCCAGCTATAACCACTCTTCCTCCTGGCTTCAAGACTCGATATATCTCCTGAAGAGATTGCCGAGTTAAATGTTTGGGATTATGTAAAAAAACAGCCGTCACGATGCAATAATCAATAGCATTATCTGGTAAAGGAATTTTAGTAATATCACTTTTAATTAATAAGAGAGGTGGCTTAGAAAAGAATGATTTCTGATGAAGATCAGCAAACTTACTTAACATTACCACTGAACTATCCAAGCCAATCCAGCCCCGAAAAGTGCGCTGCGGAAAAAGATATTTGGCAACTCGACCATAACCACAACCTAAATCTAAAACCAGACCCTGATCGTTAACCAACTCTTCCATCAGCCAAGTGATCAGAGGAGCTGATTTTACTCTCTCATGCTCCTCGTCAGAAACAGCCAGAGCAGCCTGAATAGAATTAATCCGAGCCAGCTGATCCCAAATGGTTTCCTCTACCTCATTGTCAGTAAAAAAGCCCGGTGATCGGTATTGAAAACCAGGTTTTAATAAATAAGTCAGATCATTGTCAGTCATTGCCATTTATATTAAAGGTCAATAAAACTTAATACAACCCTCCTCATAAAAATTCGGAAATCGTCCAGTCTGCGGAGCCAATTATTTAACCAAATAAGACTCTTACAAATGGGTCTTTGGTTGCAATATTAATATCACAATAGTAAGATTGAACAATTAATTATCATTAAATAAGATATCTCCATAAAAATATGTTAATCTGGATAATTCCATCAATAATTGTTTTTATTAGTTTAATCTCTGTTAAGCAGATTAACCAGTATCAAAAAGGGGTTAAGTTCATGCTGGGTAAGTATATCGGCCTAATGGAACCTGGCTGGAGAATAGTTATTCCTATTATCCAGTTTTACCAAAAAATAGATTTAAGAGTAAAGGCAGTAGATGTGCCAAATCAGGAGGCAATTACCAAGGACAATATATCGGTTGGTGTTAATGCCGTTATTTACTATAAAGTCCGAGAAGCCGATAAGGCAGTTTTGGAGGTAGAAAACTTTTTCTTCGCCATTTCTCAGTTGGCCCAAACAACAATGCGGAATGCCGTAGGCCAAGTAGATTTAGATGAACTCCTTTCCCAGCGAGATAAGGTTTCAGAAAACATAAGAATCATTATAGATAAGGCTTCTGATCCCTGGGGAATTAAAGTTCTCAATGTAGAATTAAAAGATGTAATTTTACCAGAAGAAATGAGAAGGGTAATTGGTAAGCAGGCTGAAGCGGAAAGAGAAAAAAGATCCTTAATAATTAAGGCCGAAGGAGAGGTAATTGCCGCCAGCAATATGGCAAAAGCTGCCCTAACCCTATCAGAAGCCGAGGGAGCCCTTCATTTAAGAACTCTTCAATCAATCAATGATATAAGCTCTGATAAATCAAATACGATTGTTTTTGCTGTGCCTCTGGAAGTTTTAAGAGCTTTTGAAACATTTAGCAAAAAATTACCAGAAGAGAGCAAAAATACAAAACAAATCTGATACTATGAGGATAGGTCTGGTATATGAATACGCTTATCCTGTTGCTCAATCCTGGTGTGCGCAAAGTCCAGCCTAGTTTTATTGTATTAAGCAGCTTTTATGCTATGCTTCGACCAACTTAGATCTTTAAAAAAGGAGCCAACAAGTGCTAATACTCGTTGATCAAGATGGACCGCTAGCTAACTTCGAAGAAGATTTTCTGAAAGAGTGGCGTCTCCAATTCCCCGACTTTAACTACATACCTCTTGAAGAAAGAACCACATTCTATATTCAAGAGCAACATCCAGCTTACTTTAAGCACATCATTAAAGATATTTTTAAAGCCCCTGAATTTTTTCTCAACCTTCCACCTGTTGAAGGAGCGATCGAAGCGATTGCTCAAATGATTGATATGGGACATGAGGTAAAGATTTGTACTTCACCTCTCTCTGCATACGAGAACTGTATTCTTGAAAAATATCAGTGGATTGAAAAACATCTGGGTCGAGGATTAACAAAACACATCATTCTGACAAAAGATAAAACTCTTGTACGAGGTGATGTGCTAATTGATGACAAGCCAGAAATTGAAGGCACTCTAACCCCTATCTGGGAACACGTCTTGTTCGACTGCCCTTTTAATAGAGAAGTGCCTAACAAGAAAAGGATCTCTAATAAATGGGATAATTGGCTAGAGGTAATAAATGAAATTAAAGAAAATAAAAACTCTTAATTAAGAGTTAATAAACTACTGATATAATCAGTGGTTTTTTATTACTTATCCTTCTTATGCTTTGATCGTTCTCCTGCTGTTAGATATTGCTTCCGCAAACGAACCGAGTTGGGAGTCACCTCCAAATACTCATCCGCTCTCATAAAGCTCAGAGCTTTCTCAAGAGTTAAATCAAGTGGTGGAGCTAAGGTAATATTCTCATCAGATTTAGCTGCTCGCATGTTAGTTAGCTGCTTACCCTTAGTCGGATTAACTGCCATATCTTCGCCTTTGGCCGTGGTACCAATCACCATGCCTTCATAAACCTCAATGTTAGGTTTAATGAATAAAGTACCTCGATCCTGCAAGTTAGCTAGTGAAAAACCTAACGCCTTACCAGTGGCCATAGAAACCATTGATCCTAACTCGGTCTTCTGTATCTCACCTGCATAAATACCAAAGTGACTAAAGACAGAGGTTAAAATCCCCTTACCCTTAGTATCAACGATAAACTCATTGAGATAACCTAACAAACCTCGAGTTGGTACCTCGAAAGTTAATTTGGCATCACCGTGCTCCTGACCCATGCTAATCATTACACCTCGACGCTTACCTAACTTCTCAATCACCGCTCCTGACAACTCATCAGGCACCAAGACACTAACCTCTTCAAAAGGCTCTAGCTTCTTGCCATCCTCTTCTTTGAAGATAACTTCTGGCTGAGAAACAGCTAACTCAAAACCCTCTCGACGCATGTTTTCAATCAAGATGGCTAAGTGAAGCTCTCCTCTACCATACACCTTCATTCGTGCATTATCTTCAAAATCAACTTTCAAACCAACGTTAACTTCAAGCTCTTTTTCAAGACGCTCTCTAATCTGTCGTCCAGTAACAAACTTTCCCACTCGTCCTGCAAAAGGAGAGTCGTTAACAAACATATAGAAGGAAAGAGTTGGTTCATCAACCGCAATAGCTGGCAAAGCCTCACCGTCTTCATCATCTAACAAAGTTTGTCCGATAAAGATCTCTGGCAAACCAGCCACCATCACAATATCTCCGGCAAAAGCTTCATCTACCTCCTTTCTCTCCAATCCTTCAAAGGTGAAGAGCTTGTTAATATTCCCCGCATACTCCTTGCCCTCCGCATCTTTAACAAAAATCTTCTGCTTGTCTTTAATAGAACCTTTATAGATACGAACGATTCCCATTCGACCCAAAAAGTTATCATACCCGAGGTTAAACACCTGAGCTGATAGTGGTTTTTGTTTTAAATCGTCACCAGAAGCTGGCGCTACCTTCTCAAGAATAGTATCTAAAATAGGAGAAAGATCTCTCATCTCATCTTCCATATTATGCTTCGCCAATCCATCACGTCCGATAGCGTAAATAGTTTCAAAATCCAACTGCTCGTCTGTGGCACCTAGATCAAGGAAAAGCTCATAAACAGCCTCTTTAGCCTTCTCCGCATTAGCAGCTGGCTTATCAATCTTATTCAAAATCAAAATAGGCTTTAGTCCTAATTGCAAAGATTTCTTCAACACGAACTTGGTCTGAGGCATTGGTCCCTCAGCCGCATCCACGACCAATAACACTGAGTCGATAGAACGCAAAACACGCTCCACTTCAGAACCAAAGTCGGCATGCCCCGGTGTATCCAAGATATTAATCTTGGTGTCTTTATAAAAAACACTGGTGTTCTTAGCGTAAATGGTAATACCCCGCTCTTTCTCAAGATCATCAGAATCCATAGATACCCCCTCTTTACCACTCCCCGTGTATTTCAACATCTCATCGGTAAGGGTCGTCTTACCGTGATCCACGTGAGCAATTATTGCTATATTTCTGATTTCCATAAAATTATTACTTAACAAACGTTAAGGCCATACCTTTGTTGTTAACTCGACCTGTTCGACCAATACGATGAACGTATGCTTCTTGAGTAGCTGGAAGGTCGAAGTTAATAACGTGAGAAACATTACTCACATGAATACCTCGAGCTGCCACATCTGTTGCAACTAGAACATCAACATGAGCGTCTTTGAAACGCTTCAACGCTTGCTGACGTTGAATATGAGACTTGTTGCCGTGAATAGAAACTGCTCTCACGCCTCGCTGAATCAGCTTCCTGCTCAACTTCTCCACACCATGCTTGGTCTGACCAAAGACGATCACCTTGGAGAAATCTTTTTGTGAGACTAAAGTAGCTAACACCTCCACCTTATCCCTCTCACCCACCTTCACCACATCTTGAGCGATGTTGCTGGTGATATCCTGCTTCTTCACTGAAACATTAACTGGATCATTCAAAAACTCTCGAATCAAGTCTTTGATTGTTTGTGGCATAGTTGCAGAAAAGAAAAGCGTGTGACGATCTTTTTGAAGTAATCGTAAGATAGCTCTCATATCGCCAATGAAACCCATATCAAGCATCTGATCCGCCTCATCCAAAACAGCCGTACCAATCTGAAACGGCTTAATACAACCTCGCTTAATCAAATCCTTCACTCTACCTGGAGTACCAACGATAAAGTGATTGTGTTGTTTTAAAGCTCTAATCTGAGAATTAATACCCACACCACCAACACAAGTTACCGAAAAGACACGTAGGTCACGGGTTAGGACTCTTAACTCTCGCTCAATTTGAATAACCAACTCACGAGTTGGAGCCAAGATTATTACTGATTCTTTTTTATTCTTCAAAACCTTATTAATCAGAGGAATTAGAAAGGCTGCTGTCTTACCAGTACCAGTATTAGCTAAACCAACCACATCTTTACCCTTCATAATATGAGGAATGATCTGATCTTGAATAGGAGTAGGGGTGGTGTAACCAACTCGCTCCACCTGACGCACCAAGCTCTCAGAAAGATTAAAGCCGGTAAACTTATGCTCCGCTACATAAGGCGCCTCTTCCTTCTGAGTTACCGGGTTTCTATTAATATATTGAGATACGTCAAAAGACGATCGTTTACCACGTCGTTTTGGTGAGCGGTTCTGCGTACCAAATCTATTATTATTAAATCGACGCGAACCTTTAGACGCAGAAAAACTGCGCTTGCTATCATTAGTATTTGAGCCGGTATTCTTGCGTGAACCTTTAGACGCAGAAAAACTGCGCTTGCTATCATTAGTATTTGAGCCGGTATTCTTGCGTGAATCTTTAGACGCAGAAAAACTGCGCTTGCTATTATTAGTATTTGAGCCGGTATTCTTACGTGAATGCCGAACACTAGTAGAACGCCTGGTCTTGCCAGGACGGTAAGTAGATTTATTCATAACGTTGGGCTGTGCAGTATATTTTTTAATCACTCATGAGCCCCACACGTTTCTCAGGATTAGCAAATCATATCACATCTATAAAAAACTGTCAAAGGCTGGTAATAAAAGAGGTAGTTTCTTAGTTGTTTTGATATAATAAAAGTGTGGTTAAAAAAAATTTAAAAGTTTTAATTATTGGAGCCGGTCCCACTGGATTAACAGCTGCCTTGGAGCTTGCAAGGAAAGGGATAAAGCCAGAAATTGTTGATGCTAAAAAGCGTCCTTCACCATTATCTCGAGCGCCAGGCATTTTACCCAAAAGCATCAAAAATTTAAAAGCTTCGGGAGCGGGTGACAAAATTTTTAAAGCGGCTTTAAAATTTAATAAAGTCAGGATTCATTATGGCAAAAAAAATCTTATAGACTTAGATTTTTCTAAAAATTTTCCGTCTAAAGATTTGCCTGTAATACTACCACAAGACAAAACTGAATCGATTATGGCTGGCGTATTAAGGGAAAAAGGTGTCCGGGTTAAATACAATACTAAAGTCATTGATATTAAAACAAGCTCTCAAGAAGCCACCGCTACTTTCACTAACGGAAAGTCTAAAAAATATGATTGGATTATCGGATCAGACGGAGTTAACTCAATAACAAGAAAGAAGTTGGGTATTAAGTATGTTGGTTATAATCTTCGAGAAGTTTGGTCGATTGCAGATGTGGATTTATTAGGCAAAAATAATCCTGACCGTTTCTCGGCCTGGATTATCGACGGAGTCAAAAAAGATATTTTTGTAATGGTATGGCTTGGTCCAAATAGAGCAAGATTGGTCTCATCGACGCCTGATAGTCTTAAAGCCATGCCAATTAAATTAAATATAAAAACTGTTCGTCGAGCAGCTTCTTTCAAAATTCCAATAAAACAAGCCGAGACTTATGTCAAAGGCAGAGTTCTGTTGGCTGGAGATGCTGCGCACTCTCACTCACCAGTTGGCGGCCGAGGAATGAATTTAGGAATTGATGATGCTGTAGCAGCTGTGCAAGCAATCTTAAAAGGCGAGGTTGATCAATATAATAGAGAACGGATCAAAATTGGAGCCAAAATTATTCAAGACACAGAAATAATACGAAAAAGTCTAGTTTCAAAAAATCCATTTATTGTGGCGTCAATTAAACTAATCTTTTTTCTAATAAGTAATTTTGATATTTTTCAAAGATGGTTGATAAAAAAGATTACGAAATTATAAAAAATTAAATCTCCTCTCACAATTAAATAAAAACTTTGGTATAATTGAAAATATGAACCTATCTAAGTGGTACACAAGAATAATCGGGGTCTTTTTTGCATTAATAATCATCTCCCTTGCCTCAGATTATCTGCAATTCGGCTTCAGACCCGAAACCATGCATAAAATATTCCACGTTATCTTAGGAATAATAATCGTCTATTTTGGTTGGAATAACAAAAACTGGTGGCACGGCTTCCCTTTGATCAATGGCTCATTCTTCACCTTCGTTGCTCTCTTCGGCTTCTTGTTTCCTGATTTTGCTAATCTCGACGCCTTCAATACAACCGATACCATTCTTCACTCTATTGTTGGCCTATCTGGTCTAGTTATTGGAATCAGTAATTATAAGAAACGTTGAAAAGTTGCTCATAATATATAATCAATTTAATGATTTCTTAATGTTTTCATTTTTATAAAATAACTTCCCCTTTATTGAAAAATATGTATAGTTATACATATGGCAAAAAGACAAACAGGAATTGGTAAAAAAACCAAGTCAAAATCTAGAAAAACAGCTAAGAGGCTAGCTATCAAGCAAGAGATGTTAGCTAAACTAGCTGCTAAGAGAGGTAAGTAAAATATCTATGATCGTTTGCTTACTAACTTTGATATGCTAAAATATTTTTAATTATTTAAAAAATGAAACGGTTTATAAAACAAAACTTTATTATAATACTGGCCTTTCTGTTGCCGGTTATCATTTTAGTTGGTATTACTGCATCAGTATATTTACCTTCATTTTTTCTATCTACCGATTATGACTTTATATACTTATCTTGTAGCAGTAATAACTCACGCAATTGTGATAATTACATTAAAGATAGGTACAAAATTACTAATGGCAAAATGGTCATTAATGAGAACAAACTACCTTTAGATGCTGATAAGGATGGTATGGCTGATGTAAGTATTCATATTTTTTTACACAACGCTAAAAACAATAACAGTCAAGAACTTCTTTTAAGAGAAGTTAAAAAACTATCTCTTAGCGATCTCCTAACTTCACCTGACGGTGTCACTATCTCAGACGGATATTCTAGGGGAAATTCCGGGGGCCTCTTCTTTCCTTTCTTTTTTGACGGAGGAGGAAGAGATTATAATTATTATCTTGTAAAAGGAAATAGTAGAAAAAAACTCAATCTTATAAATAGTGCTCGTAGAAACTATTACCAAAATAATAATCACTTTATTGGTTGGGTTATACCCAATAGTAACTAGTAATTTTTTAATTAATAACTAATAATTAACTCATGCAATTGCAGTCAAGCAAAAAGAAATCTCACTTTTCTGTTACAAAAACACTTTATGCCATAGGTTCTATTATAGTAATCATTGGCATTCTGTTCTTTGTTCAACAAATTTGGGGTAGTATTGGATCTTTTGGTCGCATAGCAATCACCTTAGGACTTGGTCTAGCCATCACTTTTAGTGGTCTTGCTTTATCTAGGGGTCAAGTTGGCCGTTCGATAGACTCAGTATTCTATCTAATAGGTGGTGTATTAGTTCCTTTGGGAATTGCTGTGACCGCCTTTGAGCTGGAGATAACCGATCCCTGGATGCTTGCCTTTACTTCCGGCTTAGTTTTCGTATTCTATCTAGTACTTAATTTTGTTGATAAGAATACTGTTCTAACTCTCTTTTCAATATTTTATGGAACATCAACCTCTTATTCAATCCTTACTGCTGTCGGTTTTGGTAATAGCTTCAGCAACATCCCTATGGATGGCCTCTATAACCTGTATCATTACTTAACCATAGCTATTGGTACAAGCTACCTTTTCTTAGCTCATTCTTTTGCTTCTACATGGAACAAAAGACTGGTTAATTTTCTTCGCTTCTTTGGTGTACTAGGTATCTTATGGAGCACATTCCTATTACAGGACTATGATTCTCTTCTTTCGATCTTATCCTACTCCTTAGTTGTAGCTGGATTATTCTTCTTAGCAGCCTATATGAAAAGCCGACTTATTTTAATACTCAGCTCCCTCTTCCTTATCGCTCACATCTGGAACTTAACCAGAAAATACTTTGCAGATTCAATTGGTTGGCCTTTAACCCTCATCCTTATGGGACTTATTGTCATCGGTATTGGTTTTGTTTCGGTAACTATCAATAAGAAGTATATCGAAAAAAAGAACTCTCAATAACACTTACTCATTCAAATAAAAAACCCTCTAGCTAAACAGCTAGGGGTTTTTGGTTTCAAAATAATGATCAGTCGCTTTCCGACCCCCAACTTCTCATCATATAAGAAGTTAGAAGTGCCTTCTCACAATCTTTTAGACCTCGAGCCTTGTAAAGGTTAGCCTGACAAAGACTATCCTCTTCAAAAACAGCGTCATCAAGGTTCACTCCCGTGAGATTAGCTCCGGTAAAATTAACTCCGGACAACATAGCCCCTGAAAGATCGGCTCCTTGAAGATCAGCACCAGTAAGGTCTGCCCCACAAAGGTCAGCCTCTCGCATACAAGATTCTCGTAAATAAACTCCGCTGAGACAAGCTTCGTAGAGATCTGCCTCTGAAAGATCAACTTTAAAAAGACTCGATCCCCAAAGCTCTGCTTCACGAAAGTTGACGCCTGAAAGATTCAATTCTCTTAGGTCTATTCTTGATAAATCAAGATCCTCTGAGGATCTCACCTCATTGAATTCTGCAATCTTTCCTCGTTTGAGGAGAGTGATTAGCTCTTCCTTTAAGACTCTGATTTTAGATTCTGATAAATCTGCCATTTTATTCCTCCTTTGTTTAAATGGCTAAGTTGTTAACGTTCTGTTCCTATATGTTGGTATGACAATTGAATTTTGTCAATTTTATATTAATTAAAATATAAAAAATCCCAGACCTGTTAAGTGCTGGGATTTCTTATTACCTCTCTCTTACAAACCCAAAAGATCATTATCGATACCATCAAGAGAGGCATCAAGATCATCTAGATTGGTAGCTGAAAGATCAGCCTCAATATCATCCAACTCATCAGAAGAGCTGACTTCTTGTAACTCATCAATTAACGAGTCGCTATCTGAAGGTAGTTCTATACCTTCATCAATTAAAGCCTGTTTTTCTTCATCTGTAAGCTCAAGAGCGTTTAAATCCGCTTCAATATTAAGAGCTTCTTTGTCAGAGCTGTTGTTAAGCATGAAGTATCCACCAATCAAGATAATAGCTATTACAACAACAATTATTAGTTTTTTGTTCATAGTTGTTCTTTATTTCTTAAGAGCTTTAAGAGCCTTAATTAGTTCAACGACTTTAGCATGAATGCTCTTCAAATCTCCTTTAAGCTCCTTAGCTAAAGCTCTAGCAGCCATAGCCGCTTCTTTAGGAGAGTCACCAGTTAACAAAGATTCGTACTTCTCTTTGACACTAGCTAGCTTATCTTCCGCCTCAGCTTGAAGATTTTTTGCTTCTTCTAAAAGAACCACTAAAGAAGTTATATCAACATCATTAGCTTCTAGCTTTTTAATCCGTCTCTCGATTCTTTCAATAATATTGCTGTATCGAGCGTTAGCAAAACGGAAACGACGTAACATGTGAAAAGCTCGACGATGAGCAACAGCTAAACGAGCTCTCTTCTTAGTTGATTTTATTTTCTTTCGAAAATCAGTTCGATGTTTCTTACCTACTTTTTTAATCTTCAACTTACGCTCCTTCAACTCCTTTCGAAACTTTTTCCTCTCAGCTGGCTTTGCTTTGTAAAGTGATCTTTTTTTCTTTACCTTCTTCAAAACCTTCAAAGCTCGAGGTTTTTCCTTAAGCTTCTTGAGAGTTTTAGGCTTGAGCTCATCATCTTTAATAAGTTGCTTTTTAATGACTTGCTTCTTAACTGGATGATCTGTAGCAGATACCACTGCTGGGGCGACTGTAGTTGACAAAAAGGCGATTGCCAAGATAGACGAGACTATTAGTTTTTTATTCATGAAGTAATTCTACTCATATTTTGTATTTATTCAAATAGCTCTCAAAAAATGTATTGACTAAATCAATATAACTTGCTGTACTATCCATTACATTTGAGTAATTTGTTAGGACTTTAAAAAAGGTGCTGCACATGGATGAGTTACAGATTAGAGCCGTCATTACAGGTGTCCTCTTTGGTGCCTGGCCCCTGTTGATGAGTAGAAGTGGTTTGAATGGTAGTATGGCCTCCGCCGCTGTTGTTACAGGATCATTGATAATTGTTTTACCCTTTGCCTTTTGGAAGCTTGATAGTATTTCTGACCCCACATCTTGGACAACAGATATATCTTGGAAGCTCGTGGTGATTGCTAGTATAATCAGTGGTTTAGCTCTTTTGCTATTCAATGAACTACTATCAAAAGCCACTCCTAAGAATGTTGGTTCTTTGTATGTTTTGATGATTGTCGTGCAAATGGTTACCCCCGCTATCTACCAGGTGGTTAATGATGGTGGTCTAAGCCTTGGTAAAGCTATCGGCTTTGCCGCTGCCATTATCGCCGCTATTCTCTTGCTCTAACTAGAGCTCGCTGACCGAGAACGGTCATTTTTTATATCCACAATTTGGTATAAATAAAAAAAAGGATTATTATGACAAAAGAAATTGGTCATTAGCACTATGGTTGAAATTAAAAACAAGGGCGACCAAACTCTCTACGAATACAAAGCTTGTCAGATGTTCTATTGAGAAAAAGAATGAGCTGAGAAGTTTGAGGTTTGGTGTCGAAAGACTAATAGTTGTAATATAGATATCATTAAGCACACTGTCGATAAAGAAGAATAAATAAGTCACATTAAAAATAAATTAAAAAAATAAAATGCAAGAAGACCAAAAAAAGTCATACTTTCTCCCAGTATCAATCTTATTAGCCGGAGTCCTTATCTCAGGCTCCGTTATATACAGCGTCGGCAATTCCGCTACCGACCAAGTAGCTGAAGCTGATAATCAACCTCAGCAAGAAGCTCCTGGCGATTTAGACGCTATTAGACCAGTAACTAAGGAAGACCATCGTATTGGCCCTGTAAACGCTCCTGTGAAGATTATAGAGTTCTCTGATCTTGACTGTCCTTTCTGTCAACGAATTCACCCTACCCTCAAAAAAATAACTGAAGAATACGGTAACAAAGTGGTTTGGGTATATCGCCACTTCCCATTAGACCAACTTCATCCTAACGCCAATAAAAAAGCTCAAGCGACCGAGTGTGCTAGTGAGGTGGGTGGTAGTGACAAGTTTTGGTCCTACATCGACAAACTTTTTGTGGCTGATGTCTCTGGCGACTTAGATGACAAACTAGCTCAAATAGCTGCTGACCTAGGCATTAATCGTTCCAAATTCACCGCCTGCCTCAAGAGCGGCAAGTACGCTAAACATGTTGAAGCGGATATTCAAGACGCAACCAACACTGGTGGTACCGGTACTCCTTGGAACATCGTTATCGCTCCTAATGGTAAAAAAATTCCTGTTAGTGGAGCTCAACCTTACGCCGCCTTCAAGCAAGTTATCGACCTAGCTCTTAAGGAGAAATAATATGACTACTGCTTTCAAAAAAGTATTTAGTCAATTTAGATACTTATTGTTAGCTCTAATCGTCAGCCTTACCATCTTTGTTCTGGCTACCTGGCTCCCCAATCTTCCTCTGGTTTGGCAGGTAGTCACCTCCTCTACCATAAGTCTTTTTGAAAAAGCTTCTTTTCTAGCTAATCTAGTCCCCTCTATTCAAACCAACTTCAGTACTGTCACCGCTACATACACTATCCTGATCGCTGGTTTGTTTGGCATCAATGTGGCTATGACCACATATTACTTCCGCCAAGAAAAAACGATTACCGGTAAAGGATTGGGTACTGGTATTGGTGGTTTCATTAGCGGTATCTTTGGTATTGGCTGTGCCACCTGCGGCTCTTTCATTATCACCCCTCTCTTGGCTTTGATAGGAGCTGGTGGCTTTCTCACTCTTCTCCCCTTTGGCGGTGAAGAGTTTGGCTTTTTAGGAGTGGGTCTGTTAGGCTTTTCCGTAATAAGCGTCGCCAAGAAAATCAATCAACCTTCGACCTGCCCGGTTGAGGAAAAATAATTATATGAATAATAACGAACACAATAGTATGGATCCGTCACAAGAAAAGTCAGGCAAAACATTAAAATACCTATTGGGTTTTGTAGTAGTGGTAGTTGTTCTTGGTGGTAGTTGGTATATCGCTAATGCCCCAAAGACCTCTCAAGAGGATTTGATCTCAAAGCAAGGAATTCACTGGCACCCTAACCTCACCATCACTATCAAAGGTGAGGAGCAGTTGATCCCTGGTGATATTGGTATGGGCGGTGTTAATCACGAAGGTATTCACACTCACAAACCTAGTGACGTTGACACGCTTCATATAGAGAAGTCCGGCATAGTTAAGAAAGAAAACCTCCGCTTAGCTGAATTCTTCAAAATCTGGGGCAAAAAGCTAACCAAAGAATGTATTTTTGAATTTTGTAATGGTGAAGATGGACAGCTAAAGATGTTAGTTAATGGAGAAGAAAATACCGAGTTTGATGACTACCTCATGCAAGACAAGGATGAAATAGAAATTATCTTTGAATAGTTGTTATTTGTTATAAAAATTTCTTGAGGATTGAATCTTCTTGCCTAAACTATCAACCATCTCAATCCCCATCTCCCTGCACACCTCCGTCTCCGGCACCTCGCCAATAAAGCGATCACCTCCCTTAGCAAAAATATCCGGCTTGAGAGCTTCTAAGGAGCGACAAACCGTACTATCTGTATCAATACTCAAAAACACCTCATCAACGTCTCTAAGGGCCTCTAGGATAGCCTTCCTCTCCTCCTGAGGCATAAAGGCACTACCCTTTTTTAATTTAGCCTGTTTGTCGTTATTTAAAATAACTACCAACCTGTCACCTAATTTTTTAGCTAATTTAAAATACTCTACATGCCCAACATGAAGAGGGTCAAAATAACCTGAGACCGCTACTGTTTTCATAGCGGTATCATATCAGAATTACCTTAAGGTCTCAATTATATAAAAGATGGGGTGATCACCCCATCTTTTATCTACCTACTCACAATTAACTTATTATCCTTTTTCATCACTACAAATCGCCTTACCAAAAGCCTCTTTAATACACCTATAGTGTATCTTAGGAGTTCTTTGAGGTTTTATTGGTAACGATCTTAAGTACTTATTGAAGTCAGCCATCGACAGAGTCTTTCCTAATGCATTCTCCATCTGAGGTGTCCACTTATATGAGATTTCCGTCATTGATTTATTATCAATAGATAAGGAGATGGTTTCTTGCCCTAATTTTTTCCTTAAATTAACATCACCATAAATCGAGAGAACAACTCTTTTACCTCCCATTAGTGGTTTAGGGTTATACTTAGTTTCGAATGCCAACACCTGTCGACCATCAACACTGGTGAGACCGGATCGACCATACATAACTGACTTCTTTCCGTTAATATAAAGTCGAGGATTTTCAATTATATTAGCCTTATTACGAGTATTAACATAAACGCTAAAATGATGCAGTTTTACATATCTATCATTACTGAAAACAAAAGATCCTAAATATTGATTTTTGAGCGTAAGAGGACAAGTTGAATAAACATTTTTAACCTTCTGACCTAAAGACTTTATAGCTGATGGGCACCAAAAATTACTATTAACTGGTTTCTTTGCCGCTCTTCTACGTTTATGTCTAGCTTCAGCAATTAAACCCTCATCTCCTGACATTTGCTGATAACCTAAGTACAGACCTGCTAGAAGCAAGACTACAATAATTACTTTTGTAAGGTCAGCACCTTTCTTCTTTCTTCCCATCATGATTTATAATATTTTTTTATTGATTTATAATCTTTTATCTACTAACGCCCAACCTAACCTTCTAACCTTTATAACTAAAATTACGGTGGGGCTTTACACACTTAAACAATATACCACGAGTCCTCTGTGTAGGATTTTTTCCTTTAATTAGTCTTACCGCTTTTGCCGTTGATCCCACTTTCGAGCTCTGAGGAATAGCCACTATTGAATCCTTGTCAATAGACAAGAAAACACGCTGCTGTCCTAGCTGCCCATCATTACCCCATTCCATAAACACCATATCAGCAAAAATTCTTATCTGAAATCTCGAGTAGGGATTGACAAACCATTGACTTATTTTAAAAGTCAGTGTCCATTGACCGCTTAGATAATTCTTACTAGGATTAGCTGTTAATTCATGTCCTCCAGGCAAAATAAGATAACCTTTCTGAATCAAGTTTCTTTGACCAGGCTTACCAACTTTAATTACTATTTCTCTAATAGCAGTATCTCCTCCATTATTTCCTCCTTCATCCTGAAAAGTAAAACTGCCTAAGTAAACATTAGGTAGATAATTCGGACATCCTGCATAAACAGTTTCAAACTTTGGAGGCAAAATTCTTAAAGACTGCATTGAATCATAATATCTATTAACTGGTTTCTTTACAGCCGCTTTTTTACGTCTATGTCTAGCTTCAGCAACTAAACCCTCATCTCCTGACATTTGCTGATAACCTAAGTACAGACCTGCTAGAACCAGGACTACAATAATTACCTTTGTAAGGTCAGCACCTTTCTTCTTTCTTCCCGCCATGATTTATAATATTTTTTTATTGATTTGCTATAAGGACTTGTTTGATTTAATTATAGCTCAAAAAAAAAGGGGGGTATTAAAGTTATTAACAGTTAGTATTAATACCTATTTAAAATACTTGGCAGAAGAATCTTTGAATAAGATGAAGACAGCAATAGCTGAGAGCAAGATGTCACTAGCTCGCAAGACAGAGATGGTGGTGTTAATTTCTAAATAAATTAAAGCCTCCCCAACCG
>Ga0310120_10000626_pt1 | contig 27632 bp, 27 predicted proteins | sample CB27_AW_983_MG_FD_203506 | JGI IMG/M metagenome (GOLD analysis project Ga0310120, IMG submission 203506) | Marine microbial communities from Western Arctic Ocean, Canada - CB27_AW_983 | ecosystem: Environmental > Aquatic > Marine > Oceanic | place: Canada: Western Arctic Ocean | collected...
CGTTTGTGGAGACGGACGTGAGCCGCCGGGTGCGGTTTGGAGGGAGGCCAATCATCAACCTGCGCGATGAGCCGCTGGGGGACAGGAGCCGGCTGCACGTTATCGCGGGAGACGCGAACCGGTCGGAGTATGCGACGGCGCTGAAGGTGGGGTCGACGGCTCTGGTGGTGCAGCTGCTGGACGATGGCTGGCTGCCGCCGGTGGTTCTGGCGAACACGGTGAGGGATATTCGCAGGATCGGCGCGACCTGGGAGGGACCGTGGGTGGTGGAGGACTCGAATTTGGGGGAGATATCGGCGATCGAGGTGCAGTGGATGTACCTGGAAGAGGCGCAACGCCGGTTCCTGAATCGGGACGCGGACACGGATTGGACGTTGACGGAATGGGAGCGGGTGCTGGAAGGATTGACGGACGATCCTTTCAGCCTCTCCGGCCGGGTGGACTGGGTGACGAAGCTGGAGAGGTTGCAGGCATTCGCGGACGATTCGCCGCAGGGGTGGGCCGATCCGGATATGAGGAAGGTGGATCAGGCATATCACCATGTGGACCCGCGGGTGAGCCTATACACGACGCTGAAGGAGCGGGAGGACATCGTGCTAAAGGTGGCGGAGGGGCATATCAAGGAGGCGATCTTGACGCCGCCGGAAGGGACGCGGGCGTATGGACGGTCGCAGATCGTGCGGGCGCTAGCGGCGAATCAGGCGGCGGACGTGATCCCGTGGCGAGAGCTACGCCAGGGTTTGGGGGAGCTGACGATCTGGGACGAGAGCCTGTTTCTGGTCTACCAGTACATCGAGGGCTGGCGGGATCTGGTGGCGACGGGGGCGTATTACCTGGTGCCGTATTTGATCGACTGGGACGCGGTGGTGGTGAACGGCCGGGTGATCGAGATGCGGGACCCGTTCGACCGTTATGAAGATGAGGCGGAAGAGTTTGTGAAGGAACTGCCGGAATTGCTGGCCACGGTGCCGGTCTATGAGCCACCGACGGAGCCGCTTGACCTGGAGGAGATCGCGGGGGTGGAGCTGTTGAATTTGGAGGGGGAGGCGACGGATATTGAGGCGGAGGCGGAGGCGGAGGCGGAGGCGGAGGACGGCGGGCTGGATGAACGGGAGGAGGGAGAGGGGTAGGGAGGTCGTGCTACCTTTGGGGCGGCTTGGAGAGTTATTGAGGAAGGACCGGCATGGCGGAGCAGGAATTCCGCGTCTCGCGGGAATCGACGGTGGCGGAAATTCGGCGGTATCTGGGATGGAGGGTGGCGGAGACGGTGACGCGGGAGACGAGGGCAGTGGACGCTGTGCGGCGATTTTGCCGTCACCGCGATATCAACACTCTGGCCGTTGTGGACGGGGAGAACATGCTGGTAGGAATCCTGGAGGTGGGGCGGATGGTGGACGATATCCTGGCGAATGTGCTGCCGGAGGGATACATGCGGGACATCATGAATCGGGAAGAGATGTTGGAGGCGTCATTCCTGCTGACAGTCCACGAAACGGTGGGGCAGATGATGGTGGAGCCGGTGGCGGTGACCTATGACACGACGGCAGAGGACGCGTTTTTGAAGCTGCATTCAAATCAGCTGCGGGGAGTACCGATTGTGGATGCGGAGGGGCGGGTGTTGAGCTATCTGGGGCTGCTGGAATTCCTGACGCTGTGGATGCCGGGAGCGGAGGACGAGACGCGAATTCACCGGGAGGATGAGGCGGAGTAGCGAGGGTGGGCGTGGGTGGGTCAGGGAGTGGGAGTGGGAGTGAGGAAGAGGTCGAAGAAGAGGACGAAGAGGCCGCTGGCGACGGCGGTGGTGGCAAGCATGGCGATCAGGCCTGAGCGCAACCAGATTTTGGTGGTGATGGGGTTGTCGGTGCGCTCGCTGACGGTGATGGTGACGACGTTGGCGGCGGAACCGGTGGGGAAGCCGTTGCCTCCGAAGCCGGCGCCGAAGGCGAGGGCCCACCAGAGGGGGGAAGCGTTGATACCGAGCTGGCCGAGCCGCTGGATGACGGGCACCAGGGCGATGGTGAAGGGGATGTTGCCGATGATGGCGGAAGCGATGGCGCCGACCCAGAGGAAGACGAGGGCGGCGAGGAGAAGATTTTCCTGAGCCAGACCGATGACTGATTCGCCGATGGCTTCCAGGATGCCGGCGGCCTCGAGACCGCCGACGGCGATGAACAGGGAGGCGAAGAAGAGGAGCACGGACCATTCCACGGTTTCGAGGATTTTGTCGATGTGCGGGCGTATCCAGATCAGGGCGGCGGCGGCGCCGGCGAGGGCGACGAAGGCGGGGCTCAGGTGGAGGGCGTTGTGGAGAAAAAAGGTGAAAATGACAACGGCGAACACGATGAGGATGCGGCGGAGGGTGGCTGGGTCGTGGAGGGCCTCGCCGGCCTGCATGTCCATGAGCGCGTCTATGTGCTGAGGGCGGACGGCGAGCTCCTTGCGAAAGATAAAGCGGAGGGTCAGCAACACGACTAACCAGGCTGCGAGGGCGATGGGAAAGGTGTGAATGAGGAAGTCGTTGAAGCTGAATCCGGCGGCAGAACCGATGATGATGTTGGGGGGATCGCCGACGAGGGTGCCGACTCCGCCGGTGTTGGAAAGGAGGGCGTTGGCGATGAGCAGGGGGATGGGGTTGATGCCGAGGGTCTGGGCGATCCAGATGGTGATGGGGGCGATGAGGATGATGGTGGTGACGTTGTCGAGGAAAAGGGAGAGCACGGTGGTGACGGTGCCGAGGGTGACCATGAGGAGCCAGGGGCTGCCGCGGGACCAGCGGCCGGCGACAATGGCGGCGTACTGGAAAAAGCCGGTTTGTTCGAGCAGGCCGACGAGCATCATCATTCCGAGGAGCAGGCCGATGGTGTTGAAGTCAACGGCCTCGAGGGCCTGCTTTTCGGTGTAGAACCCCATGGCGTTGCCGGCGCCGACCATGACGACGGCGCCGACGGCGCCGACGATGGTGCGATGGATCTTGTCGGAGAGGATGCCGACGAAGGTCGCGATGAAGATGACGATGGCGACTATCTGGATTGCGGTCATCGTTTAAGGGATTCCCCGACGATGGCCGAATGACGAGGTCGAATCACGTGGGCAGTCTCCGGTAGGGGGTGAGGTCCAAGATAATGGTCGAAACGGTCGACCGTTTCGACTTATAGATTATCTCAAGGAGTGAGGCGGGTAGTAGGGGAGTTGGCGCATGCCGACGGCGGTGGGACTGGTGTTGGCGGGGCTGGTGCTAGGAGCGCTGGCCAAAATCGAAAATCTGAGCTGGCTGGCGGAGTTTGAACTGAGGCCAGGGGTGATCCTCTTCGTGTTCCTGCCGACGTTGCTGTTTGAGTCGGCGTTCAACATCGACGCGCGGCGGCTTGGCGAGAATCTGCTGCCGGTCTTTATCCTGGCGGTGTCGGTGCTGCTGCTGTCGGTGGTGATCGTGGGGCTAATCGTAGGGGTGGGGGTGGGAATTCCCATCGGGATCGCGCTGATTTTCGGGGCGCTGATTTCGGCCACGGACCCGGTGGCGGTGCTGTCGATATTCCGGGAGGTGGGGGCGCCGAAACGACTGGCGTTGCTGGTGGATAGGGAAAGCCTGTTCAATGATGGGGCGGGATACCTGATGGCTCAGCTGGTGGAACGCATAGACGCGTTGAAAATCGCGGAGTCGTACGAGTCGGACCGGGGAGAGATGGACGCGATCGCCGAGGTGCTGCAGGAGTTGGAGGCGATGGCGGAGACGGGAGCGGCCGGAGAGGCCATGCTGGCGAAGGCGAGGGAGCTATACGGCGGACGGCTCGCGGCGGTAGGGGAGCGGGTGCGGCTGACGGGCGAGCGGCCCCCGGAGTTTGTGAATTTCGCGCGGCGGCAGGCGTCCCGCCGCCATCTGCTGGTGACGCGGGAGCAGTCGCACCGGCACCTCTATGAGATCGGGGTTCTGTCGGAGAAGGTGTTTCGGCAGCTTGAGGACGAGGTGGTGGACGAATTGATATCGCTGCGACAAATTCCGGTGGGAGCGATGGCGTGGCCAGACGTGGCGGAGTTCATGAGGGTGATGCCGCTGTTCGCAGACCTGACGGCGGAAGAACTGGAGCCGCTGGTAAGCTGAATGAGAACGGAGACGTACCGGCCGGGAAGTGTGATCATCGACCCGGAGGCCGACCTGGCGGAGATTCATCTGGTGGAGGCGGGGAGGGTTACGTTGAGAATCGAGGAACTGGATGGGAAATGGCATGAGATGGCGTTGGAGCCGGGGAGCTTTTTCGGCAGCCTGCACCCGATCTCGCTGGTCCCGACAAGGGTGGAGGCACGGGCGGCGACGGCATGCATTCTGTTGACGCTACCGGGACGGGCGGTGACTCATCTGAGAGCCCATCACGGGGATCTGGTGAACCGGGTATTGGATGCTTACAAGGGAGAAATCGTGGTGGATCTGCTGCGGGGGGTGCCGTTCTTTGAAATGCTGGATGACGGGGAGATCGTGCAACTGGCGCGGCGGTTCGGGTGGCAGCGCTATCCGGCGGGAAAGGTGGTGTTCTTGCAGGGGGATTACGGCAAGGAGTTTCACGTGATTCGACGAGGCCGCGCGAGAGTGACGGTGGCGACGGAGGGGACGAAGTGGCAGGACCGGCTGCTGGAGGAGGGCACCTTTTTCGGGGAACTGGTGCTGATGGGAGATTCGGTGAGACACGCTTCGGTGCGGGCCGATATGGATATGGAGACGCTGACGATAGAGGAGGGTGTCTTCAACGAGCTGATGGGAAGCCTGCCGGGGATGGCGGCGCGGATCGCCGACGCGCAGTCACACTGCGTGGGACCGGATCGAGGCGGCGGCCGGGAAGAATCGGGCGCCGATTAGACTGTGGCGGACCTGAAGCAGGCGCTGGAGGAGGCGCTGGCGCCAGACCGCGTGTACAGCGATATGGCGGGGCGAACGGCGTATGAGTTCGATGCCTCGCTGGCGCGGGGGAGACCGGACATGGTGGTGACGCCGGTGACGGCCGCCGAGGTGGCGCGGGTGGTGGATCTGGCGGAGAAGTTTGGGACGCCGCTGGTGGCGCGAGGGGCGGGGACGGGTCTGAGCGGCGGGGCGATCGCGAGCCGGGGAGGGATCGTGGTGGCGTTTACGCGGATGGACCGGATATTACAACTGGAGCCGCGAGACCGGCTGGCGATCGTCGAACCGGGAGTGGTGAACGATCGACTGACGGTGGCGGCAGAGGAGCACGGGCTGTATTACGCGCCGGATCCATCGAGTCAACGAATCTGCACGCTGGGTGGAAATGTGGCCGAGAATTCGGGTGGGGCGCATTGCCTGGCGCACGGGACGACCACGAATTATGTGTTGGGGGTGGAGGTGGTGGTAGTGGGAGGGCGGCTGGTCTGGCTGGGAGGACCGGCGGGAGATGTGGCGGGATATGACCTGCGCGGAGCGATGGTGGGGTCGGAAGGCACGCTGGGAATGGTGACGAAGATCGCGCTCAGGCTGCGACGGGCGCCGGAGGTGGTGCGGACGCTGCTGGCGGCGTTCGCGGGCGTGGGAGAGGCGGGGGAGGCGGTGACGCGGATCATCGCGGCGGGGATTTTGCCGGTGGCGCTGGAATTGATGGACGGAATGACGGTGCGGGCAGTGGAACGGGCGCTGCGGCCGGGATTTCCGGAGGACGCCGGGGCGATTCTGCTGGTGGAATTGGAGGGGGTGGAGGAGGGGTTGGGGGAGGAGATGGCGCGGATTGAGGAAATCTGCGGCGAGAGCGCGACGGAGACCAGGCTGGCGCGGAACGAGGTGGAACGGGCGGCGTTGTGGAGAGGCCGGAAAGGGGCGCGGACGGTGTTGGGGAACCTGCGGCCGAACTATTACGTGCATGACGCGGTGGTGCCGCGGAGCCGGGTGCCGGAGGCGCTGGCGGCGATCGAAATCGTTGCGGCGAAGTACGAGATGCCGGTGGCGACCTATCTGCACGCGGGGGATGGGAATTTGCATCCGAATGTGTTGTTCGACGGGTCGGACCCGGCGGAGGAGGAGCGGGCGATGAAGGCAGGGGAGGAAATTCTGCACCTCTGCTTGGACATGGGAGGCGCCCTGAGCGGTGAGCACGGGATCGGTCTGGAGAAACGGTCGTACATGGACGCGGTGCTGACGCCGGGGGATCAGGCGGCGATGCAGCAGGTGGGGGCGGCGTTCGATCCGGAGGGGCGGTTTAACCCGGGCAAGATTTTCGCCGACGAGCCGGGGAACGGGGCAAGTAGCTAGAAGGGCCCGACCTGCTCGTAGGCGTCCTGGAAGCCACGCAGCAGAACGCCGTACCCGTCGTCGTTGGGGTGGATGTCGCCTTCGAGGATGTGGGTGAGGACCGCGGCGAGGCCGCGATAGAGGCTGTTGGACTCGGCGATAGTTACGTTGTGCTGACCGGCGGCGGCGAGGATGCGCACGTTGAGGTCGTCGACGGTGAGGTCGGAGATATCCTCGAAGATCAGGCCGGTGCCGAAGTTGAAGGGGTTGTAGTAGGTCATGACGAGAATATGGGTGTCGGGACCGACGGCCTGTCGGAGGCGTCTGAGGATGAGCTCGATGTTGTCGCCGAAGGTGGCGACGGCGGCGTCGAGGAGAGACCGGCAGGCGTCGCTGGTGGGGTCGGCGCTGCATTCGGAACCCTGGAGCACCGGGAAGATATCGTTGGCGCCCAGGGAGAGGGTGATGACGTGGACGGTGGTGTTGGGATCACCGTCATTGGCCAGCTCGCGGATGCGCTCGATGGCGCGATCCAGCTGGCGATTGCCGTCGTTGAGCATGGACTCGGTGTTTTCGCCGGAGATCCCGGAGTTCTGGAATCCGAGGGTGGTGCCGTAGGTGGCATCCAGGTAGTTGGCGAAGCCGACAGCGTAGTTGGCGCCGGGGCCGGTGGAGCCTTGGCCGAAGGAGAGGGAATCGCCGAGTGCGAGGTAGGTCCAGGCGCCAGCGGCGGGGGTGACGGTGGGAGGGCGCGCTGCGCGCTTGCGGGGCTGTGGAATATCGGCCTGGAGGGCTTCGCGATTGGACAATCTCGTCCTGGTAGGCACGTCGATCTGGCCTTCGCCGACGATGCGGACGCTGCCTTCGCCAACCTGGAGCAGGGAGATGTTGACCTCGCTGTCGGAAAGCGCGTCGTTGAAATCGGCTACGTCGTTGATGAAATCGCTGATGGCCTCGGTGGCGAAGCCGGGGACGCCGACGATGCCCAGGGAGATGGATTTGACTGAAAATTCGACCTGGCCGTTGTTCACGGAAATTGTGAGTTCGCCGCTGAAAGGCACGTCGGTGTGGCCACGGAGATTGCCATCAAGCGTCACATTGTCGGGGTGGAGTTCGAGGGAGAGGCGGCTGACCTGGGGGGTGCCGGCGATCTCGGCGGAGATGATGCGATTGACTTCGTCCTGGGTGAGGGTGATGTCGAAGGAGCCGTCGTCGGCGAGGTCTTCGTCGAATAGGTCGACAAGGCGGTCGCGCTCGGAGGTATCGACAATGGCGGGCTGAAGCTCGGGTAGTTCTTTCATCCAAGGAAAGGTGATGAACCCGAGGATGGTGGCGATGTAGACAGCGTACCCGGCGATGGCCAGGATGAAGATCGCGACGAGGGAGAAGAAAATCTTGAGAATGGTGCCGAGCACGTGGCTATCTCCACTCTGATTGGAGTTCGACGCCGGGCGGCTTCCTCGACGGAGACTTTCCAACCTGATTGCCATTGTCGGGGGAGAGGCGGGCGGTTGTCCAACCCCGGACAAATATTTTGGCCCCCGTTGGGGGCTAGGCCATGTGGACTCCGCCGCAGACGAGCATGGCCTGCCCGGTGACGTAGTCGGAGTCGGGCCCGGCGAGGAAACTGACGAAATTGGCCACGTCTTCGGGTTCTTCCATCCGGCCCAGGGAGATGCTTTCGATGGCCTGCTTGAGAGCGGTGCCGGGCGGCTTGCCCATGAGCCGGGAACGCTCGCGGTCGACTTCGTCCCACATGCGGGTGTTGACGATGCCGGGACAGTAGGCATTGACGGTGATCCCCTGAGGACCCAGCTCGCGGGCCATTGACTGGGTGAGACCGACGACGCCGAACTTGCTGGAGCAGTAGGCGGACTGGAAGGCGGCTCCCCGACGACCGGAGGTGGAGGAGGCGAATATGATTTTCCCTTCACCCCGGGGGACCATGTGCCGGGCGGCCTCGCGACCGCAGAGGAAGACGCCGTAAAGGTTGACTTTGATGATGCGGTCGAAGTCGTCCCAGGTGGTTTCGGTGATGCGTTTTTGTATGCCGATACCGGCGTTGGCGATCATCACGTCGAGCTGGCCGAACTCGGAGACGGCCTGCGCGACCATGGCCTGGACCTGGTCTTCGTCGGTGACATCGGCGTTATTGGCGACGGCGGTGCCGCCAGAAGCCTGGATTTTGGCGACGACCTCGGAGGCGGGCTCGGGGTCGAAGTCGTTGATGAGGACGCCAAAGCCGTCGGCGGCGAGACGCAGGGCGATGGCGCGGCCGATGCCGCGACCGGAGCCGGTGACGATTACTGATTTGCGGTTGGTGGCGGCCATGTTGGTCCTCCGATGGGTGGATAGGCCTATGTTGAGGAAGCGGGAACGGGATCAGGGGGAGCTGTTGCAGCTCCAGCCGCCGTCGACGAGGAGAAGGTGGCCGTTGATGAAGGATGCCTCGTCGGACACCAAAAAGACGGCCGCGGCGGCCACTTCCTCCACTTCTACAAACCGGCCCATAGGGACGCGGGAAAGGAGGTCCTCGATCGGGATGGAGTGCTCGGTGCGACCGCGCTGGAAGAGGCCGGTGTTGGCGAAGCCGGGTCCGATGGCATTGACCCGGATACCGCTGCCCCCCCATTCTACGGCGAGGGCCCTGGTCATGTTGACGACGCCGGTCTTGGCGACTCCGTAGGCGGCACGGAAAGCCTGGACATGCTGCTCGACAAGCATGGAAGCGGTGTGAAGAATCACGCCGCTTCCATGCTTGAGCATGTGGCGGCCGGCGGCCTGGGCGCCGAAGAAGACGGCGTTGAGGTCGAGATCGATCATCTTGCGCCAGAACTCCTCGGTCTCGTCTTCAGCGGGGGAGCCACCGGCGATGCCGGCGTTGCCCACCCAGACGTCGATGCGGCCGAAGACCTCCACTATCTGGTCGACAAATGCTCGGAGCCCGGGGGTATCGGTGACGTCGAGCTCGACGGAGAGGGTTTTCGCGCCGATCTCCTCGATGAGTCGGGCGGTCTCGTCGGCGTCGGCCTTGTTGAGGTCGCAGATGGCGACGGCCTCGGCGCCCTCACGGGCGAAGGCGAGGGCCATGGCCCGTCCGAACCCGGCGCCGCCACCGGTGATGCCGGCGACTTTTCCCTGCAAGCGGTTCACGAATAGTTCCCTTCTTGGACCCGGAAGGTGGCCGGAATTGAGAGTGCCTGAATGGTGTTCCGCCGGCAGGGGCGCTGTCAATGTGAGGCCGGTCCGGGGATGGATGGAATCAGTCGGCGCGGCGGAGGGTGGGGCGGAGGGTGGCCAGCAGGGCGACGACGACAATGACGACCAGGGCGGTGATGAAAATCGCGGCGGGTGCGCCGATACCTTCGGCGAGTGGCCCGAGGAGGAAGCCGCCGAGAGGGCCGAAGCCGATGACGGCGATGGTGTTGAAACTCATGACCCGTCCCATGAGCTCACGGGGGACGGAGAGTTGGAGGATGGTGCGGCTGGAGGCCATGAGGGCGGTGCTGAAGAGGCCGAGTAGAAAGAGGAGGGCGATGGAGATGGGGAAGTTGGTGGAGACGGCGAATGCCATCAGGAGAACCGAAAAGATGGCGGCGGAGCCCAGGGCGAGACTCCCGTTTCGGGGCAGCCGGACGCCCATGCCGATGACGACGGCACCCACTATCGATCCGGCGCCGGGGGCGGAGTTCATCCAACCGAGCCCCTGCAGGCCGACCTGGAAGATGTCATCGGCGAAAACGGGGGTCAGGGCCTGAAAGGAACGGCCGAAGAAACTGACGACGATGGAAAACAGCATGATCATAAGGATGAGTTCGTGCCGGGCGATGAAGCGGAGACCTTCGGCGGCGGTGTTGGTGACGGAGCCGCGGGAGCGGGAAGGGTCGTGTGGGGGGAGCTTCATGAGGGCGAGGGCGACGATTACAGTGGCGAAGGTGGTGGCGTTGATGAAGAAAACCCCGGCGAGGGGCATCCCGAACTGAGCGACGGCCACGCCGGCGATGGCCGGGCCGAGGAACGCCCCACTGGTGTAAACGGTGGAATTGAGGGCGACGGCCGGTCGGAGCTCGTCGCGGGGGACGATGTCGGGCAGCAGGGCCTGACGGGCGGGCTGATCGAAGGCGAGGGTAACGGCGGAGAGGAAGGTGATGACCATGATGTGCCAGACGGCGACGACGCCGGTGGCGACCAGGACGGCCAGCAGCAAGGCCAGAAAGGCGTCGACGGATTGGGATATCCAAAGGATGCGGCGGCGGTCGATGCGATCGGCGATGACGCCGCCGACAAATGGCAGAAGGATCATGGGGATGCCGAAAACGCCCATGACAGCGCCCAGGAGGAGCTTGGAGCCGGTGATTTCGTAAACGAGCCAGGCCTGCGCGGTCTGGGCCATCCAGGTGCCGGTGTTGGAGAAGAGGAGGCCGAAAAAGAAGAGGGCGAAGTTGCGGTGGCGGAGGACGGGCGGGGGAAAGCCCGAACGGGCGCCAGCCGGGGCGGCGATGCTCAAGCCGGAGACCGGCGGCGGGTGGTGGCGCTAATCGAGATCGCGGCCCGGTCCCAGATTCTTGTCGCCGACCCAGATGTCGTCGCCGACGCCGAAGAAGCGATAGGTGTAGCGAAGTTCGAGCAGGTAGGAGCGTGCGAAGGGCATGGAGAGAAGGAGGAGACGGTGGGCGAAGCGCTGGATGAGGGAGAGATCCTGGCCGTAGGCGAGCTGTTCGTCGCGGAGGACGATGGGGTAGTTCGCGACGCGGGCGGCGAGAGGTCGGTGAGACTGGGGAGCGGCGTCGAATTCGCCGCTGTACCAGTTTTCCAGACGGTGGCGGAGGGTCTTCTGCTCACGACGACAGACGAACATCCAGACGAGATGAAACCGGCGGGGTACCTGGCAGCCGACGAAGGGAGAGCGAAAAAGAGATTCGGGATTGGGGCCGAGCGGAAAGAGCATGCGCCAGATGAATGGTGGGAGAGTGTCGGTGGAGTCGTCCACGGCCACGTCCTAATCAATACTGGATCTTTCCGATGTAGATGGTAAGGCAAGCCGGGCAGGTGGGTCAGGCCCAGAGCACGAGGCCGAGGCTGACCGGATTGGGCAGGTCGGCGTGGTGAGGGAGGACGCGGACGGTGAATCCATGGAGGCCGCTGCCGCGGCAGGTGACAGAGCCGGTGAACTCGACGCTATCAGAAGACGGGTAGGGGTCAAGATTCATTTCGACGATCTGTGGATGGGCGATCTGACCCATGGGGTCCAGCGAGCCTTCGTAAATCTGCACGTTGCCGACTTCGGCGCGCCAGGTGCGGAGCTTGACGTCTTCGCCGGCGTCGTCCACGGCCACAGGCGGACGGGCATGTGATAGAAGTCGTTTCGGGGATAGGTCTCGGTCTGATAGCCGTCCAGGGTGAGCTGCTGGCGAAAATAACCTTCCTGGTAGAGGAGGCCGACGGCCACGAGGGGAACGCCCAGGTCGCTGGCGGATTTGAGGTGGTCGCCGGCCAGTGCGCCGAGCCCGCCCGAGTAGATGGGCCGCGCCTCCGTGATGGCGAATTCAAGGGAGAATTAGGCGATGAGGCGGCCGTGATCGTCGCCGTTGTTCTGGTGATACCAGGAGGAGCGGCTGAGATAGGCGGTGAGATCCCACCGAACCCGCTCGAGATGGGAGAGGAAGGCGTCGTCTTCGGCGAGCTCTTTGAGGCGATCTTTGCTGACCATGCCGAGTAGGCGGACGGGGTTGTGGCCGGCGTCTTCCCAGAGCTGAGCGTCGATGCGCCGAAAAAGGGCGACGGCGTCGAAGTTCCAGCTCCACCAGAGGTTGTAGCTAAGCTCTTTGAGCGGTCGCAGAGGCTCCGGGATGCGTGGCACGACTATGAAATCGGTTATTGGGACATGCTCATGGATCTCCCCGGTCGTCAAACCGTCGGCCGGACGGCGGCATGGCCCGGGCGATGGCTTGACGGCGGCCCGGCGCGACCGGGCCGGCGCGACGCGTGGGGTACATGGTATCGGCAATGAGGCACATTCTGGGTGACCGTGAAAACAATGGAGCCGCGACGGCCCCAGGGGGTGTTGCGCGGAACGGGGCGCAGGTGGCGGCAACGTGAAATCAGATAGAAGCGAGCCAGTGGGCGGACGTCAGCGCGTGGTGGAGGCGATCGTGTTCCGGCGGACCGATCCGGTGATGTTTTTGTTGCTGCGGAGAACGCCGGCCAGAGGGGGCTGGTGGCAGGCGGTGACGGGGAGCGTGGAAAGTGGGGAGGACCTTGAAACGGCGGTGTGGCGGGAGGTGTTGGAGGAGACGGGGATCGGGGAATTACTGGATCTGGTGGACCTTGACTACGCGTTTCCGTTTGAGTTCACAAAGTACGGCGGCAAGGAGCCGTTGGAAGCGGTGAAGCACTCGTTCGGGGTGGAGGTGGGTGGGGAGACGGTGGAGATTGGATCGGAGCACGACGCGTGGGAATGGGTGGCGTATGAGGAGGCGTTGGAACGGCTGACGTGGGAAGACAACAGGGAGGCGTTTCGACGACTCCAAAGGTACCTGGATGGGGAGGCCGGGAAGGCGGAGAGAGGATAGATCATGAAGCGCCGGGAGCGGGTGGGTGGGAACGTCGAATTTCATTGACTGGAACCTGTGAAAGGTCTAGATTGACAGTGTAGTTTCAAAGGGCAGAGCACGGGGCGAATGGTGGTCAAAATATATGATCTCGATCATCGCTGGCTAGGCTGCAGCTCAGGGTCCTTTTGGGCTGTGAGTCCGGAAGGGCCGAGGGGTGAGGGCCACGGACCGGTGAGCGTCAGTGGATGATGCCGTGGAGCCTGGATTCTGTCCGGGAACTTGTGGAACGGGAAGCCGGTGGGGCGGCGGTGGACGGGACGGAGGAGCCGGTTCGGTCGACACCCAGCACAAGCTGTTTGTGCAGTTGCACGCTGGAGGACGCCAAATAGCCGAAGGGCACAACAGCCCGGAGTCCGGCCTTGAAACCGCCGGAGCGGGAAAAACAGGTCAGAGTTTTGATACTGAGAAGGCCGACGCAGCAGTAACTCGCACGAAGAATTAGAGCTTTCAAGCGGGGACTTTCGAGTCCCCGCTCTTTTTTTGTGGCGGCGATTTGAAAGCGGCGGAGGATGCGAGATACTGGTGGCTACCACACTAGATATTCAGCGGACGTAGGAGGCGGATCCACATGAGCGACGAAGCCGGCCGGCGCGGGATTGTGGTGGATACGCGGAGCAGCAAGAACGCGATGCTGCGGCCGGTGCGACTGACGGAGGTGAAATTCTCGGACGATTTTTGGGAGCCACGCCGGCAAACGACCAGACGGGAGACGATTCGTGAACAGTTGATCCTGTGCGAGAGCACGGGTCGGATCGATAATTTCCGGCGGGCCTCGGGACGCAAGCAGATCGCCCGGCACCAGGGCCTGGTGTTCAACGACTCGGACGTGTACAAGACGCTGGAGGCGGCGGGCTACGCGCTGCTCGAGGGGGTGGATGTGGCGCTCGAGGAGCTGATCGAGGCGACGATCGACGAGATCGCGGCGGCGCAGCGACCGGACGGATACCTGAATACGTACTTTATGTTCGAGCGGGAAGGGGAGCGTTATACGGACCTGACCCAGAAGCACGAGTTGTACTGCTACGGGCACATGATCCAGGCGGCGATCGCGCATCGGCGGGGCACGGGCAGGGACACGTTCTTCGATGTTGCGGTGAAAGTGGCGGAGCATCTGCTGGATACGTTTGGGCCGGACAAACGGCAGGCGACGGACGGCCACGAAGAGGTTGAACTGGCGCTGTCGGAGTTGTACCGGGAGACGGGCGAACGGAAGTACATGGACCTCTCGATCTTCTTTCTGGATCAGCGTGGAAAGGAGCCGTCGGTGATTCCCGATCGGGCTCGACGCAAGGATCGGGATTATTACCAGGATCATCTGCCGGTGAGGGAGCAGTCGGAGGTGAAGGGGCACTCGGTGCGGGCGATGTACATGACGACGGGAATGGCGGACGTGGTGCTGGAGGGTGAGGACCAGGCGATGGAGGCGGCGCTGCACCGGCTGTGGGACAACACCTACTCGCGGAAGGCTTACGTGACCGGGGCGCTGGGGGCGCGCTACGAGGGTGAGGCGTTCGGGGACGACTACGAATTGCCGAACGAGCGGGCCTACGCGGAAACTTGCGCGGCGATCGGGGCGGTGTTCTGGAACTGGCGGATGCTGGCCCTCTACGGCGACGCGAAATATGCCGACGCGATGGAGACGGCTCTGTACAACAGCGTGATCTCGGGGGTCTCGCTGGATGGGCAGGGGTACTTCTATATGAACCCGCTGGCGTCGCGGGGCGGGTATGAGCGCGACAGCTGGTTTGAATGCTCGTGCTGCCCGCCGAACGTGGCCCGCCTGATGATGAGTTTGCCGAGCTACGCCTATTCGACGAGCGACGAGGGCCTGTGGGTGCACCTGTACGTGAAGGGAAGCGTAGGTGCGGAGCTGCCGGGGGGTGGGAAACTCGGGATCGAGGTGGATACGAAATACCCGTGGGAAGGGTCGGTACGCATGCGGGTGACGGAGGCGCCGGAAGGGGAGACGACACTGGTGCTGCGGATTCCCGGATGGGTGGACGAGGTGACGCTGGAGGTAAACGGCGCGGACGCCGGAGTGGAGGTTCGTCCGGGATCTTATGCACGAATCGCCAGAACCTGGCGGATCGGTGACGAGGTTCAGCTGGAGCTGCCGATGGAAGTGCGGCGGCTGCGGAGCAATCCGCGGGTGCTGGAAAACCGGGGCCACGTGGCGCTGGCGCGGGGCCCGGTGGTTTATTGCGTGGAGGAAGTCGATCATCCGGAGGCTGATGTTTACCAACTGGGGCTGGCGCGGGACTCGAAGTTCGCGGTACGTCATGAGCCGGAGTTGTTGGGCGGGGTGGCGGTGCTGGAGGCGGAGGGTGTGGTGCTGAACGGAGACCGGATCGAGCTGTACCGGGAGGAGCCGTTTGCGTCGCCAGGCGTTGCCGGCAGGACGGACCTGCGGGCGATCCCGTATCACGTCTGGGCGAATCGAGGCGCGGGCGCGATGCGGGTGTGGATCCCGGAGGTTTAGCGAAACGAACGTGGGATCGATGGGGGACGGCGAAGGGTGGCGCCGGTGAAGATCGCCTTCATCGGGGCGGGCAGCGTGGGTTTTACGCGGCGGCTGCTGCGCGATCTGCTGGCGGTGCCTGAATTTCGCGATACGCAGTTCGCGTTCACGGACATCTCGGAACGCAACCTGGAAATGGTGACGCAGCTCTGCGAGAAGGACATCCGCAACAACGATCTGCCCGCCACGATTACGACGACCACCGACCGCAGGGAGGCGCTGCGGGACGCCGATTACGTGATCAACTGCACGCGGATCGGCGGGCTGGAGGCATTCGCGCTGGATATCGAGATTCCGTTGCGGTACGGAATCGATCAGTGCGTCGGCGACACGATCAGCGCTGGTGGGATTATGTACGGGCAGAGGAATATTCCGCAGATCCTGGATTTCTGTCGTGATATCCGGGAGGTTGCGAAGCCGGAGGTCCTGTTTCTGAACTACGCTAACCCGATGGCGATGAACGTCTGGGCGGCGCTGGAGCATGGCGGGGTGAACACGATCGGCCTGTGCCACGGGGTGCAGCACGGGCACGAGCAGATCGCCGAGGTGCTGGGGGCGGAGAGCAAGGACGAGGTGGACATCATCTGCGCCGGGATCAACCACCAGACCTGGTACACACGGATACATTTCCATGGCCGGGAGGTGGGTGGGGAGGAACTGCTGGCGGCGTTCGAGCGGCATCCGAAATACCCGAAGACGGAGAAGGTGCGGATCGACGTGCTGCGGCGCTTTGGCTACTACAGCACCGAGTCGAACGGGCATCTGTCGGAATACCTGCCGTGGTACCGGAAGCGGCCGGAGGAAATCCCGGAGTGGATCGACCTGTTGCACTGGATCAACGGCGAGACGGGCGGGTACCTGCGGGTCTGCACCGAGGGCCGGGACTGGTTTGAGACGGACTTCCCTGAGTGGCTGGCGGCGGAGGACCCACCGATCACGGCGGAAGGGCGCTCGGAGGAACACGCCAGCTGGATCCTGGAGGGGCTGGAAACGGGCCGGCGGTACCGGGGGCATTTCAACGTGCGCAACGACGGGGTGATAGCGAATCTGCTGGACGACTGCATCGTGGAGGTTCCGGGCTACGCGGACGGAAACGGGATCAGCATTCCCTGGGTCGGCGAGTTGCCGGCGGCGTGCGCGGCGACGTGCAACGTGTCAATCGGCGTGCAGCGGATGGCGGTGGAAGCGGCGGTGAAAGGGCATGTGGCACTGCTGAAACAGGCGATGCTGCACGATCCGTTGATCGGGGCGGTGTGCAACCCGGAGAAAGTCTGGCGGATGGCCGACGAGATGCTGGTGGCGCAGGCGAAATGGCTGCCGCAATACGCGGAGGAAATCCCGGCGGCGAAGGCTCGAATGGAAAAAGCGGAGCCACCGCCGTCGGCCGGCTATGAGGGGGCGGCCCGGCTGCGGACACGCTCGGTGGAGGAGCTGCGAGCCAGCGGGGAATGTGGGCGGGGGGCGGTGGGGGGCGGCACGGCCCGGGGGGAGCCGGGCAAGCCGGACGACGGGTGTGTCGGGAGGAAGACTTACGCTCTCTGGGGAGAATTGATGCGAGAATAGAGGTTCGGGCGGTGGGGCGGGGCGGTGTGGGAGGCCGGTAAAGCGATGGCGTCCGAATGAGACAGCAAGAGAGAGTCTTTCCTGAAAATCCTGACGGTCAGAGGCATCGATATCCGGTTGCATATCACGTTTCCGCTGCTTCTGATCTACGCGGCGTGGCCTGGAATCTCAGGTCCTGAAATCCACCCGGAGCGAATACTGATAGGCGTGGTCACGATCCTGCTGCTGTTCGTGATCGTGACCCTGCACGAACTGGGACACAGCCTCGAGGCGCTGCGGCTGGGGGTGAGAGTGAGCCATATCACGCTCTATCCCATTGGCGGGGTGGCCTGGTTGGAACGGATGCCCTCGAACCCCTGGTATGAATTGCGAATCACGGTAGCGGGCCCCATGGTGAACTTCGTGCTGGCGGGGCTCCTCTGGCTATTGGACCAGGCACTCCAATCGGCTTTTCCGGGGCTAGGTTCAGGCGGACCGTTCGGCGGATACATCGTGCCCAACTCCGGCGGTCTGTTGAGCATGCTAGTGGCGATGAACCTGATTCTCGGAATGTTTAATCTGGTTCCCGCGTTTCCGCTGGACGGGGGAAGAATATTCCGGGCGTTGCTTGCTCTGCGACTGGACTACGTCCGCGCCACCACCATCGCCGCCCGGTTGGGTCAAGGAATCGCGGTGCTGGTGGCGATATCCATATTTCTCCCCGGATCCGGCGCCGGCCTCATTTCGGAGACGTGGCGATTGTTCCTCGCCGTGTTGGTATTCATGGGGGCGCAGGGGGAATTGAAGCATGTGAGCCGGCGACGTGGCACGGAGAGAAGAACGGCTGGAGAGGTGATGATTCGGGAAGCGGCGGTGCTGGCGACGCATGTGTCTTTAACGAGCGCGAGAGAGTTCATGGGCGGAACGGAGCAGCCCATTTTTCCGGTGCTGGACGACTTTGGCCGGCCGGTGGGATGGGTGACACCTGACATGGTGGAGTCCGGGCTGGCGGTGCGGGATTCTGGCACGCGGATCGGGCAGATAATGCTGGAATCGGTGGAGTACGTGGGAGAGCAGACGCCGATGCAGGAGGCCATTGAGTTGATGATCGAGAGGCAGTATCCGGCGCTGGCGGTGGTGGAGGCGGACGGAAGGTTGAAGGGGATTCTGATCGCGAATCTGGCGATAGCGCCGGGTCCCCCGCACGAGCCGAGCCTGAACTAGGCGTCCGGAAGGCGTCGATCCGGCCGAGCTGGATCGAGACCGGCTAGAGACGAGCCTTGAGGAACTCGAGGCTGGAGCGGATGCAGTCGAAGTGGTCGCGGCGGCAGAGGTCCTGCTCGACGACCCAGATCTCGGCACCGGCGGCCTTCGCGGCGGGGATGATGGCGTCCCAATCAAGGTTGCCTTCTCCAACTGGGGCGAATACCGGACCGGGCATCATCTCGCCTTCCTTCATCGCCACTTCCAGATCCTTCATGTGGATCACCGGCATGCGGCCGTGGAGGCGATCAATCAGATTGACTGGATTCACGCCGGCAACAGCCGCCCAATAGACATCCACGGTCATGGTGAGGTCGGGTCCGCCTTCCTCGATCAACAGGTCGTAGATGGTGTCGCCGCCGGGCCCGCGGAGGAATTCGATGGAGTGGTTGTGGTGGCCCAGGGTGATGCCGGCGGCCTTGAGCTTCTCGATGACGGGCGGGAGGTCGGCGACGAAGGCCTGGTAGCCCTCGTAGGCGTAGCGATCGTATTCGTCGATGATGATCGGCACGGCCACGTAGGGGCAGCCGAGGGTCTGGAGAAATTCGATCTGGGCCTCGGTGTCGTCGCGCAGGGCGCGCCAGAGGCGGTGGGCGCTGGGGCAGGTGAGGCCGTTGTCGTCCAGGATTTGCCGGGCTTCGCGGGCGGTGGTGTCCGGATCTTCACCCTCCACGGCACCGCCGTCGCCGAATTCGACGGCCTCGTAGCCGATCTCGCGGACACGTTTCATGGTGTTGGCGAATCCGGTCTGGTCGGTCAAGAAGTCGCGGAGGGTGTACAGCGCAAGGGCGATGGTGGCGGCCAATTGGGTCTCGCTAGGTCTTTGATTTGATGGGAGCGACGATAGGCTACCAGCGGTGGGGGTGGGGGCCGAAATCGGCGTCGTAAAAGGGAGTGATGGCTCGGCCGGGTGGGGAAATCTCGTCGATGCGGGCATGGTCCTGGTCGGTGAGTTCGACGTCCAGGGCGCCGAGGTTGTCCTCGAGGTGGCCCATGGTGCGGGGACCGATGATTACGGAGGTGACGCCGGGCCGGCCGGCGACCCAAGCGAGAGCCAACTGGCTGACAGTGCAGCCTTTTTCAGCGGCCAGGGATTCCACGGCTTCGATGGCGTCGAAGGTGGTATCGGCGAACATCCGGCGGGCCTCCACGCGGGGATCGGATTTCTGGAAGCGAGCGTCAGCGGGTATGGGTTCGCCCCGCCGGTAGCGCCCGGAGAGCAGACCGCCACCTAGGGGCGACCAGGGCATGATGGCGATGCCATAGGTCTGCGCCATGGGTATCAATTCGCGTTCGATCCGGCGTTCCAGAATATGATAGGGAGGTTGCTCGGAGACGAAGCGGTCAAGCCCGTGCTCCTTCGCGGCCCAGAGGGCATCGACGTGTTGCCAGGCGGCGTAAGTGCTAACGCCGATGTAGCGGACTTTGCCGCCGTGAACCAGATCGTCGAGCGCGCGCAGGGTTTCGTCGATCGGAATATTAGAGTCGGGCCGGTGCATCTGGTAGAGGTCGATGTAATCGGTCTGGAGCCGCCGCAGGGAGGCCTCACACTGCTGGATGATATGCCGTCGGTGGATGCCGTGGGCGTTGGGATCGTCGTCGTCCATGACGCCGTTGACCTTGGTGGCGAGGATCACGCGATCACGTCGGCCGTTGCGTTGCAGTGCCTCGCCGACGAATTCCTCGCTGCGTCCGCGGCTGTAGACGTTGGCGGTGTCGAGCACGTTTACGCCAGCGTCGAAGGCGCGATCGATGATGGCGCAGGAGTCGTCCAGGGTGGTATCCCGGCCGAAATTCATGCAGCCGAGGGTGAAGGGTGAGACCTGCATGCCGGTGCGGCCAAAGGGTCGGTATTCCAAGGTGGGCTCTCGATCTGGTTGAGGTAGGAATTCCGGAGGTTCGCCGCCAGCATCGGATTGTCGGACGGCGACGCCAATGATGGCACGGGGGAAAACGCGGTACCAGCGGCGAGCGGAGGGCGGCGTTTACAGTGAAACGCCGCCGGTCCACTATTGCGGGAAATGACGGAAGACAAGGGAGAACAAAGAGCCGGCGGGGGCGCTCGATGGAGATCGGGAGCCTTCGTCAGCTTCATGGTGATGTTCGGAGTGGGCGTGGCCACGGGCGCGCGGGTATCACCGCGTCGGTTGGTCGAATCGGCTATGGGGAAGAGTGATCCGGCGCCGGCTGTCGATGCGGAGGCGATTTCGGCCTCCGCAATGCTCCGCCCGGAGCCGTCGGAAATCGACGTGGTGACGGATGAGACGAGGCCGGACGGACGGCCCACAACGCTGCGATCGCGGGCGTTCATCACTTTCATAGTGATGTTTGGGGTGGGACTGGCAGCGTGGTGGCCGATGATGGCGTACCTGTCGGTGTTCGTGCGCGACATTTTGGGACAGGGAATACTGGCGGCGTCGTTTTTACTGGTGGCCATTCACGGGGTCACGACCACGCTGGGGCTGGCAAGCGGGCCGTTCATACGGCGGTACGGTAGCAAATGGACGTACACGCTGGGACTGGTCGGGCTGGCGGTGTTCATGCTGGCGCTGGGGCTGTCCGCGGATTTCAAAGTCGTGCTGGTGATGGCTCCGGTGATGGGGTTCTTTCTGGCGTTTCACTGGACGGGTGCGCAGGCGTACATAATCCAGGCCAGCCCTGCGCACCAGCGGGGTCTCGGCAGTGGTGTGGCCACGTTCGCGGCGACGCTGGTGCCGGCGGCGTCGGCGCCGATTCTCGGTCTCATCGCCGATGCGAACGGATTCGGCACGATGGCGCTGGTGGCGTTTGGGATCGTGGCGGTGGGGCTGGTGGTCACGACGTTCGCGCTGCCGAATATTCGGCCGGTGGTAAGACCGGCGAAGGGGACTGAGGAACTGACGGTAGAGGGCACCGCGCCGAGCGGGATGGGACGGTTGCTGCGGAGGCCGGGAATCGGGTGGATGCTGCTGGTGCGTGGATCGACAAGCATGATGCTGGGAGTGTTCGTGCTGCTGGCGGGGCCGAAACTGATCGACTCAGGCGGGTTGATGAGTTCGATCGGCTTCTTCGTTGCTGGGGCCTCACTTGGTGGGGGCCTGGCCCAGGTGGGAATCGGATGGGCTTCGGACCGGCTCGGTCGACGGAAACTGCTGGTGATAACGCTTGTAGCCGGGGTGGTTTCTTCGGTGGCGTTCGGGCTTACTGACAATCTGGTGCTGCTGCTGGCGGCATCAGGATTTCACGGCCTATTCCGAAACGCGACTCAGACGCTGCTGGTGGCGGTGATGGGAGACATCACGCCGCCCAGCGAGACGGGCAGGGTGTCGTCACTGGTGACGAGCTCATTCTCGTTGGGCATGGTGATAGGAACGCTGGTCGCCGGGGCGTTCTTCGAGATTTCGCAGCTGGCGCCGTTCGTCATCGCGGCGGCGGTCGTGATGGTGGCGATAGTGGGGCTTTACCGAATTCCAATGCGCGCGGCTGGCGCAGCGGGGGTGGTCTAGGGGCCGCCGGGATCGCCCTTGGATTCTTCCCACAGCCTGAGAAATTCGCGGGGGAGATCGGACGAGTGCAAGAAGGCGAAACGTGCGACCTGGGCGCCCACGTTCCGGACTGAGGCGTGGAGTTTGGGATCTTTCAGGGATCGATCGGGGTTCATGGCGTCGTCGCAATGAGCCACGGAGACCTGCTCCGGGACGACCCACGCGTGCAGGGATCGGCCGATGGTGCGCAGGTTGCCGAGCGCGTTGGTGGCGCCCATCGCGCCGCCGGACACGCCCACGAGGCCGAGCATCTTGCCGCCGAATTCCTTGGAACCCATCAAATCAAGGGCGTTTTTGAGAACGCCGGTGATGGCGCCGTGATACTCGGCGGTGCCGAGGATGATACCGTCGGCGACGGCGACATCAGCGCGAAGCTGCTGTACGCCGGGAGGATAGGGCGACTCGTCGTCGCGGCCGTCGCAGAAGGGCAAATCGTAGTCACCGAGGTCGAGAAGGGCCACGTCGGCCCCGACCGCGCGAGCGCCGTCGAGCGCGATGCTGACAACGGCGCTGGTGTTGTTGCCGTCCCGCATGCTTCCGGAAATGCCGACAACGCGGACCGGCTGAACTGATCGATCGGTGGATGGCAAAGAGACTCTCCCAATAACTGCGGCGTCCGAACTCAACAATCGCGCCTGTTGGGGGTGAGAGTCAAACGAGGCGGGCGTGACGCCCTATAGTGCGACGCAACTCAGTTTGGTAACGCCGAGGAGGATTTCATGGGCAGATTTACCGGCCAAGTGGGTATTGTCACGGGAGTGGGGCGGGGGATCGGCCGGGTGATCGCGGAAGGATTGTCCGGAGAGAGGATGAAGGTGGCGGTGCCCACGGACGTGACCGATCAGGCTTCGGTAGGGAATATGGTGGAGCGAGTACTCGAAGAATTCGGAAGAATTGATCTGCTGCTCAACGACGCCGGCAGCTTCAACGCGATCGGGCCCGTGTGGGAGGTCGATCCGCAGGAGTGGTGGGGGGGACGTGACTACAACTCTATTTGGCAGCTTCCTGTGCGCTCGCGCGGTCTTCCCGCACATGATCGAGCAGGGGAGCGGGAAGATTGTGAATATGAGCGGCGGAGCCTAGACATCGATCTCGTCGGCGCGGGCGATGAACAATTCGATCGTGGTGCCCTGGATCAGCAGGGTGAATAGGACGACGCCGAAGGTCACTTCCTGGAGCAGGGCGCGCTGAGGAAAATCCTGCGGAAGGGAGAGCGCCATCGCCACAGCGACGGCGCCGCGTAGGCCGGACCACCAGAGAACGTTAAGCCAAGACAGCGGCAAGCGGGAGCCAATACCGCCGAAAACGGCGAGCCGGGAGGCGCCGTTGAGGAGCAGGTAGACGACCAGGGCCCGGCCCAGAAGCACCGCCAGGATGCCCCAGAGGATCGGGCCGACGGCCTCGAAAAGATCCTCGAGTGTGATGGCGAGGCCGACGAGGAGAAATACGACGGCAGTGAGGAGGAAGGCCAGGAATTCCCAAACGGTGTCGATGGCTTCGCGGGTGTTCTCGGACATGCCGAAGCGGCGGCCGATGTTGCCCAGGACGATGCCGGCGGTGACGGTGGCGATGATCCCGGATTGAGCCAACGCGTCGGCGATGACGTAGGTGCCGTAGGCAAGGGCCAGGGATATGGTCGTCTCGATGAGGTGGTCGTCGACGCGGGAGACGATCCAGGAAACGACGAGCCCACCGACAACCCCAATGAAAATACTGATCGCCACGGTGGCGAAGAACTGGGTGACGGCGCCGGTGACGGTGACATCGGACTGCACGGCCTGGATGGCGAGGACGAAGATGACCAGGCCGGTGCCATCATTGAACAGGCTTTCGCCTTCGACGAGATTCGCAAGGCGGTGGGGAGAGCCCAGGCGACGGAATGTGGCCAGGACGGCGGCGGGATCGGTGGCGGAGACCATGGCACCGATGACGAAGGCCAAATCGAAGCGCATGCCAGTGGTCAGGTTGAGGATCACCGCGACGACGCCAGCCGAGATGACGACGCCGGGGGCGGCGAGGACGACGACGCCGGCGATTGACTTGCGGAGGTCACCAAAGTCGATGCGGAAGGCGGCATCGAAGAGGAGGCCGGGCAGGAGGACGACGAGCACGACCTCCGGCGAAATTTCAACATGCTGCTCGCGCAAAACCTCTGCTGCGACTAGGCCGAGAATGACAAGGGCGACGGTGTAGGGAATAGCGATGCGGCGGACGACCAGCGCCACAAAAACAGCGACGGTAACCAGCGCGACGGCCGCCTCTACCGGTTCGAGCTCGATCTCAAAGTCCATAGAGGCGAATGATACCGGGGATACGGGCGGTCGCCAGAGGTAGCGGAAGCCGGGCGGCTAGGTCCGGTTCTCGGAGGGATCGGAAGAGGGGAAGTGGCGGCCTTCGTCAGCGAAGCGCTCGGTAACAAGGCCGGCGGCGGGATCGGCCACGCGATGGAAGGCGGCGAGCATGGCCCGGGCGTCGGGAGTCAGGCGAGAGGCACCGCCGCCAACGCCGCCGGAAGAGGATTGCAAAAGGGTGAATCCGGCCGCGGCTTCCATCTCCTGTAGCTTTTTCCAGGCGGTGCGGTTGGGCAGGTCGAGCTCCTGAGCAGCGGCGGCGACGGAGCCGAGGACGTCAATACGCTCCAGCAGCGTGGCGCGAAAGTCGCTGAGCAGCACGTGGTGGTTGCGCTCCAGCCAAACCTTTGAGCGGATGCGCCAGCGGCTCTCGTCAAGCTCAGGCAAGTTCGTCCTCCGAAACCAGGGGGAGAGGCGGAGTGCATCCGCTCCATGTTAGTGGGCAGTGGGGGTGGTGCCCGGTCGATGGCCGCCGAATGAGATTGATAGGAATGGCGGATTAGTTATTTCGGATTAGGTGATGAGTCACGTCGCGCGGATGCTTGACGGTCCCGGCTCGGCGATCGGTTTGGATGGGGTGATTCTGGTCGGATTTATCCTGGCGATCCCGGCGAACGAGATCGTCTTGCCGACGATATTGATGGCATACACGGGGGTGGTAGCGATGGTGGACGTGGAGCAGATTCAAGGATTGCGCTCCCTGCTGGAGGCGCAGGGATGGACGACGCTGACGGCCATGTCGTTGCTGACGATTAAGAAGGAGACCGGAAGATGGAAATGGACGGCGGTGGCGTTCGGGACGCCGCTGGTGCTGGGAGTGGTGGTGCTGGCGCCGGTGGTGGTGCTGGCGCGCCTGCTGGGAGCAGTCTAGGCGAACGTCAGGGCCAATTATCCCGAGCTGGAATTGACAAAAACGGCCTCGGCGACAGGGAGTCCAACTGGCAGCGATTTTCCGCCGAGTGAAATTACCAGAGGCCCTTCAAACGGCAGATGTTCGAGCACCCTTACACGGGCTCCGGGGACCAATCCGATTTCTGCCAGGTATTTGAGGAGTTCCGGGTCGCGGTCGTGCACGCGCACGACCTTGAGCCGCTCGCTGACCTCGGCTTCGGCGAGCGCATAAGACTCGTCGGCGACGGCCTGGAGGTCCGCTCCCGGGATTGGCTCACCGTGGGGATCGGCGGTGGGGTTGGAGAGGATGTCGGCAATCTTGCCCTCTAGCTTTTCGGATATCGCGTGCTCGAGGCGGTCGGCTTCCTCATGCACGTCATCCCAGTCATACCCGAGAATCTGGACTAGAAAGCGCTCGATGAGACGGTGGTGGCGGACCAGTTCGACGGCGGCCTCGGCCCCGGCGGCGGTCAGCAGGGCGCCCTGGTAGGGCTCGTATTGGACGAACCCGGCCTCGTGCAAACGCTTGATGGCGGCTGTTACGGAAGCGGGCGGGCAACTGAGGATTTCGGAGAGCTTGCCCATCCTCACCCGGGTTTCTTCACCGCCGGCCAGGTAAATCTCCCGCAGCTGATCCTGATCGGCGTGGCTGGCCGGTAAGCGGGTTGAGGGTGCGTTCACGGTTGTGGCTTTTTCCCAGGCAAAAAAATATTTGCACCAATATAAACTGTGGAAGGCGTCAGCGGCAAGATAAGTGGGGGCCGGTGCCCGGGAAAATCGCGCGGGAGGTGATTTGGAGACGGTGGAGAATGCTTCAGCGACGGGGTCGCCGTCGATGAGAATTTTCACGGAATGGGACCCGGGGAAGTAGGTGGTGCGGAAGAATCCGAAGTTGACACTCTCGAAGCCGAACTGAGGTCCAGTTTTTCCAGACGCCGACTTCGACGCCATCGCGGTACCAGGCTATGCCCAGGATGGAGCCGGCGGGAATGTCTCGAAATTCGGTGGCTATAAAGACGTTATCGCCGACGGTGAATTCGTTGGTTGGGTCGACGGGAAGTTGATCGGCGTCGATGGCGCGGGCGAGCATGGTGCTGCCTACCTAGCCGTTGATCGGGTTGGGGGTGGTGGTGGGAACTGAGGTGATGGTCGGCTCTAGAGTGGGGGTGGAGATGGGAGTCGGATCGGGATTGGCGATTGCGGTTGGAGTGCTGGTCAGATCCGGCATGGTGACGGAGGTGACCGGCCGGCGGAGTACATCAGGCGTAGGGGTGGTCGCGGGAGTGTCGGTGGGGAGGATGATGATCGAGGGTTGGGTCTGAACCACGGGACCGGTGTCGTCTCCGGCGAGCCAGCCGAAAGTTGCCAGCCGGTAACCGGCGGCGAAGGCGAGGCCGAGTAATAACAGGATGACGATCCGGCCCGAGCCTAGGAATCAGACCACCCGTCTGATGAATCCCAAGCGCGCCTCTCACTGCAATCATGCGATCGACAGGCGGGCGTCCGGGCCTCCACCATGTCGTTCGTATCGCTTCGCGTCTGGGGCAAGATTCAAGCATTGGCGTCGATTCGTGTGCTAAAAATCGACCGGAGGTATAGTCCGGTGTTGGGTCGATGGCATTTGCAGGGTGGTTGGGCGAGGTCTACATACCCTGCCGCAGGGCGCTCAGATGGCGGCCAAAATGAGCGGCCACCACCTGACGATGGGTGGCCGGCTCGGCATCCAGCAACCCCTTGACGGACCGTCCCAGGGCCGGATCGGTGAGGACCGACCCGAAGGTCACATGCAGTATTTGTCGACCGGCGTCCCGATCCAGATAGACGTTTTCAAGATTGGTGGCGGCGATTTCGGCCGGCTTAGGAACGAGGTGAAGCTCCGAGGAAATGTGATAGGTGGCGCGATCGTCCTCGAAGTGGATACGGGAGAAGTCGATGATTCGGCGGAAGAGGTCGGAGTCGTGACGAGCCACGACGCGAAGGGCCTCCAGGTAACTGGTGCCGGCGGTTTTGACGTGAAAGAGGCCGCCGGTCGCCCGGGCGATGAGTGGATAGATGGACAGTTTGTCCGAGCCTGAATGGAGGCTGAGCTTGTATGGGCCGAGTTCGCGGACGATGGCCATGTGGCTGGTAAGGGATCGTTCGAGCGCGTCGAGATCTCCACGATAGTCGATCCCTTTTTCGAATCCGCCGATGTACCGTGGGGCCAGGCTGACCAGGTTCATACCGGCGTCGAGGCACCGTTCGGCGATGATGAAATGTTCCGCGAGGCTGGTGGGTTGAGGGGTCTCGTCGACGCTGAGCTCGATCTCGTGGGCGCGGCCGAGGCTCTCGGTGACGCTCTGGATATGGCCGGCGAGATCGCGGGCATGGGCGATGGCTCGGCCGTACTTGACGGCGGCCCGGCGAACGGTGATCTCGTCGAATTCGATTTCCGCTCCGTCCAGACGCACGGTGCGCCCGAGGTAGGTGTCGAACCAGTCGATTTCGGGGCGGACGGCTTGAAAGCGCTCGTCTATGGTGGCTGGATCATAATCGTCGGCGGCGGTGTCGACGTGATCGGAGGGGTCGATTGTGAAGAAGGTGTAGCCGGCGGCGGCGGTCACGTCGACATCAGCGGTCGTCTTTAGGTGATCCGCATCGGCGCCCCAGTTTCCGACGAACGACTCGGCGGCAAGAGTACGGGCGGCGTCATCTAAGACGTCGGCT
>Ga0310120_10000629_pt1 | contig 27562 bp, 25 predicted proteins | sample CB27_AW_983_MG_FD_203506 | JGI IMG/M metagenome (GOLD analysis project Ga0310120, IMG submission 203506) | Marine microbial communities from Western Arctic Ocean, Canada - CB27_AW_983 | ecosystem: Environmental > Aquatic > Marine > Oceanic | place: Canada: Western Arctic Ocean | collected...
GCTCCCGCGCAATGCGAGCTTCGCCGTCCCGACTGAGCGGGCGTTGATGCTTCAACGTCGCGGAGCGACCACGTGCCGCCATCGAGCCTCCTAGAGCGGTTCTCCCGCCAGCTCAGCATAGGGGCTTTGCCGAGTTTTCCCTGTAAGCGGGGGCGCCCCGGCGGGCCGGCCTTTATTTCGCGATGGGCCGCTGCGGCTAGCGGCGACGAGCCTGCCGCTTCGCCGCCTTCTTGGTTGTGCGCTTCGTGGCAGCTTTGCGGACGGTTTTCTTGGCGGCGCTCTTCGTGGCGGCCTTGCGCACGGTCTTCTTGGTGGCGCGCTTCTTGGCCGCCGCCTTGCGCACGGTCTTCTTGGCGGTGCGTTTCTTGGCCGCCGCCTTGCGCACGGTCTTCTTGGCGGTGCGTTTCTTGGCCGCCGCCTTGCGCACGGTCTTCTTGGCGGTGCGTTTCTTGGCCGCCGCCTTGCGCACGGTCTTCTTGGCGGCGTTACGCTTCGCCGTGGTCTTGCGGGTCGCTTTCTTGACCGTGGTCTTGCGCGCGCCCTTCTTGGCGACCTTCTTCGTCGCTCGCTTGGCAGCAGGCATAGTGACTTCCCCCTGTTGCGCCGCGTGAATCCGACGCTCCCAGCAGACTACAGGGGCGCGATGACTGTTGCTTCAAGTTCGCGGGCGCGGCTTAACGGCGTCGCAACGTGGCGTTTCGAGCCCAGATGCTTCAAAACTGAGCGGTGCGGAAATCGCGGTCATCGCTTCGGCAGGCTCGTTGCTCTAGCCGAGGTCCATCTCGGACTCGCGACGTGACAACACCTGATCTGGCTTTGACTGGTCTCGGTACACCGTGATCCCCTTGCAGCCCTCGCGCCAGGCGAGCAGGTAGGCGTCACCGACCGCATCGCGTTTCGCGTCGCGCGGAAAGTTGATCGTCTTCGAGACGGCGTTGTCGACCTGCTGCTGGAAAGTCGCCTGCATCCGCACGTGCCACGACGGCGCGACATCGTGCGCCGTGACGAAGACGCGGCGCGCGCCTTCCGGCACATCCCAGTCGGCCAGGGGGTTGCCGTGCAGAAGATGGTCAGCCAACTCCTCGTTCCACCAGCCCTCGGCTTCTCCGACCGCGCGGCAGACGGGGTTTCGCTCGATCAGTCGCGTCAGCGCGTTGGGATCGTCGTCGTCCAAATAGTGTCGGCGCTCGAAGGCCAGCGCGTAGACGGGTTCGATCCCACTTGAACAACCGGCGATGAGGCTCAAGGTGCCGGTGGGTGCGATCGTGGTGCGGGTGGCGTTGCGGTAGGCGGGACCGTCAGGACCGTAGATCGACACCTGCCAGGCCGGGAAGGGGCCGCGCTCTGTTCCCAACGTGATCGACGTAGTGTTCGTCCGCTCACGCACGAAGCCCATCACGCGCTCGGCCCAGCCCAGTGCCTGCTCTGAGTCGTAGGGCACACGCAGGCGGTAGAGCAGATCGGCGAAGCCCATAATCCCGAGCCCGATCTTGCGCGTGCTCAGGGTGCGTTCCGTGATCTCCGGCGAGGGGTAGGTGTTGACGTCGACCACGTCGTCGAGGAAGCGGGTCGCGAGGTCGACGGCCGTTCCCAGCCGCTCCCAATCCAGGTCGCTGGCGACGGCCGCTAAGTCGCGCTCAAGGCAGAACTTGGAGACGTCGATCGATCCGAGCGTGCACGACTCATGCGCCAGCAGCGGCTGTTCACCACAGGGGTTCGTGGATTCGATCGGGCCGAGGGTCGGCGTGGGGTTGTCGGCGTTGATGCGGTCGCCGAAGACGAGTCCGGGGTCGCCCGTGGACCAGGCTCCGTCGACGAGCAGGTCGAAGACGGCGCGCGCCGGGCGACGTTCGCTGACCTCGCCGCTGCGTGGGTTGATCAGCTCGTAGTCGCCCCCACTTTCGACCGCCTCCATGAAGGCGTCCGTCACGGCAACCGAGAGATTGAAGTTCTTCAGCGCCCCGCTCGCCTTGGCCTGAATAAACGTCTCGATGTCCGGGTGATCGACGCTGAGGATGGCCATGTTGGCCCCCCGACGTTTCCCGCCCTGTTTGATCGCTTCGGTCGCGGCGTCGAAGACGTGAATGAAGGAGACGGGACCGCTGGCCACGCCGTGTGTCGAGTGCACGATGTCGTGGGCGGGGCGCAGATGCGAGAAGGTGAAGCCGGTGCCGCCGCCGCTCTGATGGATCAAGGCGGTGTACTTGAGCGTGTCGAAGATGCCGGTTAGCGAGTCCTCGACCGGCAGCACGAAGCAGGCCGCGAGTTGTTGCGACTCCGTGCCCGCGTTCATCAGCGTGGGTGAGTTGGGCAGGAACTCGAGCCGCGCCATCGACTCTTCGACGGCTTGCGCCAGGCTGTCCGCGTCTCCTCCGTACGCCTCCTCGGCATGCGCCACGTTCGTGGCGACGCGACGAAACAACTCGCGCGGTGTCTCCACCACGCGCAGCGAGTCGTCGCGCCGGAGATAGCGGCGCTCCAGCACCGTGTGTGCGCTGGCGGTGAGCGGAATGTCGGCAATCGTCGCCATGACGGCGTCCCCCTGGATCCGAAGCGGGCGCGGTAGGGCTAGTCCGATGCGCTGGGTGGTTGGGCGGTTTGGTTCGTGGAGCGGTTCGTGCCCTCCAACGGGAGCGCCGGTTGTGATGACGGCTCGCCGGGCGCGCTGGCAGGTGCGTCGCGGATCGCAGCGAGCTCGCGTTGCAAACCTTCGATGTCGTCCGGCCGTCGCAGAACGGAGGCGAAGCGGAACGCCGCGACGGGGTCGAGGCGTCGGATGCCTTCCAGGATCCAGTCGCCGATCTCGCTCGACGAGATCTCCCCGCGCGACTGATGCACGGCTCGCAGTCGGACCGCTTCGGCGACGCCTTCGAGATCGCTCTGCGGCACGGGTCGCTTGATGAACGCGATCCGGATCCCGGTCAGCAGCTTCTCCAACTGGAACGGTTCCCGACGTCCGTCGCGCTTGACGACGGTCGGCTCGAGCTCAGCCAGGCGCTCATAGGTGGTGAAGCGGTGTTCGCAGCGCGAGCACTCGCGGCGGCGCCGAATCGCGCCGTCCTCCGTGGCCCGTGAGTCGACCACTCGTGTGCCGCCGCCACACGTGGGACATTCCATAAGGGAATTGTAGCGGTTTCGACGCTAGATATGGACGAAATCTCAGCCCTATCCACAACATCTTGGGGAGTGTCCTCATCGCCACAGATCGTATGACGAGCGCGATCCGACGCGTTCGGATTGTCGCAGAGTGTTCCAACGCCGGTGGCAAAGAGGGCGACAGGGGATCGGAACTCGCGAACCGGCCGTCTGAATCGGACGAATCCTTGATCCCGCGGATGCCATTAAAGGCGAGGGGCGACGGCATCTCCCGAACCGTCGCCCCTCTCGGTCGTGCTAGCTCTTTAGGGAGCCACGCATGCTCGGCGAGTCCCACCTCCTGTTCTAGGATGCTGCCACTCAGGGTCCACTACTGCGCCGACACCCGGCGTCGGCGCAGGAAGGCAGGCAATTCGACGTCGCCGCTGTCCAGGCCCATCTCGTCCAACATGTCGGACGACCAGCGATCGCGTTCCTCCTCGGCCTCGAAGCTCGTGCTGCGGTAGCCCTGGAAGCCCGTTGCGATCACGGTGATTTTGACGGCGTCCTCGTTCATCGTGGGGTCGATCGCGGTACCGAAGATGATTTCGGCCGACGGATCGACCATCTCTTGGATCACCTTGGCGGCCATGTTGAGCTCCATGAGGCCGAGTGATCCGGACGTCGTTACGTTGAAGAGGACGCGACGCGCGCCCGTGATGTCCGTCTCCAGGAGCGGGCTGGTGATCGCCTGTTGGGCGGCCTTTACGGTGCGGTTCTCGCCCTCGCCGCTGCCGATCGCCATCAGCGCATGGCCACCCTCACCCATGATCTTCCTGACGTCGTTGAAGTCCAGATTGACCTCGCCCGGCACCGTGATCACGTCGGAGATGCCTTGAATGCCTTGGCGCAGAACGTCGTCCGCCATGCGGAAGGCCTCCGTCAGGGGTATGTCTTCCTCGGAGAGCTGGAGCAGGCGGTCGTTGGGAATCGTGATCACCGTGTCGGCGTGCTCTTCGAGGCGGGCGAGCCCGGCCTCGGCGGCTTGGCGGCGCATCTGTCCCTCGAAGGCGAAGGGCTTGGTCACGACCGCGATCGTGAGCGCGCCGGCCAATTTCGCGACCTCCGCCACAATGGCGGCGGCGCCGGTCCCGGTGCCGCCGCCCATGCCGGCCGTCACGAAGACCATGTCCATGCCTTTGACGATCTCCTGAATCTCGGTGCGGCTCTCTTCGGCGGCCTTGATGCCCTTATCGGGATCGCCGCCGACGCCCAGTCCGCGCGACACCTTGTCGCCGATGCGCATCGTTTCGCGCGCGCGGCTGAGCTGGAGTTGCTGCGCATCCGTGTTCATCGCCAGGAAGCGCACCCCGTTGATGCCCTCCTCGATCATGCGGTCGACCGCGTTACAGCCGGCTCCGCCCACGCCTATGACCTTGATCGGCGGGAGTCCGTCCAATTCACCTGCGAACGTCATCTGGGTCTGTACCTTTCCTGGCCGAACACGGATCTCGTGCTGGTCGTCCATCTCGCGTTGCCCGTCCTTGTCATTTCGAGACCCCGTGCCCGCCGCGCGCGGGGTCGTACTTCCATTGCGGAGAGAGGGTTCATTTCGGCAAGAACACTCTCCCTATCCGGCCTACGCCACGGACAAAGTCCATGACGCCGGGCGCCTTCGGCATCGAAAGCCGCACCGACTGGCCTGTCGGATCCAACCCGTCCGTCGTCCAGCGCAACGCGCCGAGGCCCGTCGCGAAGGCCGCACCTGAGATTTGATCGACGAGGCCATAGGCCTCGCCCGTTTGCCCCACCCGAGCCGGCAGCTCCGTTAGCTCTTCGGCCAGGTCCGTGATGCCGGGTAGGTTCGCCGTGCCGCCGGTCAGAATCAGCCCCGCGGGAACCATCTCGATCTGGCCCGCGCGCTTCACCTCGACCAACGCCATCGAGAGGATCTCCTCGACGCGGGCCTGCACGATTTCCCCGATCAACTGACGCGGGTATTCGCGCTCCTGCTCCTGCCCGAAGGCGGAGAGCGTGACGGCGCCGTTTGCGCTGCCTGGCTTCTCATCGATGGGGCCGCCGGCGGCGTGCGCCGTCTTGACCTCTTCCGCCACCGCGAAGGGGCATCGCAGCCCGGCGACGAGGTCACGCGTCACGTGCATTCCGCCCACCGGCAACGAGGCGATGTGGACGATGGAGCCCTCCTGGTAGATCGCGACGTCGGTAGTGCCGCCGCCGATATCAATCTGCACGGCGCCCTCCTGCATCTCTTCCGTTCGCAGGACCGCCGCGGAGGTGACGACCGGAGCCGCCAAGAGCGAATCGATCTGGACGCCCGCTCCCTCGACGCACTTGGTTAGGTTTTGGATCGCGCTGACGGCGCCGGTCACGATGTGCATCTCGACGTCGAGCCGCTGGCCGTGCATGCCGGCCGGGTCACTGACCCGGTCCTGCCCGTCGACGACGAAGTAGCGCGGCAGCGCGTGCAACATCTCGCGGTTGCTCTTGAGACTGACGGTGCGGGCGGCGTCGATCACGCGCTGGACGTCGTCGCCGGAGATCGGCTGTCCGACTTCTGGGACCGCGACGATGCCGCGATTGTTGAGCGCCGAGAGATGGGCTCCCGCGATCGTCACGCTGGCGGACAGGATCCGCGTCCCGCTCGATCGCTCCGCCTTCTCAACCGACGCCTGGATCGCATCGGTCGCCTTCGTAATGTTGCTGATCTGCCCCTTCTCGATTCCGTCGGAAGGAGCGACTCCTACGCCCAGCACCCGTAAGGTGTCGCGCTCGCTGAGATCGCCGACGATCGTCGCGACCTTTGTGCTGCCGGCGTCGATGATCGCGTATGCGGATCCTCGTGCCATTGTCTTGCTCCTTCCGCTGACCGCCCGCCCCGTAAGGGCCGGGCCGACGCGATTTCTTACGGCTCCAGAATGCGCACGGCCCGCCCCAGGCCGAGACCGATCTCGACGGCGGGGCGGGTCCCAAAGCGCAGGTCCGCCGCCAGCAATGGCTCGCCGCGGCGCTGTGCCTCGAACTCCAACTCTTCCCAAACGCGATACTTGAACTCGAACCCGTCCGCGCCGCCGAAGGTGACGCGGCCGTGTTGCGTGATGACCGTTAGGCCCGACCGCAGGGCCCACTCGAAGCCCAACACGCGCGGACCGTTGCGCGGCTCTTCCGCCTCTGTCAGCAGGCGAATCAGCGCGATCGCTTCCAGATCGACGTGCGTGCCCGCGCGGATCGCTGGCAATGAGGACACCTGCCGCACGACGGTGCTGTCCAGTGGAGGGGCCAGGCCGTCCAGCACCACCCCCTCTCCGTCGATCGCCCAGACCCGGCCATCGGCCTCCCAGCCAGCCCAGGCCGTGCGCTCTTCCACGGTGATGCGGACCCCGTTGGGCCAGACCCGCGTGACGCTGACGTCTTTGACCAGCGGCTGCGTCAGGATGCGGGCCCGCGCCTCACCGAGGTTGGAGAGCAAGAGGTGTTCGCCGCGCAACGCGGACAGCTGCGCGATCGAGTCCGGCGCGAGCAGGTGAGTGCCCTCCACGGTGACGGAGCGAATCTCCAGCAGCGGCGAGTTCAGAATCACCATTCCGCTCGCCGCCAAGGTTGCGACTGCGATCGTGACGATGAAGGCGCGCCAGCTGATGCGCGGCAGCCGCCTCCGCACCCGCTCCGCGCCGGTGGGAGCGTTCGCGTAGTCCGGGCCCCGGCGTCGGATGGGTCCTTCCGCCGTGGACTGCTTGGGTGTTTTTCGCCTACGCCACACGGTCGCGCTCCTCGTGTCGTTCGAAGGCCAACTCGATGAGGCGGTCGATCAGCTTCGGGAAGGAGACGCCCGCCACCTGCCAGAGTCGCGGGAACATGCTGACGTCCGTGAAGCCGGGAATCGTGTTGATCTCGTTGAGCCAAACATCGCCGCCCGCTTCCAAGAAGAAATCGATGCGGGCCATGCCGGCGCAGTCGAGCGCTTGGAACGCGGCCACCGCCATCGCCTGGATGCGGGCGGTCTGCTCGGCGGGCAGTTCGACCGGCGCGATCAGTTGGGTGGTCGTGTCCTCGTACTTCGCTTCGTAGTCGTAGAACTCGCGTGTGTAGCGGATTTCGCCCAGCGGCGAGGCTTGCGGATCGGAGTTGCCCAGCACGGCACACTCGATCTCGCGACCGTCGACGCCTTGTTCCACTAGCACCTTGCGATCGAAGCGCAGCGCTTCCGCGACCGCCGCGGCCAGGTCCTCACGCGTCGCCACACGGCTGATGCCGACGCTGCTGCCGCCGTTGGCGGGTTTGGCGAAGAGCGGATAGCGCAGCTCGGAGATCGCGCGGGTCAGGCCCTCAGCGTCTTCTTGCCAGGCTTCGTAGGTCACGAGCTGATAGGGCGCGACGGGGATCCCGGTTCGCGCCAGCAACGACTTGCTCAGTTCCTTATCCATGCCCAGCGCCGACCCGGCCACCCCGGTGCCCACGTAGGGCAGACCGGCCAGTTCCAGCAGTCCCTGAATTGCGCCGTCCTCGCCGCCGCGGCCGTGCACGAGCGGGAAGACCACGTCGGTCGTCGAGAGTGCCTCGAGGGCTTGGGGGCGTGCCAGCAGGCCGCGTCCCTCGGCGCCGACGATCTCTTCCGGCGCGCCATCGTCGATGGCGAGCAGGGCGGCTTCGGTTTCGGCCGGGCGCATCAGCGCGCCTGCCCGAGTGATTCCGAACGGCAGTACCTCGTAGCGATCGCGGTCGACTGCGCCAAGTACAGCGCGAGCGGAACGGACCGAGACGGTGTGTTCGCTGGAGTCGCCGCCCAGCAGGACTGCGAGTCGGGTTCGGGCGCTTGTCGTCACGTCAGCCCCTCCCCCTCGAAGGAGACCTCGGTCTCCAACTCGATCGCGAACTCCTCCTGCACCCGCTTGCGGGTCAGTTCGATCAGGCCCAGCACATCGGCGGCGGTGGCTGCTCCGACGTTGAGGAAGTAGTTGCTGTGCTTGTCGCTGATCTGCGCGTCCCCGATCCGGTGTCCGCGCATCCCGACCTGATCGATCAACCACCAGACGGGGTGCTCGTCCGGATTCTTGAAGGTGGAGCCGGCGTTGCGCCCGCGGGGCGACGACGCCTTGCGTCGCGTTTCCAGTTCGTCGATGCGGGAGAGAGAGTCCGCCGCCTCGCCGCCGGCGAGCGTGAAGGTCAGATCCAGCACGACCCGGTCGCGCAGCAGGCCGCGCGTGAACACGCTCGATCGATAGGCTAAGCCCAGGTCCGCCGCCGGCACAGCTTCTTCGCGCCCGTCCGGGTGCAGCAGCGTGACGGAGTGCAGAGCGTCGGCCAGGCAGCCGCCGTAGGCCCCCGCGTTGTAAACGACCGCGCCGCCCATCGTGCCCGGGATGCCCGCCGCCCACTCCAGCCCCTGCAGGCCTCGACGACCCACATGGCGCGCCAACGAGGCGAACGGCACTCCACTCTCGACGGTCAGATGTGTGTCGTCTTTGGACGACACCGGCTCGCCGATGGCGGCGGTCTGGTTCTCCAGCACGATTCCGCGGATGCCGCCGTCGCCGACGAGGATGTTCGAGCCCGAGCCGAGGACGAAGAGCGGCGTGCCCGCCTCGCGCGCGGCCAGCGAGGCGCGCGTCAGCTCCTCACGCGTCTGCGCGACTACGTAGAGATCGGCCGGGCCGCCGATGCCGAATGTCGTGTGGCGCGACATCGGTTCGTTCTGGCGCACATCGGCGATCGCCTGGAGGTCGTCACGCAGCGTCATGCGGGCAGCCGCTCCACGATCTGTGCGCCGGCAGCCTCGATGTCGCCCGCTCCCAGGGTCAGGATGACGTCGCCCGATACCGCGGCCTGCGCCACGGCGACGACCGCCTCGCTCAGCGGGCCGAGATAGATCGCGCGGGGCGAGTCGATCCGATCGGCCAGGTCGACGGCCGGCATGCCTTGGTCGGGTGTTTCCCGGGCCGGGTAGGTCTCGCTGAGGTAGAGCACGTCGGCGTCGGCGAAACAGCCGCGGAAGCCCTCCAGCAGGTACTGCGAGCGCGAGTACGTGTGTGGTTGGAACAGCACGACGAGCCGCCGCTCTGGGAAGCGCATGCGCGCAGCTGCAATCACGGCGGTAATCTCGGTCGGGTGGTGGGCGTAGTCGTCGACGACGGTGACGCCGCTCGCCTCGCCCACGGTCTCGAAGCGTCGATGTACGCCGGCGAAGGTCGACAGGGCGGCCTGCACGTCCGTGATCGACGCCCCTTCGCGCAGCGCGATTGCGGAGGCGGCCAGCGCGTTGCGCACGTTGTATGTGCCGACCGTCGCGAGCGCGACGGTGCCGAGTGATTCGTTCCTGGCGCGCAGCTCGAAGTCGACGCCGGTCGCGCTGGACGCGATCTCGGCCGCCGACCAGTCCCAACCCCCCGTCTCGGCCAGCCCGAAGGTCTCGGTCTGTACGTCAGCGCGACGCACCGCCAGCGTTTCCGCCACGCGCATCGCACAGGGTGACTCGGCGCCCACGATCAGGCGGCCGTCCGGCTCGATCGTCAGGGCGTGTTCGACGAAGGCGTCGCGCAGGTTGTCATCGCTGCCGTAGTAGTCGAGGTGGTCGCGTTCCAGGTTGATGATCGCCGCCACGCTCGGCTGGTACTCGTGGAACGCGCGGGCGTATTCGTCGGCTTCGAGCACGATCTGGGCGCCCGCGCCGCGCGCCGCGTGGGAGGGCAGGGCCGTACTCTCGCCACCCAGGATGTAGGACGGATCGAGTCCGGCCTGACGCAGAATCAACGTCAGCATCGTCGAGGTCGTGGTTTTTCCGTGGCTGCCGGCGACGGTCAAGGTGCGTCGCCCGACGGCGACGCGGGCCACCATCTGCGCGCGGGAGACCAACTCGATCGGCCCCTCGCGGGCGGCGACGAGTTCCGGGTTGTCATCCGGAATCGCGGCGCTCCAGACCACGAGTTCAGCTCCGACGACCTGTGGCGCGGCGTGACCGATAAAGATCCGCGCTCCCTTGGCGGCGAGCGCATCCGTCAGCGCGCTTTGCGTCATGTCGGAGCCGCTGACTTCGATGCCATCATCGAGCAGGATCGAGGCCAGCCCGCTCATGTGGATCCCGCCGATGCCGACGAAGTGGACGTGACGCGCGCTAGTCACGACGTACCTCCCACAGCACTTCCGCGATGCGATCGGCGGCGTCGAGACGTGCACGCGCGCTGGCGCTGCGTCGCATTTCGCTCAGCCGCGCGGGGTCGCTGAGGACTTCGCTGGCCGTTTCCAGGAGCTGTGAACTCACCGCATGGTCTTGCACGATGACGGCGGCTCCGGCGTCGGCCAGGACCTGTGCGTTGTGGCGCTGGTGGCCACCGGCCCCGGGCAACGGCACCAGAACCGATGCTAGCCCGGCCGCGGGGTACTCGGCCAAAACCGAGGCGCCCGCGCGCGAGATCGCTAGATCACAGGCCGCCATCGCCATCGGCAGCTCGTCCCCGAGATACTCGAACGGTAGGTAGCGATGCTGCTTTTCTTCGGGTAGCGCATCGCGACACGCCTGCATGCGGCGGGCGTCCTGCTCGCCGGTCACGTGAATCACCTGGGCGATGTCGAGCCAACTCTCGAGATCCGCCTCGATCGCCCGGTTGATCTGCCGCGCGCCGCGCACCGCGGCGGTGACCAGCACAGCCGGCGATCCGTTCAGACCGAAGCGCGCCCGCGCCATGGGCCGATCGATCTCGCGGAAGATGGGGCGCAGGGGGTAGCCGGTCGCCACGGTGCGACGGGCGGGCAGGCGCTGAATCGACTGTGCGTCGCTGACGCAGATCCGCGTCGCGAGGCGCGAGAGGACGCGGTTCGCCCAGCCCGGTTCGATGTCGGGCTGGAAGACCACAAGCGGGACGCGGAGCAGCCAGGCGGCGAGACCAACCGGCACGCTGGCGAAGCCGCCGGTGACGAGCACGACGTCGGGTCGGAAGCGACGCAGGATCTGCACCGCGTCCCAGACACCCGCCGCCGTCGTCCCGAGGGACCAGACCATGCTCAACGCGTTGCGACCGCGCACCCCGCGCGCCGAAACGCCCTCGAAGGCGAAGCCGGCGTCGGGTACGATCTCAGCCTCAATCCCGGTTGCCGTGCCGACGAAGAGCACCTCCAGCTCTTCGCTGACGTGTTCCTCCAGGGCCCGCGTGACCGCCAGGGACGGGAAGATGTGTCCACCCGTTCCGCCGCCGCCCAGAAGCAGCCTCATGAAGAGTCCTCCTGGAATGCGTGTACCTCGCCGGGGCTTGGCGTCTCATCGGACTGCTCGAAGCGCTCCCGTACCTGAACGGCGTAGTCGCGTAGTCGTGGGCCGCCTGGCTTTTCCTTGGTCTCATCGCGCTCGATCGAGTAGCGGGAGACGCTGACCAGAACGCCGGCGCCGGCCAGCGTTGCGACCAGCGCGGAGCTGCCGAAGGAGATGAAGGGCAGCGGGATGCCGGTCAGCGGGATCGTGCGGGTGACGCCGCCGATGTTGAAGAAGGCCTGCGTGGCGAACCAGATCACGACGCCCAGGGCCAGCAGCGTCCCGAATTGGTCGGGCGCTTTCATCGCCACGCGCAGGCCCCGATAGATCAGGAATCCGAACAGCAGCAGCACGAGCCCGGCACCCAGGAAGCCCACTTCCTCGCCGATGATCGCGAAGACGCCGTCGGTGTGGGCCGAGGGCACATAGAAGAATTTCTGGCGGCTCTCGCCCAGCCCCACGCCGGTCAGGCCGCCGCTGCCGAGCGCAACCAATAGCTGCAGGATTTGAAAGCCGCCCGCCTCCGGATTGGACTCGGCCGAGATGAACTGCGTGAAACGATCCAGGCCGTAGCCGAATACGCCGATGATTCCGAATAGCACCAGTGAGCCGCTCAGGCCCATGACCAAGATGTGTTTCAGTGCGGCGCCAGCGATGAAGAACATCCCGCCGGCGACGAGCGTGATCGTAACGGCCGTGCCCAGGTCGGGCTCCGCCATGATCAGGAACCCGATGAAGCCCACGATCGCGGCGAACGGCAACACGCCGAGGGTGACGTGCCGAATCGCATCGCCGCGGCTGGTCAGCCAGGCCGCGATATAAATGACGATGGCCAGCTTGGCCAACTCCGACGGCTGGATCGGCGGCGCCGACCCGAGCTGTATCCAGCGTTGCGCCCCGTTCTGCTCGACCCCGACGCCAGGTATGAGCACTGCGAGGAGCATCAGCGTCGCCACACCCATGATCAGCGGACTGAGACGCCGCAAGCGGCGGTAATCGACCAGCGCGAAAAAGAGGAAGCCGGCCGCGCCGATCCCGGCGCCGGTCAATTGTCGCATCGCGAAGAAGCGGGGGTTGCCGAAAAGCTGCTCGCCGACGGCGAACGATGAACTAAAGACGAAGACGAGCCCCACCAACGTCAACGCGACGACTGCGGCAATCAGGGGCCAGTCCGGTGCCTCACCGTCGCGTTGTCCCGTCTCTTCTGCCAGGCGCCCCACGGTGGGCGCGCTCACCGTGCTAGCGCGTGCCATCGTTGCCCCCTGCCCCGCTGACGAGTTCGCTGAAATGGTCTCCCCGGGCCTCGAAGTTGTCGTACGCGTCGAACGAGGTCCCGGCCGGCGCCAGCAGCACGGCGTCGCCGCGCTGGGCCGCGCTGCGGGCCGCCTCGATCGCGGCCGGCAAGTCGTTGACCAGCGTGATCGGAGGGGCGTCGTCGAGCGCGGCCCAGGTGCGTCCGATCTGCTCGGCGAACGTCGGCCCCGCCTCGCCGAAGCAGATCACGGCGCGCGCGTGACGCGAAGCCTCCTCGGAGAGGCTATCCAGCGGCAGCCGTTTCTCACGCCCACCCAATAACAGCACGACGGGCTCAACGAGGGCGCGTAGAGCCGCCACGGTGCGTTCCGGCGCCGTCGCGATCGAGTCGTCGATGTAGCGCACGCCGTCGACCACGGCGATCGTGTGGAGCCGGTGTGGAACGCCTTCGAAGGCGGCGATCGCATCCGCCAGCGCCTTCGCCGGGAGCCCCCAAGCGGAGGTGATCGCGACGGCGCCCAGCACGTTGTAGAGGTTGTGTTCGCCCGGCAGCCGGATGGCGTCGACGGTGCAGACGTCGGACGGACCGTCCGCCAGGTGTGTGACGATGTGCCCGTCCTCGACGGTCGCGCCGCGGCCACGGAACTGGTGCAAGCCGAAGCGCACCAACTCCGCCGGCGTGTCGGCTGCGAACGCCGCAGCGACGGGGTCGTCGCTCGGCAGGACGACGATGTCCGACCCGCGCTGGTGCCCTACCAGATTGCGTTTCAGCGCGACGTAGTCGTCCCAGCTGAACTGGTCGAGGTGGTTCGGTGTCAGGTTCAGCACGGCCGCCAGGTGGGGGCTGCGGTCCGTACGCGCCAGTTGCGTGTGGCTGACTTCCAACACGACGTCGGTGGCGGGACCGATTTCGGACAGTGCTGACAAGGGCCCCGCTCCAATATTGCCGCCGACAAACACGTCGCGTCCGGCGGCACGGAACATCGCCCCCACCAACGCGGTCGTCGTTGTCTTACCGGCACTGCCGGTGATCCCGATCGTCGGCACGGGGCAACGATGCAGGAAGTGCCGCATCATCGCGGTCACGGCAATACCGCGTTGTCTCGCGGCCTGGACCAGGGGCAGATCGTCGGGCACGCCCTGGCTGACGAAGAGCACGTCGATCTCCGCCGCCAGTTCGGGGTCGTTCGAGGTGAGCCGAAAGTCGATTCCGTCCAGCTCGGCAATGCGGCCGGCCAAGCGCCCCTCGGAGCGCCGGTCGGAGACGACGATTTTCGCCGCCTGCTCCGCCGCCAGGAAGCGCACGATGTCGACTCCTTCGACACCCAGGCCGACGACGCCCACACGCAGACCTCGCAAGCTCGCCGGCTCGGCTGGTGGTTGGTCGTTGCGCTCGGGGTGGGCCTCGGCCATCGTGACCATTCCTTAGACCTGCAGTGCCAGGGCGACCCCAACGATCGCGCCCGCGATCCCGACCAGCCACGCCCGCGTCACGATCTGCGGCTCGGACCAGCCCAAGAGTTCGAAGTGGTTGTGGATCGGCGCCATGCGGAAAACCCGCTTGCCGCCAGTCAGCTTGAAGTAGACGATTTGAATGATGTCGCTGGCCGCCTCGATCACGAAGACGATGCCGATCACGGGTAGGAGCAGCCAGTGCCCGGTCATCAGGGCCACGATCGCGAGCGATCCGCCCAGCGCCAGCGCCCCGGTTTCGCCCATGAAGACCTCCGCCGGGTGCGCGTTGTACCAGAGGAACCCCAGAACCGCGCCCACGGTGGTGAAACAGAAGCGGACGAGGAAGTCCTGCTCCTGCCCGATCGCGATCACGCCGAAGGCCGCGAGTGCGATCGCGACGGTGCCGCCCGCGAGCGAGTCGAGCCCATCCGTGATCGCTACCGAGGACGTCGTGGCCATGATCGTCAGAATGGCGATCACGATGTAGCCCGGGCCTAGGTCGAAGCTGCCCGCCCAGGGCACGTTCAGGCTGCTGATGTCCAGCGCATAGAACAGCACCAACGACGCGCTGACCGAGAAAGCCAGCAGCACGCCAACCTTGAGTCGCCAGGACAGCCCTTCGTAACGGCGACCGACCAGGGTGCCCAGGTCGTCGATCGCGCCGATACCGCCCAGCACCACGATGGCCGCCAGCGGCAGCAGAATCGACTCTCGATCCACGACGTTCGTCGCCACCGTCAGGATGGCCACGGTGATGAAGATGATCAGGCCGCCCATCGTGGGCGTGCCGGCCTTGATGTGGTGGGTTTCGGGTCCTTCGTCGCTGATCGCCTTGCCCAGCGACCGCGTTCGCAGCCAGCGGATCACCGGCGGGCCGATGGCGAGGGCCAAGAGGAAGGCGAGCCCGGCCGTGGCGAGGGAGAATGTCGTCATCGCGAGCGCTCCTCGCCGCTGACCAGCGCTTCGACCATCTCCTCCAGATGCATTGCGTAGGACGCTTTGACCAGCACCACGTCGTCCGCGCCGATCTCTCGGCGCAGCGCGCGGCTGGCGTCCTCGCGCTTCTCGAACCACTGAATCTGTTGATGCCCCGCGTCCCAGGCCCCATCGGCGATTCCGCGGGCGCGCGCGCCGATCGCGATCAGGCGGTCGCAACGCCCCATGCAATAGGCGCCTACCTCGCGGTGGCCGGCCTCTTCCTCATCGCCCAGCTCCAACATGTCGCCCAGGACCGCGATCTTGTGTCCCGGCAGCTCGCTCAGCACGTCGAGCGCCGCTTTGACTGAGAGCGGCGCGGCGTTGTAGGCGTCGTCCAGAATTAGCGCACCCGATGTCGACCGGCGCGGTCGCAGCCGGCTTCCACTCTCCAGCTCCCCCAGCGCCGTCACGATCTCGGCGAGCGGCACCCCAGCAAAAAGGCCGACCGCGGTCGCCGCCAGCGCCGTCATCGCCTGATGGGCCCCGACGGCGGGGGTCTGAACCGCCGTCGTTTCGTCTTGGGCGTGCAGAGCGAAACTGATGCCGTCCAGTCCGTGACTTTCGATCGCGTTGGCGCGAACGTCTGCGCCGTCTCCGAGCCCGAACGTGATCACGCGCGCCGACGTCCGTTCTGCCATGCGCGCGACCCGCTCGTCGTCGCCGTTGAGTACTGCCAGCCCGTCTTCCGGCAGACAGGCAGGCAGGAGGCCTTTGATCTCCTCGGTCGCCTCGATCGAACCGAAGCGCTCCAGGTGCGTCGGCCCCACGTTCGTCACGACGCCCACGTCCGGTCGCCCGACGCGTGTCAGCAACTCCATCTCGGCCCGGTCGTACGGGCCCATTTCCATCACGCCCCACTCGTGCTCCGGCGCGAGGCCGAGCAGGGCGATCGGCAAGCCGATGTCGCCGTTGAAGTTGCGCGGGCTCTCCAGCGTCGTGAAGCGGCGTCGCAGCACCTGGGTGATTGCCTCACGTGTCGTCGTCTTGCCCACACTGCCGGTGATGCCCACGATCCGCGCTCCCTGGCGCCTGCGCCAGCAACCGGCCGCCGCCTGCAGCGACTCCAGCGGGTCGTTCACGACGAACGCGGTGACCTCGTCAGGAATGGCGTCCGGCTTCGTGCGCGTCATCAGTCCGCGCGCTCCGCGCTGGATTGCGTCGTCGAGGAAGAGGTGGCCGTCGGTTTGCTGACCGGGCAGCGCCACGAAGAGGTCGCCCGGCTCGACGCGCCGCGAGTCGACGACGATGTCGTGGAACGGCTTGGCGGATGGCGCGTCATTCAGATCGAGCAGGCGCTCGCGGAGCAGGTCGGCCAAGTCGCGCGGAGCGATCATGCGCCGTCCCCGTCCGCGGGCTCGTCGCCGACCAGATTGACGGGCAGGGCGATCTCGATATCGCCGCTGGCGTCGTTGCGGATCTCATCGAGTTCGGCCTGGGCGTTCGCTGCCTCGTCGGCGCGGTCCTGTTTCGCGTCGGCGTCGCCCGTCTCCTCCAGTACGGCATCGAACAGCGAGGGCGTCGCGACATATTCCGTTGGCGGTACGCCGATCAGCGGCAGGATGTCTTCCATCAATGCGCCGAAGACCGGGGCCGCGACGACACCACCGAAACGCTCGAACTCCGTTTCGCCCTGGGGCCGGTCGATCTTGACCAGCACCACCACGCGCGGATCGTTGGCGGGCGCGAAGCCGGCAAAGGAGGCGATGAACTCGCCTTCCAGGTAGCTGCCACCTTCCGCCACATCGGAGGTGCCGGACTTGCCGGCGATGGGCCAGCCCACGACCTGAGCGGGGTGCCCTTCCACGCCGTCGACGACAGCCTGCATCATGCGTTGCAGCGACTTCGCAGTCTCTTCCCGCAGCACGCGTCGCTCAATGACCGGTGTCACCGCGCGGACCTCGTCCTCCGTGATCACGGCCCGGATCAGCCGCGGCCGGACGAGGTTGCCGCCGTTCGCGATCGCTGAGTAGGCGCGCACCATCTGCAGCGGCGTGACCGAGATGCCCTGGCCGAACGAGTTGGTCGCGAGATCGACCTCGGACCAGAACAGGTTGCCCGGTTCCTTGACGATCCCGTCGGCTTCACCGGCGAAGCCAGCGTTCGTCGTCTCCCCGAACCCGAACTGGTTGACGTACCAGTAGAAGAGCTCAGTCCCCACCGCCGTTGCCACCCAGGCGGTGCCGGTGTTGAGCGACCGCTGCAGCACCTGGGTCATCGTCTGCTGGCCGTGGTAGGAGAGGTCGAAGTTGCGAATCGTGCGCGCGCCGACCACGATCGCGCCGGTGTCGACGAAGGTCGTCGTGGGCGTCACGACGTTCGCGTCGAGCGCGGCCGCCATCGTGAACACCTTGAAAGTGGAGCCGGGCTCATAGAGGTCGGTCACGGCCCGATTGCGGAAGACCGAGAAGTCCAGCGCTGGGTCCGTCAGGTCCAGCTTCGTCACATCGAAGGTGGGCGCCGATGCCATGGCCAGGATGTCGCCCGTGTACGGCTCCATAATCAGAATGGTGCCGCCGGCGGCTCCGGTGTCGGCCAGCGCCGCCGCCAGGTGCTCTTCGGCCAGCCGCTGCAGCGTGCGATCGATCGTGAGCACGACGTCCGCACCGGCTTGCACGGGGTCGACGGCGCGCGCTCCGAAGGGGATCGGACTGCCCAACGAGTCGCGCTCGAAGACCACACGCCCGGGTTGGCCGCTGAGGACGGAGTCAAAGTCGAATTCGATGCCGGCTAGGCCGTTATTGTCGCGTCCGACAAAGCCGAGGAGCTGGCTGGCCAGTCCGCCCTCCGCGTAGCGGCGCAGACTGGAGGGGGTAACCTTGACGCCGGGCAGCGCGTCGGCGATCACCCGTTCGCCCAATGAATAGGGCACGTTGAGGGCGAGAAGCGTATCCCGGCCCGTTCCCGACTCCACGATCGCCCGTACCTGCTCCTCCGTCACTCCCAAGAGGCGCGACAGCTGCTGTACGGCGAAACGCTCGTTGCCCTGATCGAGTTCCCATGCTTCGCGGTCCACGTGCACCTCGAAGGTGTCGATGCCGGTGACCAGCGGGAAGCCGTTGCGGTCCAGAATCGTTCCGCGGGCGCCGGCGATCGTCTCGGTCCAGAAGTGGATGTCGCGCGCTTCGGCCTCGAAGCGCTGATGGTCCAGGATCTGAACCTGGACCAAGCGGAGCACCAGGAGCACCATGGCTCCCGCGAAGATCAGCATCAGGACGCGCATGCGCCAAGGGCTCACATTGGCCCGGATCATGGCTCCTCACCAATCTCCGTCGCGTCCCCCGACCGACGCAGGGCGTCGCCCCGCACGGGTCGCAACGGTTACCAGACGCTGCCGCTACGGGAGCGCGGCCACGTCGGGGGCTGTCCTCAGCGCAAGACGAGGACATCGAACAACGACTGCCACCAAGGCAGTGCTTCCCTCAGTTCAAGACCGCGCGCCGGCAAGAACCGGGCCGGCAGCAGGCGCGCCGGCGGAGGCAACTCCACCGGCAAGGCCACCGTGGGCCGCGCGGGGACCAAGTCCAGCCGTTCGCGCGCGACTCGCTCCACGCGCGAGAGCGCCGTCAGCTCGCCGACCTGCGACGCCAAGAGCCGCACCTCGGCCTGCAGCCGGTTGCGTCCGCGCTCGAGCTCGCGCGCGGCGGAGCCGGCCGAGGTGGCGTCGCTCGTTTGGAGGACGGGGAGGAAGGCCGCGAATGCGACACCGACTACGCCAAGCCAAATCGCGACGGGCAGCCGGCCTCGTTGCATGGGTCGCACTCGACGCAGAGCTTGGCCACGGAGCGACCCTCGCCGCACGCCGGGCAGCGGCAGCGCGGTCGCGCGTCGCATGATCAGGCGGCCTCAGCGGCGCGGAGCCGCGCGCTGCGCGAGCGGGGGTTGCGGCGTACCTCATCCGCGGAAGCGCGGACCACCTTCTTGATCAGAAGGTGAAAGGCTGGATTCTCACCGCGCGAGTTGTCGCGCAGGAAGTTCTTCACCAGCCGGTCTTCGAGTGAGTGGAAGGTCAGGATCACCAGACGGGATCCAAAGCCGAGCAGGCCGCGGGCCAGGGCAAGGAAGTCGCTCAGATGCCGAAGCTCCTGATTGACTGCCAAGCGAAGGGCCAAGAAGGTTTTGGTGGCGGGGTGAACTCTACTAAATGGAATGGACTTGCGGCCCTTCCCCGCGGCCTGCTCGACGGCTTTGGCAAGATCAGTGGTGGAGTGCAACGGTCGCCGCTCCACAATGACGTGCGCAATGCGGCGGGATCGCCACTCGTCTCCGTACTCGTAGAGGACGCGCGCCAGTTCCTCTTCCGAGTATTCGTTCACAATGTCCGCTGCGGTCAGTTCCGCATCCGGACCGAAACGCATATCAAGCGGCCCCTCTTCGCGGAACGAGAAGCCGCGCTGCGGTGTGTCCAGCTGCATGCTGGAGACGCCCCAATCGCAGATCACGCCGTCCACGGAAGTGAAGCCGGCCGCGGCGGCCGCGTCGGCGGCGCCGCTGGAGTAGGTCTGTGTCAGTTCGAAGCGTCCCGCGTAGGGGGCCAGCCGCTCGGAGGCGATGGCCAGCGCCTGCGGATCGGCATCCAAGCCAAGGACCCGCCCGTCGGGTGAGCTGGCCTCGAGGATCGCCGCGCTGTGCCCGCCGGCGCCCACCGTGCAGTCGATGTATCGACCGCCGGGCCGCACCTGGAGGAACTCCAGCAACTCGTCTACCATAACGGAGGTGTGCGGAGAGTCGGAACTTGGGTTGGGTCGCGTCGTCATGGCGTCCACTGTTCCTGGGCTTCGAGGTTCGCCGCGTAGTCGCGATCGACGGCGGTCACTTCCTCTTCCCAACGCTCCACGCCCCACAATTCCAAGCACTCGCCACGCCCAGCCACGATCACGGTGTCGTTCACCATGGCGGCTTCGCGCATCGCTTGTGGAATCAGAATGCGCCCCTGCTTGTCCAGTTCCACGTCCCACGATCGGGCGTAGAGGGCTCGGCGGAGGCGGCGGCCACGCTGGCGGTTCGCTCCCTCCCCAGTCAGTTCGCCCGCGACCGCGTCGAACCCGGCTGAGGGATAGAACTCCAGACAGCCGTCCGGGCTGGGCGTCAACACTCCCCCGTCGGCGAAGGCGTCGCGATACCGTGCCGGTATCGCCAGCCGTCCCCGCTGGTCGAGAGAGTGTTCGAACTTGCCGCGAAAGGCGGGCACTAGTTCCCAGCATCCGTTTCTCGGTCGCCCCTCTGGAGTTCAGCGGCCCCGATGGACTGCGGTTCTCCATGCAGTTGTGAGGTTTTGGTTCAACAGGGAATCCGACCAAACTCCCCATTACTCCCCACAACGGCCCACAATGTGACACGGTTCCCCATCGCTGTCAACTGGAGCGTCAAGACTTTCTAGGAAAAACGTTGCAACATGGTTTGGGACGGGCCGCGTGGCTCGCGCGAGCATGCGCCACGAAGGGCACTCCAGATGGCCGCGACGCTCCGAGTCGGCATTCTCACCTGCAGCGACAAGGGCAGCCGTGGGGAGCGTGAGGACATGGCCGGACCGGCTGTTGCCGAGCTGCTCGGGCCGCTCGCTCCCGAGATCGTTGAAAAAGCGATCGTGCCTGACGACCCCGATCGGATCGCCGCGACGCTGGAGAAATGGTCCGACGGCGGCACGATCAATTGCTTGCTGACCACGGGTGGCACCGGGCTTGGCCCGCGCGACAACACACCGGAAGCGACGCGGGCCGTGATCGAGCGGGAAGTGCCCGGCCTGGCCGAGGTGATGCGACAGGCGGGGCTGGTCCACACGCCCATGGCTGCTCTCAGCCGCGGCCTGGCCGGCGTGCGCGGCCGCACGCTGATCATCAATCTGCCTGGCTCCGAAAAGGCGGTGCGCGAAAACCTGGCGGCGATCGTCCCGGTCCTGGAACACGCGGTCGCGCTGATCGAAGGCGACACCGAACACTGATGCGGCCCTGATGCAGATAGATGTTGTGACAATCTTTCCAGACGCCTTCCGCGGTGTGCTGGACGCGTCGATCCTTGGCCGTGCGATCGAGGCGGGCATCGTCGACATCGGTCTCCACGACCTGCGCGATTGGACCGACGATAGGCATCGCAGCGTCGACGACGCGCCGTACGGCGGCGGCGCCGGCATGGTCATGCGCCCCGGGCCCTGGTTTCGCGCGATCGAAGAACTGCGGTCCGCGCCTCCCGCGCCGCACGTCGTCCTCTGCACGCCGCAGGGCCGCCCCTTCTCGCAGGAGATCGCGAAGGAGCTGGCGCAGCGGGATCGGCTGATTCTCTGCGCCGCTCGCTATGAAGGCGTCGACGACCGGGTACGCGAGCATCTCGTCGACGACGAGATCTCGATCGGTGATTACGTGCTCAGCGGTGGAGAGATCCCGGCCATGGTCCTGATCGACGCCGTAGTCCGGCTCTTGCCGGGTGCGCTCGGCTCTGACGAGTCGACGGTGGAAGAGTCGTTCAACGACTCCCTGCTGGAATACCCCCACTACACGCGACCGGCCGAGTTTCGCGGCTGGCAGGTGCCCGAAGTCCTGCTCGGCGGCAACCACGCCAAGATCGCCCGTTGGCGCCGGGGCCAGCGCATCCGCCGCACGGCTCAGCGTCGTCCCGACTTGCTCGCGGGCGCCGACGTGACTCCGGAGGAACTGGACGACTGGGCCGTCCCCGACGACGACGCGGTTGAGTGATGCTTCTTACATCGCCCACTCGCGCCTAACCGTGCCCCTTCCCTACAATGGCCGTTCGAAGGCCATCGCCTCTGCGTACTGGGCGCGCCGCCCGGACCGCAGCGTTCAAGCTGGTGAAATATGGACCGTAGCGACCTGCTCGAACTCGAGCGCAACGCCGAAATCGTCGACTTCCAGCCCGGCGACACGCTGCGCGTGCACGTCAAGGTCGTGGAGGGTGAGCGCGAGCGCACCCAGGTCTTTGAAGGCGTCTGCATCCGGATCCAACGCAAGGGCTCGTCGTCCAACTTCACCGTGCGTCGCGTCACCCAGGGCATCGGCATCGAGCGCACGTTCCTCTACCACTCGCCGCGAGTGGAGAAGGTGGAAGTGATCCGCGCCGGACGCGTGCGCCGGGCCAAGCTCTACTACTTGCGCGGGCTGACCGGCCGCGCCGCGCGCGTGCCCGAGCGGGCCCGCCACGCCAGCCGCCCGATCCACAGCTACTGACTCTGACCCGAGCGCTCGCCCCGTAGACTCGACCGAGAGGGAGTTGGGGTGTGACCTACGCGCGCGTCGCCGTTGATTCCGGCCGTCCCCAGCGCGAGCCCTTCACCTACGCGGTTCCCACCGATCTCGCGATCGGTGTCGGGCAAGGGGTACTCGTCCCCTTTGGGCGGCAGGTCTTACAGGGCGTTGTGCTGGCCTTGGAGGACAGCTCCGAGATCGCGGAGCCGCGACCGATCCACAGCCTGATCGACGAGACCCCGCTGCTTACGCCCGCCCAGATCGAGCTCGCTCTCTGGATCAGCGACTACTACCGGTCCGCGATCTTCGAGAGCGCGGCGCTCTTCCTTGCTCCCGGGTTCTCGCGCAAGCCGCTGCGCATGTTGCGACCCGCCCCCATCGTCGATGCGTCCGCCTTGCAGCCGCTCAGCCCCCGTCAGCGGGAGGTGCTGACCACGATCACCGGTCGGGCGCCGATTAGCATCGACCGGCTCGATGCCCTCTTCGATGGCAAGACCGCGCCGACCGTTCGTGCCCTGCTGAAGATGGACCTGCTGGACGAGGTCTACACGCTGGCCGCGCCCAAGTTGCACAGCCGCGTCGAGCAGACCGTCTCGCTGGCCGTTTCAGCGGAGGCTGCCCGCGCCGCGATTCAAGCCTGGCCGCGCTCGAAGCGATCGCGGCAGGCCGATCTCGTCGAGGGATTGCTGGCGGGACCGCTACCGCTGGCGGAGGCGCGTCGACTGGCGGGCGGCCGAGCGCAACTGGAACGCGGGGTGGTGCCGGGCCGGTTGGTTGAGTTCGCCTCCGATGAAACGGTTCGTCTGCGTCTCGAACCCGACGCCGCGCACGCGGTGATCGATCAGCTGCGGCGCAACGCCGCCGAGCGACGCGCCGTGGCCGTCCTCCAGGTCCTGCTCGAAGGGGCACGCACCCCGGCCGACCTGCACTCCGTGGCCGGCGCGAACCGCAAGGACGTCGACGCGCTGATCGATCAGGGTCTCGTCGTTCGTGAATCGGTCGAGGTCGAGCGCGATCCGCTCGCGGGGCGGCCGGTCGCCCGGATCGACGCCGCGGCGCTGACCAACGACCAGCAAGAGGCCTATGCCACGATCGGCTCGGCGCTCAACGTCGCCAACGCCGATCGACGCGAGGCGGCGCAGTCCGATATGGCGGCCTGCATCTTCCTCTTGCGAGGCGTCACCGGGAGCGGCAAGACCGAGGTCTACCTGGCCGCCGTCGACCACACCCTCAGCCTTGGTCTGCGCTCGATCGTGATGGTGCCCGAGATCGCGCTGACGCCGCAGACGGTCGATCGCTTCCGGCAGCGCTTTGAGCGCGTCGCCGTCTGGCACTCCGGCCTCAGCGCGGGCGAACGCTTCGACACCTGGAACCGCATCCGCGAGGGCCGCGTCGATGTCGTCGTCGGCTCCCGCTCCGCGCTCTTCACACCCCTGCCGGAGCTGGGCCTCATCGTGATCGACGAGGAGCACGAGTGGACCTACAAGCAGACGGAACCCGCGCCGCGCTATCACGTACGTGAGGTGGTGGAGCAGTACGCCCGACTGATCGGCGCGGTCGTGGTGTTCGGTTCCGCCACACCGGACGTCGTGACCACGGCGCGCGCCCGAGCCGGTCAGTACACGGAGTTGGAGCTGCCCCAGCGCGTGCAGCGGATCGACGCCGCGGACCCCAAATCCCCGCTGCAGTCGGCGCCGCTGCCCGCGGTCGAAGTCGTGGACATGCGCGCGGAACTGAAAGAAGGCAATCGCTCGATCTTCAGCCGCGCGCTGGCGGCCGCGATCGACGACGCCCTCTCCAACGACGAGCAGGTCATCCTCTTCCTCAACCGCCGCGGCGCCGCCAGCCTCGTCTGTCGCTCCTGCGGGACAGCCCGCGAGTGCGAGCGCTGTTCGGTGCCGTACACCTACCACGCCCCGATCGACCGCTCGCGCCATGAAGCCCGGGCGCGAGGCATGGACAGGCTGCGATGCCACGAGTGCGGTCGTTCGGAAACGCCCAGTGACGTCTGCCCGACTTGTCGCGAGCCCTCACTGCGGCCGATGGGACACGGCACACAGGACCTGGAGCAGGAAGTCGAGAAGCGATTCCTGCTCGCCCGGGCGCTGCGCTTCGATCGCGACACGGCGGCTGCCCGCGACGGGCACGAGCGGATCCTGCGCCGCTTCCGCGAGGGTGAGGCCAACGTGCTGGTCGGCACGCAGATGATCGCCAAAGGTCACGACATCCCGGCGGTGACCGTCGTCGGCGTCGTCAACGCCGACCTCGCCCTGCGGTTTCCCGACTACACGGGGCCGGAGCGCACCTTCCAACTGCTGACCCAAGTCGCCGGGCGCGCGGGGCGCGGCCCGCGCGGGGGGCGCGTCGTGATCCAGACCTACGCCCCCGACCACTACGCGATCACGGCTGCCGCCGCCCACGACTACGAGACGTTCCTGGCCCAGGAACTCCCGGCCCGCGCGCCACACGACTATCCCCCGTACGGTCGGCTTGCCCGGCTTGTCTTCGCCAGCAGCCAACGCCCCCGCGCCCACGACACCGCCACCGAGATGGCCCGCTCCCTCATCATCGACCGCGACCGCCGCGGCCTGCCCGGCCCGGAGGTTCTCGGCCCCACGCCCGCATTCATCTACCGCCGCCGCAACCAGTACCGCTTCCAAATCACGCTGCGGGGCGCCGACCCGCTGCCGTTGCTGCGCGGGGTCGAGTTCCGCGGCTGGTCGGTCGATATCGATCCCGTCTCGCTGCTCTGAGGTTCGCGCGGTCGCTTCGCGACGACGGACGCGGCACAATGAGCGCAAGAGCCGTGAGCGAGTTGAGCGTTCCGGAAGGAACGACCCTTGGCCATCCATCCCATCACCACCTTGCCCAACGATGGGGCGGTGCTGCGTGCCCTCGCCAAGAAGGTCAAGCGGATCGACGCCTCCATCCACGCGCTGGTAGAGGACTTGATCGACTCTATGTATGCGGCCAACGGCGTGGGCCTAGCCGCGCCGCAGATCGGCGTCTCGCTGAAGGTCGTTGTGATCGGCATGCCGGGCGAGGAGCCGTTCGCCATGATCAACCCGGAGATCGTCAAGCGTTCGGGCGCGCGGGAAGCGACGGAAGGGTGTCTCAGCGTGCCGGGCTATCAGGGACGCGTGATCCGTTCGCTCCGCGTCACGGCGAAAGCGCAGGGCCTGAACGGCAAGGCGATCCGCATTCGGGCGGAGAACGACCTGCTGGCTCAGGCGCTGGAACACGAGATCAATCACCTCAACGGCATCATCTACATCGACCAGGTCGCGTCGCCGGAGCAGCTCTGGGCCTTGCCCCTGCACGACGACGAAGACGAATCCGACGACGACCAGACCGACGAGTAGCGGGTTCGCGATGATGTCCTCGCTCGTCGCCGCGGCCAGTCTGGCGGCGCGGGAGCGCGCGCAACCCTGGCCGGCCGGTGCTCCCTATCTCGTTGGCGGCTCTGTGCGCGACGCCTTGCTCGGGCGAGCGATCGCAGAGATCGACGTCGTCGTCCCCGGCGACGCGGCTGCCTGGGCCCGTGGCGTGGCACGGTTGCTCGACTCCCGCGCAGTGCAGATCGACGATCGGATCGGTGTCTGGCGCGTCCCTCTGGCCGACGCCTCTCTGGCCAACGCTTCTCTGGCTGACGGAGATGAGTCCGGCCAGCTCGATATCGCGCGGATGACGGGACCCGGCGACGGCGATCTCGCACACGATCTCGAACGGCGGGACTTTACGATCGATGCACTGGCCGTGCCCCTGGCGGAGCTAAACGGCGTCGAAAACGAGAGCGATGTGGCGTCGGTCGTCCGTGCCCATGTGGTCGACCAACACGGCGGCCTCGCCGATCTGGACGGCAAACGGTTACAGGCGACGGGGACTCAAGTTTTCGTCGAGGATCCGCTGCGCTGCCTTCGGGCCGCGCGCCTGGCGGCGCAGCTGGGCTTCGATGTTGAGAGCGGCACGCTCAGCCTGATCGCGGAGGCGGCGGATGCACTCGGACAGGTTTCGCCCGAGCGCGTGGGGCAAGAGTTGCTCCGCATCTTCGCCTGCGACGACGCCGCGCGGGGCGTCGCCGTGATGGAGTCGACGGGACTGCTCAGCGAGTGTTTCCCCGAGCTGGACGCCGGCAGGGGCTGCGAGCAACGTCCCGTGCACCGCTTCGATGTCTTCACGCACGGGCTCACGGCGAGCATTGTGATCGACCTGCTGCTGGCACCGGAGGCGCCGCTCGACCGGGTCGGAGCGCAGCTCTGGTCGGCGCTGTGGGAGGGGCCGGTCTGGGACGTGCCGACGGTCGATAGCGACCTGCGCCAGCACTTCAGCGAACACGGCGCCGCACTGCGGCTCGCTACGCTCCTGCACGACGTCGCCAAGCCGCAGACCCGTAGCGTCGACGCGGATGACCACACCCACTTCTACGGCCACTCCGAACAGGGGGCGGCCATCGCCGCCGAGCGGCTGCGCCACTGGCGCTTGCCCAATCGCCTGAGCGACCGGGTCAGCCTGCTGATCGACCAGCATCTGCGGCCCGGCCAGGTCGCCTCCCCAGGCCAACCACCGACCGCCAAGGCGCTGCATCGCTTCCAACGCGCTCTGGGCGACGCGAGCCCAGATCTCTGCTGGCTCTTCCTGGCGGATTCGCTGGCGACGGTCGGGCCGGAGGGACTGCTGGCCCGCTGGCCGGCCTACGTCGCGCACGTGCAGCACATCGTGACCTGGCGGCCCCCCGTCGCCGCGCAACGGATCGCGCAGCTCGTCGACGGACGGGCCGTGATGGAGGCGACCGGTCTCGGCCCCGGTCCTGATGTGGGCCGCATCCTGACCGCCATTAACGAGGCTGCGGCGGCGGGGGAACTGACCAGCGAGGCAGACGCTATTGCCCTGGCCCTTACACTGAGCCAAGCGCCACCGGCGTCAGCAGCGGATTCCGAGTCGAAGAAGGCATCCCGTGGCTGAAGTCCTGCTCATCACCGCCCTCGTCGTAGGGCTTTTCTTCTTCCTCTTCATCCGCCCCACGCGGCGCGAACAATCGCAGCGCCGCCGCGACCTGAACGCGTTGCGGATCGGTGACGAGGTACTTACGACCGGCGGTCTGATCGGCATCGTGACCGCCGTCGAGACCCAACCGGACGGCCCCATGATCCTCTCCCTCGAGCTGGCCGACGGCGTCGTCGTCCGCGCGCGGACCGAGGCCATCGCCCAGATTCTGCGCCCTGTCGACGTGATCGAACTCGACGATGAGATGGCCGACGCCGCGGACAACCGTGCTGCGCGGGCCGGCGCGGGATCGCGGGACGATGAAGGGGATGATCTCTCCGTCTGAGCGCCCCGTGACCGCAACTCA
>Ga0310120_10000634_pt1 | contig 27448 bp, 20 predicted proteins | sample CB27_AW_983_MG_FD_203506 | JGI IMG/M metagenome (GOLD analysis project Ga0310120, IMG submission 203506) | Marine microbial communities from Western Arctic Ocean, Canada - CB27_AW_983 | ecosystem: Environmental > Aquatic > Marine > Oceanic | place: Canada: Western Arctic Ocean | collected...
CGTTCGAGTATCGGAAAAATCCTGGCGACCGGAGTCGCCGTGGGACCCAGCGGACGCAGCATTCCACTGGAGGAATTGCTCGAGGGCTGGACGATCGAAGAGGGGCCCTCGGAGATCCTGCGCATCGGCCGACAGCGCGCGAAGGTGGTTTCTGCGCAGTTGGCAGGCTTTGACCTGGGCCGGGTTGCAGAGGTGATCGAGGCAGATCTCAACTCTTCCATCGATCTTCCCGACGATGTGGTGGTCGAGGTTGTTGGACAAAAAAAGGAGATGGAGAGATCTCTCAGGTCCCTCATCGGTGCCCTGGCACTGGCGGTTTTCCTCGTCTATGTCGTCATGGCCTCGCAGTTTGAATCTCTTCTTCAACCGCTGGTGATCCTGCTGTCGATTCCCCTGTCTGTTGTCGGTGTGGTTCCGATGCTGTGGATCACCAGAACGCCGATATCTGTCATGACCTCGATCGGGATGATCGTCCTTGCCGGAATTGTCGTGAACAATGCCATTGTTCTCCTCGATCAGGTCAACAGGCTTCGCAGCGATGGCATGAAGATGAACGAAGCGCTCATCGAAGGCGGTCGAAAGAGGTTGAGACCGATCCTGATGACCACCTTGACCACGGTTCTGGCGCTGATCCCCGTCACGGGAGTACTTTCCAGACTTCCCGGTGCAGGACATCTCTCGATGTTGGTCGGAAGCGGGGAAGGCTCGGAGATTCGTGCTCCTCTGGCGCTGACAGTGATCGGTGGCCTGATGGCGAGTACACTCCTGACCCTGTTGGTGGTGCCGGTCTTCGCTTCTCTGGTGGATATCAAAGCAAGGCCCCGGGAGCAGACGCAATGACGGCGCCAGGTCGGCGATCCCTTTTCGAGCGACCTGTGATGGTGATGATGTTGCTGCTGACGGTCATCGTTGTCGGTGCCATCTCTCTTGTTTCAACCCCGCTTCAACTTTTTCCGCCTGGATTTGTCGACCGGACCATCACCGTTCACATCGGTGTTCGGGAATCTACTCCGCTGGAAGTCGCCGAGACGATTGCTGAACCCGCCGAGGAACTTCTGAGGACGATTCCTGGTCTCTCCAGGATTCGTAGCTTCTCCAGCAGCGAGGGCTGCAGCATCACTGTCACCATCTCTGGAGATTCACATGTGAACGAGGTCTACGCCGACATCGCTGATCGGATGGAACGACTGAAACCGAGTCTTCCTGAAGGCAGTGACAAGTACCGGATATTCAGATTCGATCTCGAAACAGATGTGCCCATCGTATCGCTGGGAGTGACGAGCAACTTTGACGATGACATCGAGCCCTTACTCGAAAACATTGTACGGCCTCGCCTCGAGGCGATCGAAGGAGTGGCTCGAGTAGAAATTCGGGGTTTGGTTGGCAAGACGGTCAGTATCGAACTGGACCCTGACGAGGTGTGGGCTCACAGCCTCGACCTGGAAAATCTCATCTCAAGACTCCAGGGAGAAAGCGTCGAGGGATCTGCAGGAACTGTCGAGGACTCTGGCAGGAAATTTGTTCTGCGCCTCGGGTCACGCTTCGATGATCTCGAAGCTCTCAGACAGTTTCCAGTGACAGATTCACTGAGACTGGGTGATATCGCAGAGATCGGGATCAAGTTTGGAATGCGGGATTTCGTGGTCAGGTTGAATGGTCGGCTCTGCAATATCATCGACATCTCCAAGGAGTCCGATGCGAACACCGTCAGTGTCTGTAACAGCATCCGCGAGGTCCTGGATGAACAGATCAGTTCCGACCCTCGCATTGCCGGGATCGAGTTCGCCGATTTCTTCGATCAGGGAAAGGTGATCACGAGATCACTGATTAGCCTTCGAGATTCCTGTGCATGGGGAGGACTGCTCGCTGTATTGATCCTGTGGTTTTTCATGAGGAAAGTGTCCAGTACCTTGATCATCGCCGGAGCGATTCCGCTATCGCTCCTGATGGCAGTCATAGTGATCTGGGCAAAGGGTGGCACCTTCAACCTCCTTTCCCTGACCGGACTCACCATCGGGATCGGAATGTTGATCGACAATGCCATCGTTGTCTCCGAGAGCATCTTTCGTTGCTCCCAGGTGGCAAGGAAGCCGGCAGATGCTATTTCTGCAGGCGTCAGCGAGGTGGCACTTGCGGTCACGCTGGCAACAATGACCACGGTGGCAGTTTTTGTTCCTCTGGTGTTCCTGGCAGGTGACTCCAACACACGCATGATGCTGGGAGAATTCGGGCTTCCAGTCTGTTACTCGATCATCGCAAGTTTGCTGGTGGCACTGCTGTTCATCCCCGTGGGGTTACGCTTCTCATCTGCCATCGTCCACCGTGGAACCGTGAAGGAGTGGCCGCTGATCGGCTGGTACACTCGCATCCTGTCTCGAGTTCTCGATCATCGCCTGGCCTGTTTCTGGCTGCTGCTGCTGGTCCTCGGAACCTCTTCATTTCCGGTTCGCTGGCTTGCGGTGCGTTCATCTGCATCCGGACCCAGTCACAGGGTGGCTGTCTCTGTTGATTTTCTGGATTCGAACTCACTCTACGATTCCGACCAGACGATGGAACAGGTGCGGCAGTCCTATCTCTCCATCGCCAATAAATGGCAGGTTGCGGACACTGCAGCATGGTTCCAGAGAAGTGGCGGAACCCTGGCATTCTTCTTTACCCCGGGATCGCAGGTCGATACCGCCGGGTTCATCTCCGAACTGAGGAGCAACAATCCGAGGCTACCGGGAGTGGACATATCGTTTTCCGAGGGTATGGGGGGCCAACGATCCGATAGTCTACGAGTAGTGATCAAGGGCCCGGAAGCGAAACAGGTCGCTATCATCTCCGATCAACTCGAAGAGATCCTCTCGGCGACGACAGGAATCGCCGAGGTATCGACAGGTAGAGAGTCTTCCAGGACGACCGACGAAGTTGCGGTAGAAGTAGACCGTGATCAGGCGGAACGCTTCGGGATTTCTCCGACGAGAGTCTCACGCATCGTCGGCTGGATGTTACGCGGAGCTCCTTTGCCCCAGGCACAGATTGATGGCGAAGATCTACCCGTCTGGATCTCCTACAGCGAGGATGAGACACCAACCCTCGGTGACTTGCCTGGAATACCAATTTCGAATGACAGGGGAGGAACGCTTCCGCTCGGCTCGGTCGCTTCCCTCTCGATGTCGAGGACTCCACCAGTGATCCGCAGGGAGGGACGCGAAGTGAGCCTCTCTCTGGCACTGGAACTGGAGGAGGACTCTGACCTGAGAAGCATCGAGACACGGGTTGCCCCCATCCTCGAGGGATTTCAGATGCCAGAGGGCTATTCGGCTACCATCGATGGCGGCATGAGCCAATTCCAGGACGACCTCTCCGACATGGCGCAGGCGGGTGCTCTGGCAATCGTTCTGATCTTTGCATTGATGGGGGTTCTCTTCGAGTCGCTGTTGTTGCCGCTCTCGATTTTATGCAGCATTCCCTTCCTCTTCAGCGGTGCGTTCTGGGCGCTCTGGGTCTCGGGAGAGTCGTTGTCTACCACTGGTATCGCCGGCTTCGTGATACTGCTCGGGATTGTCGTCAACAATGCCATCGTCCTCGTCGACGCCATCAATCGCCGACGAGGGGAGGGTTCTTCCAGGAGAGAAGCGTTGCTCGAAGCGGGGCGGATTCGCCTTCGTCCCATCCTGATGACCGCCAGTACCACCATCTGTGGACTGCTTCCCCTGGTGCTTCTCTCTGCCGATGGAATGGGTCCCAGTTATCGACCACTCGGGATCGTCATGCTCGGTGGTCTGACCACCTCGACCCTCTTCACGCTGATCGCCGTGCCACTCTTCTACACCCTCTTCGATGATCTTGGAGAGCAACTGAAAAAGATGCTGTCGTCAGCCAAAAACAGAGCGATCTCGAACTAGCATCGGATCTCGCCCCGTTGAAGTTTCGTTCGATAAAATTTCCTGATACCACATACTCTTCCCAGGTGGTGGGGTGCCTGATGTGAGCATCGAGAACTGTTCTTCCGGTGCGACAACTTCAAGGCCCGGATCGCATGATCCATCTGATTGAGTGTTCGAAACGAGAAGATGAGTCGACGATACGGTACAATCCGACCAGCAGGAGGTTCTGGTGCGCCCGATACAGCGAATTCGAGACGAAGATGGAATCCCGGTCAGCCCGGCGAGGGTGCTTCGTTCCTACATGGAGCGGTGTTTCCCGATGTCGGACCATCGAGAGGGGAAGATCTTCTGGGTCAGGCCAACGGAGCGCGCGATCATCACCTGGGACTGCTACCGCATTCCCCGCTCGTTGCGCCGATCCTTGAAGAAAACCACATTCAGATTCACCACGGATGTGGCCTTCGGTGCGGTCATCGAAGCGTGCGCTGCACGCCACGAGACCTGGATTTCGCACGACATCGAGCAATTGTTCAGGCAACTCCACAACATCGGTCTCGCCCATTCGGTGGAAGCCTGGGATGAAGGCGGTCGTCTGGTCGGGGGTATCTACGGCCTGGTTGTCGGCGGGATTTTCGCCGGTGAGAGTATGTTTCATCTCGAGACTGGCGCCGGAAAGATGTGCATCGTTGCCCTCATCGAGCACCTGCAATCTCTGGGCTTCAGTGCCCTCGATTGCCAGCAGCAAACGCCTCATATGGAGATGTTCGGTGCGCAGCTGATTCGTGATGATGTCTATTCGATGATGGTGGCCAGCAGCACCCCTCCAGGTGGCTGGGATGAAAGCAAATTCCCTGTCCATCCAGGTGTTTGAGGAGTTTCTACTGCCGTGGTCCTCTAGAAGGGCAGACCGTAGGAGATGGACAGGTTTGCATCTCCCTCGTCTGACCAGCCCAGATCGGTGCGAAAGAGCGCTTGCCGTTCAAGAGTAAAACGCACGCCGATCCCGACGGAGGAGTGAATCCTGGAGTGCAGTAGATCTCCCAGATCTCCCGCGACGGAACCTGCATCGGCAAACAGTGCCAGCCCTGCCCGCTCAACCCGGATATCACCCGCGATGGGGAATCCCTCGGCGATGACCCACGGTCTCCACTCGCCACCCATCGACCATGCACATCGATCGCGAAAGCGACCTCGAATAGTACCGCGCAGTGTGTTGTCTCCGCCGAGTGTGGGGAGCGCCCAGAAGGGAACATCTCCGGCGGCACTGGAGAGAGACAGATAACCAGCGACCGAATCGATGGGTGGATGTTCACGTGCCGGATCTCCACCAGAATGAAAAATGGGGGCCACGGGGCGAATCCAACTGGCCAGCAGAGAAGCGACTGCACCGGGTTTTCTAGCATCCACGATGGGGATGGCAGTGATCGATGCCCCGATGGAATGCCCCTCGTAAGGAAGATGCTGCGCATCTCGGGTGTCGTGACGGATTCCAGCGCGAACCCACAGTGCATCGAAATCGTCGCCTTCTGAGAACAGGTTGGAATGCCGAATCGCCACATCAAAGGCTCCGGTGACCTTCCCGGAGTCGAGGTCATCGGACTGAAGTGTTGCCTCGATGTTCCAGACCCAGTCGCCTCCTACTTCTGGCCATGAGCGTTGAATCCCGAACCCGATCGAGTTGGATTCACGGGTATAGGAACCTTCGTCCTGCAGAGTGGTTTGCTCGCCCAGCCCGAAGAAACGCGATGTCAGTGTGCGAGAATGGTTGATAGAGAAACCGATAAAATCGCGATCTCCCTGAAGCACCCCTCTTGGAGGATGGTCGCCATGAGCGAGCCACCGATGCCATGAAAAAGCAAAGCGGTCTTGCCCTTCGGTGGTGGTAGTCGCCCAGATGTTGGCAAATTGACGTCGGCGCTGATTGAGAAAATCTAGATCCGTGATGCCGAATCCACCGCCGGCTCCCACATCGCCCTCGAAGAAGACCAGAGGTGTGATGAAGGAGGTGATCAAAATCCGATCGAAGAGATTCCCATCGGGAATTCTATCTTCGGAAATCCAGCGCCAGCGATCGGGGTGTTCAATTTCTGCGAGCAGGTCAGCCGGTCGAATCGAGCCAGACGTATCATCCTGATCGACCTGCGGAAGCACGGCGAGTACCGCAACAAGCAACCAGGCTGTTGACATCTGACCTCGATTCCAGATCAAACCCCGAGGAGTGGCCATCCCGGTCGACCGCGACCCTGTGACACACCTTGAGATTCCACTCGGAAACTATTCTGAGGAGTCAGTTTCCGGTGAAGCCTGTTGCAAGCGACTGAATTCACTGACGGTGGCGAAGTACAGCTTCACCTCCCGGATTTCAATCTCGGAGAGCGAAGCGCGCCTGCCCATCTTGTCCAGGATCCCCGACCACGCTTGCGGCGGGAATTCTGCCGGCCAGTAAGTGCGATGGCAATCGGTGCAATCGATGATAGCGATCTCGCGACCCGATTTGAGAGCCTCCAGGTCGACCGAGTACGACACGCAATCCGCCAACTCCTCGGCGGTAGGCATCGTCATCTGCGACAGGCTGACACAACCGGTGACCGCTAGTAACACCACTAAAAGCAGGTTCCGCAACGCTAGAACTCCCATCCGAGGCCAAAGTTGAAGAGGGTCGGAAGATCCCCAGGATTGGCATCATCACGCAACTGAATGTCCCCCTTGACCACGACTTGCCGGGTAAGGGACCAGGTGAATCCCAGCGTCACTTCGTCACGCGTTCCGGCTTCGTTCTTGACGACACCTGCGGGAACCTCGAACTGGGTGTCGACATCATCATAACGGGCGAACAGGACCAGGTCGGATTCACTGAAGCGACCGATTTTCATGCTGTCTGGAAGGATGTGCAAGGCCATTTCGAGGTAGAAGCCGAAGATGTCCGACGCGACACCGTCAGCTAATTCAAGAGCGCCGGAGATCTGTTCATGGGCGACTGCGCCTCTCAGGTCGACGTTGTGAACACTGTATTCAAAATCAGCCGAGGCCAGCCAGATGCTGCTCTCCACGCCCGGGTTGGTTCCGTGATTCCCGTTGTCGAGACCCCCGCCGTAACCGGACAGGCCCAGGCGCAAGGTTTGAGCCGCTGGGTTGCCGAGTCGGACGAATGGGAAGAAATCGAAGCGTCCAGTGATCGCCGGTTCATTCAGACTCGGACGCTCCTTGATACGACCGCCACGGATTCCGTTCTTCGATGAGAAACCCTCGCCGTCGAGCCCGCCGACGAGATAGATCTGATACTTCAGATCGCTCATCAACTTTCCGAAGAGACCGATACCATCGGAACTCCAGGTGGTCGGCAGGATGTACTTGTCAAAACTCGGACGCTCGACCCCGTTGAAACTCGGTGGCTCGTGCTTGAGGTTCGTGATACCGACCGGCGTCAGCATTCGACCGGCACGAATGTTGAAAGTGTTGCCCGTCAGGAAGTCAAAGTGGAGTTGCTCTATCGACAACTCGCCGTCACCCTCGGAGACGAACGCGTGCTCGATCTCCGTCTCGCTGTGGAGCTGGATCCAGTCCTCGAACTGGTAACCCATGTAGAAGACGAAGCGATGGATATCGATCTCATCGTTGCCTGAGCCTTCAGTAAAGTTGCCATGGACTTCGCCGTAGCCACCGAAGGTGAAGGGGCTGGGCAGATCACGAGGCCCTTCTGTCCATGACAGCAGCGGGGTCTGAGATGCGGGGCTGAGATCGAGGGCTTGCTCGAGCTGTTCAAGCCTCTCCACGATCCGCTCGTTACCATCCTGGGCGACCATCGGCGTCGTGGCTGCGATCATCAGCGTGAGGCAGCAGGCCCCCCGGAAAAGCCACGAGATGAGCATCCTGCTCTCCTTCAGCGGATCAGGGCGGAGATCCTCCACCCAAACAGCCGGAGAGAGTAACGACCATATGCTTGGAAAGCAACGCATTCGTTTTGGTAGCCAAACACTGATCGTGCCGGGGGCGCAACGGCCCTCAATCGTGTCTTCTGGGTGCCTCACGGCCATGAGTTGATTCTGCTGCGGTGTGCTGCACACAAGCCCGGCAGGCGAGCCCTCTCGGCCCCCATCCACCGCCTTCCCCTGACGCCCTCCGCGGTGCTTTTTTCGTTCAACTCGGGGCAACCTGGAGTTCGACATCTAACCTTGAATCCAGATCAATCGCCGTGAGCGAGAGAATCGATGCCATCGAGGCGCGGATGGGAACTACAGAGATCCTCGGTTGAGGTTCCCTCCGTGTCCATCTTGCGCAGCGTTGCCACCAGCGCATGAACGGCAGCAATCACATCGCCTGTGTGTGCGCTCTCCGAAATGGTGTGCATGTTGCGTATCGGAAAACCGATACTGGTTGCGGCGGAATCGACGCTGGCGAGTACTCCTGCCATTGCATCGGTGCCAGTATCACGGCCGCAGACATCCACCTGGAAGGGAATGTTGTTCGCCTGGCAGGCATCCTGGATGAGAGCGTTGAGCCCTGCCGTGACGATGGCACCCACTGCCAGCGTCATCCCTTTACCCATCTTGAGCGGAGTGTACTTTTTATCACCTATGCCAGGAGCTGCCTCGTAATCGTGATTGACATCGACTCCGATGATCACATCTGGCTTCATGACACCTGCCATCACGCGACTACCGAAACGGCCGATCTCTTCGTAGGCAGCAAAAGCACCCAGATAGCGGACATTCTTCATGGCCTCTCCGCTGGCCAGGATGCGGGCAGCTTCCTCGACGACGAAACAACCGAGACCGTTATCAAGATAGGCACCGACGAAACTATCAGGACCGAATCCTCGGCGGACGGGGCGATCGAGCAGAAGTGGATCACCGGAACGGATTCCCAGCGCCTCGACCTGCTTCTTGCGCTCATCTCCACTGAGCTGCAGTTCAAGATAGAGTTGGTCCGGCTTGATGCCCTTGCTTCCATCACGCATGGCAGGTTCGGCAAAATGGATGGCCCCGAGTGCTTCCACGGTCCCGCCAGAGATGCTGCGGTACTCGCCCGGCTTTTCTGGATTTTCCGAGAAGAGCGTGACCTCGTGTCCTATCAGTGTGGAGGGTAGAAACGAATCGCTGTTGATCCAGATCTTGCCATCGTCGGCGATACTTCTCACCTGCATGCGGATCTTGTCTGCGTGGCCGATCGCCATCACTGTCAAGGTGCCATCAGGAGCATCGGGCATCGTGTCGAGAACGACACCGGCGTTGCCTCGAAACCGATGAATCTTCCAGTCGTTCGGGATGAATTCCTCGAGCATTGGAACCAGGACTCCCTCGGTCATCGCGGCTTCGAGGCCGATCGGACTGGGTGCGGAAAGGATGTCCTTCATGCGTCCGAATTGATCCTCGGGCATCGATTTGTCCCAGGGGTAGTTGCTGTCAGCCATCTATCCTCCAGCGCTGAATGATCTGTTCGCGAGCAAGCGAGATGATCAGAGAGTAACGGTTCTAGACCCCGCAAGAAAGCCAACCAGAAGTGATGGGCAGGCGTTCACGCTGATACCTGAAGACGGTATGATCGAGGGGTCCACGATATTGTCCACAGGGCAGGTTTCCGGTGCCAGATATCCGGATGTTGCGGGAGGGGTGGCGATGAGACGCCGTATTATTGCACTTGCGATCGGTATCCAGCTGCTGATCGCGGGATCGACTCTGATCGAGGCGCAGCAGTTTCTCGAATCGAGTACGGGACGACTTCCGGTGTTCAACGAATACTCCAGCCAGGTAGCCATCGCAGATGTCGATGGCGATGGGGATCTTGATCTCTGTTTTGCCAATGGCAGAGGGTTTGCCTCGGCCAGTCTGGCTGAACGTGTGCGGCTCTATATCAATAACGGCAGCGCAGTTTTCACCGACGAATCAGTGAATCGGCTCGGAAATCTGATCGGATACGGGCGCGATGTGGAATTCGGAGATGTGGATGGCGACGGAGATCTCGATCTCGCTGTTGCCAATGATTTCCTCACTCCTCAGAAGTTGTTGATCAATAACGGTAGCGGGTTTTTCACCGACGAATCCGCGACCAGAATCCCTCAGTTCAACATGTCCAGTTCGCATTGTTGCTTCGGAGACATCGATGACGATGGAGATCTGGACCTCTGGTACACCAGGGGTGGATCGACACGCTTTGGTTCCGGCCAGGCTCAATTGTGGATCAATGACGGTAATGGATTTTACACCAACGGAACCGCGCAGAGGCTTCCTCAGCAAAATGTTTCGGCGCCGATGGACTCGATCTTTGGTGACCTTGATGGAGATCTGGATCTCGACATGATCGAGGGCCATCGAGATGGAAACTCCAAGTTGTACATCAATGAGGGAGGCGTCTTCACGGATGCAACATCCGGAAACCTACCTGCTGATTCAAACACCTATTCGTATGACCTCGGAGATCTCGATGGAGATGGAGATCTTGATGTGATCGGAGCAAACTCGGGAATTGGATCGCGCGAGGCAATTTTCCAGAACGATGGCAATGCTTCCTTCACCAATGTCACTACAACGGTCCTTCCGAACTCCTCAAATCCGAATATCGATGACAATGACACCAAGTTTCTCGACTATGACGACGATGGAGACCTCGATGTGGTGATCTGCGCCATCGGAGGTCCCGAGCGGATGCTCAGAAACAACGGTAGCGGCTTCCTGACCCTTGTTGGTGGCACGATCTCTTCTGTAAATGATAGTTCTCTCGATGTCGAGGTGGGAGATCTCGATGCCGATGGTGATCTCGATATGGTGACGGCCCAGGGAGAGAGTGGATCGTATCGCAATCGATTGTATCTCAATCAGGGACCAGCCATCGATACTCGGCCGCCGACCATTCCGCACTGGGAGCAACTCACAGATGTACTGGTGGGCGCAGGTCCACAGCGGGTCCGAGCTGTGATCCGTGATGACATGACTTCTGATCACGGGGCGTTTTTTCAACAGGTCATCATCGAATGGTCCACAGGAGCGCAATTCGGCCCTGTTCCGATGTCCTGGTCAGGACACGATTTATACAGGGGACTCATTCCCGAGCCGGGGTTTTCCACAACGGTCACCTACAGAATCAGGGCAATTGATTTCGCCGGGAACTCGTTCACCACATCCGAGCGTTCTTATGATGTGGGCATTCCGCAATCGAACTTCAGACGCGGCGATGTCAATGACGACGGAGACAGGAACATTGCAGATGCGGTGGGGGCGCTCTCCTACTTGTTCGGGGGAGGCACCGCACCTGGCTGTCTCGATTCTGTGGATTGTAATGACGACGGTACGAATGACATCTCGGATGCGGTCTCGTTACTCGACTACCTGTTTCAGTCGGGAACCCAGCCACCTGACCCATTCGAATGCGGACCGGATCCGACCGACGATCCCGTCTCCTGTGAATCGTCGCAGGGGAGTTGCTTATAGGAGCAGCGATGACTCATCACCTCGGTGCCAGAGATTTTCAATCTATCCGGGAAGCATGGAGTCGCTCGTGGTTGAGGATCGTGACCGATCGGCATGAAGCATGGGCCGTGATGCCGGTCGAGGAGGGGATCACGGAGGGTGGGTTCCTGCTTCCAGACCCGATCCATGTCGTCACCGCATACAACCCCGACTGCACACCGCACACCGAGGCTGAAAATCAGCGTCGTCATCAGGAGATGGACGACTGGATTCATGATCATGATCTGCCGCTCTGGGAGGGCACTGGTTTTGCCAGCGATGGGGGCTGGAGTGAAGAGGGATTCGCGCTGGTGGGTTTGTCTCGGCTGGAAGCGCTCGCCGTTGGCCGACGCTGGGACCAGAGTGCCATCTGGGAGTGGAATGCCGAGGCACTGCTGACCCTCGATTGCGATGGCTCCAATGAGACCCGCTACGGCTGGGTTCGGGCTCCACTTCCTTGCCGACCACCCTTCCTCCCCGGAGGCCTGATCCCCCCCTGCCAGTGAGACGTTGAATCGCTTCGGGCCCACTTCTCATCTCTACCCTTGATGACGAAGGGCGGCTCGGATATCCCCGGGGCTCGGGTCCTCGCCGCAGGATCCAGCGATGAGGAGATCTATTGTCGACTCGTGGGGGAGATCCGGTTCAATCCAGGGCCACCGAGGTGCTCCAGGATGTATTTGGTTTCGATGGTTTCCGCACCGACCAGGAACAGATCATCGAGCGCCTGCTCTCGGGTCGTGATGCGCTGGTCCTGATGCCCACAGGGGGCGGAAAATCTCTCTGCTACCAGATTCCGGCATTACTGGGAAACGGCATCACGGTGGTGGTCTCACCGCTGATCGCTCTGATGCAGGATCAGGTCGAGGCACTGACCCAGGCGGGAGTATCTGCGGCAGCGCTGAACTCCTCGATGGATCCACAACAGAGAAAAGATGTCTGGAACAGGCTCCGCTCCGGCCAGCTCAAGTTGCTCTATGTTGCTCCGGAGCGTTTGTTGCTCGATGGGTTTCTCGATGAGATCGATAATTTCCAGCCGTGTCTCTTCGCCATCGATGAAGCACACTGCATCAGCCAGTGGGGTCACGATTTCCGCCCTGAGTATCAGAGACTCGGTATCCTTCGCCGTCGCTTCCCCGATGTGCCCATCGTTGCTCTCACCGCCACTGCGGATGTGCCGACTCGATGTGACATCCTGAAGGGGCTTGGCCTCTCGGAAGATGATCTGTTCATCTCGTCCTTTGATCGCCCCAATATCCGCTACAGAGTGGTGCCCAAGGACCAGCCCCGACGTCAATTGCTGGGCATGATTCGCGAGCGCCACGCAGGAGAGGCAGGGATTGTCTACTGTTCGAGCAAGAAAAAGGTCGATGACACCGCCGAGTGGTTGCGAGGGGAAGGTGTTCGAGCCGTTCCCTACCATGCCGGGATGTCGTCACAGCAACGCACTCTCAACCAGCAATTATTTGTGCGCGAGGAGGGGATCGTGGTCGTCGCGACCATCGCCTTCGGCATGGGGATCGACAAGCCGAATGTTCGATTTGTTGCCCATCTCGACATGCCGGCGAGTCCTCAGCATTACAGCCAGGAATCTGGTCGTGCTGGTCGCGATGGATTGCCGGCGGAAGCTTGGCTTTGTTACGGCTGGAGCGATGTGGTTCTGGCTCAGCGTAGGCTGGCGGATTCAGATCTGAATATGACGCAACGTCGCATCCGCCATCATCAGATCGATGCGATGCTCGGCTATTGCGAGTCGGCAAACTGCAGAAGAAGTACGCTGCTTGGCTTCTTCGGTGAAGAGAAAACCGACTGTACCGATGATTCGGAATCGTGTGACAACTGCGCCAAGCCACCCGAGGTGATGGATGGTTCGGTGCTGGCGCAGAAGGCGCTTTCAGCCGTGGTCAGGACCGGACAGCGATTTGGCAAGGCGCATGTCATCGATGTGCTGCGTGGAGTTGCGAACCAGAAGGTGACGCGGTTTGGTCACGATCGGCTCAGCGTATATGGCATCGGAACCGAGTTAGAAGGCCAGGCCTGGCACTCCATCTTCCGGCAACTCGCATCCAGGGGCATGATCCAGATCGATCTCGAAGGGCATGGGGGGATCTCGGTGACCGCCAGCAGCAAGGCGCTGCTTCGCGGTGAGGAGCAGTTTGGATTCCGCCAGGATGTCATCGCCAAGAAGGCGACTCGAAGTCGTAAGAAGAAAAAGTTGGATGGGCTCGATGCGGTGCAGTCGAGTCTGTTTGAACAACTCAGGCAGTACCGGCTGGAGATCTCGCGGCAACTGGAAGTTCCCCCCTACACCATCTTTCACGATTCAACGCTGGTAGAGATGTCGCAACTGCGACCCCAGACCCTCAACCAGTTGTCATCGATCTCGGGAGTGGGGCAGAAGAAACTGGAGAAGTGGGGCAACGGGTTCCTCGAAGTCATCACATCTCACGGCTCTTCCGGAGGGACTACTTCCTGAGGGTGCTGCTGCTCTTCATGGCTCCAGAGGGGATTCACGGCTATGCTCGTACCCTCGGGGCGATTCGTGCTGGAGAGGAGAATTTGGTGGAACCAGAGACTTTACTGATGGTGGCGGTGGCGCTTGTCGTCGGCTTCGTGGTCGCCAAATTGATGATGAAAAACAAGTCGTCGGAATTGACCGACGATGCTGCTGCTCTGAGTTCTCAACTTGAACAAGCACGCAGCGATGCCAACGAGTCACGCGACTCCTTCATTCGAAGCGAGACTCAACTCGAATCCGCTCAGAAGCAACTGGATCAACTCAGGGTGAATCTTGACGAGGCGACGCACGAGGCCAAGGTCGCCCGCGAATCGCTGGTCCAGTCAATTGCGGAGCGCGATGCCGCCAAGGACCAGCTGGAACAACTCAAGGAGGACAGGAAAACCCTCAAGGAGAGCATGCAGGCCATCTCTGCAGATCAACTGAAGGAAAATCGTGAGGAGTTCCTCAAGCACGCCGAGGAACGACTCGGAAAGACGGAAGAGAAGAATTCCATCGAGATGACACATCGTCACGAGGCGATTGAAAAGCAGTTCAAGGGCGTGCGTGAGAAGATGGAGACCTTCCAGGAGATCCATCGCAAGATCGAGGAACAGCGCATCAAGGACTTCGGCTCGCTGAACCAGCAGGTTCTGGGTCTCGCTACCCAGGCAAAAGCGGTGGAAGAGGCGAGTCAGTCACTATCAACCGCGCTCCGTGGTTCGAGCCAGTCGCGCGGCAAGTGGGGAGAGATGAGTCTCCGCAACATCGTCGAAGCCGCCGGAATGACCGAGCACTGTGACTTCGAGGAGCAGGACCAGGGAGACTCTGACAAGCGTCCCGACATGGTGGTGTACTTGCCTGGCGAGGGACGCATCCCCATCGATTCCAAGGCTCCCTATGCCGATTACGAGCGGGCGATGGAGGCGACGGACAGGGAAGAAGAGATGAAGCACCTGGAGTTACACGGGAAGAAGATGCGCTCCACGATGATTGATCTGGCGAAAAGGGACTACCCTTCCATCGTCGGAGGGAAAGTCGATTTCACCGTCATGTTCATCCCGATCGAGAGCGTCGCAGCCGCAGCTTTCTCCACCCAGCCGAACCTCCAGCAGGAGGCGATCGAGAACAAGATCCTCATCGCGACACCTGTTACCCTCATCGCACTGCTGAAGACGGTCGGGATTTACTGGCAGCAGGAAAAATTGGCTGCCAACGCGCAGGAAATCTGGACCGAAACATCAAAGTTGCATGATCGACTCAAGACCTTTCACGGCCATCTATCCAGAGTAGGAAAAAACCTCTCAACAGTTGTCGATGGCTACAACAGTGCCGTCGCTTCATTCGAGGCCAGGGTGCTTCCAAAGGCACGAGTCATCGAAAAACTGTCGCGCAAGGAAGGTTTGAAGGAATTGCCAAGGGTCGAGACGGAGGTTCGGGACGCTGCGACTCCGGCGGTTGATTACAATCCGGAACAAAGAGATGCTGAGCCTCCCGGCAACGACTCGGTACCAGAGATCGAGGAGACGATTTGAGGCGTGTTTGGTTGCTCTCCTTGGTTTTGCTGGGATGCCAGCATTTCGAAACCACGGGTGGAGTTTCCGTGGCGGTGGGACCGGTTTCGGAGCAACTTCGCTCGAGTCTCGATCTGGATTCCTTTTATCAGCAACATTCGGATGCGCTCGGCTTTCCGGTGCTCGCCAGCGTAGAGGTTCAGCCGGAGTCTCTTGCGGAAGCACGTTATCTGATCCTCAAGATGCTCGGACATCGTCCCGATATCCTCACCGCAATGGCTGCAAGCAGAACTCGCTTCACGGTGATGGCCCATGACGAGTGGACCACTGATGTCCCGGAACATTCCGACCTTCGCCCTCCAGAGTACTGGGATCGACGTGCTCGGGGACTCGGCGCAACTTCTTCGAGACCGTCCGTATCCTGCGGCGAAGAGAATCTCCTCGCCATGGATGGCGATCCATACTCGACAGAGAACATCCTCATCCATGAGTTCGCTCACGCCATGCACGAGATGGGCCTTTCTACCGTGGATCCGACATTTGATCCCCGGCTCAAGAAGGCATATCACCAGGCGATGGAGCAGGGGTTATGGAAGGGGACCTACGCTTCGACCAATAGGATGGAGTACTGGGCAGAGGCTGTGCAGAGCTGGTTCGATACCAACAGGGAGAATGACAATCAGCACAATCACATCGATACACGTCAGGAACTCGAGGAGTATGACCAGCCGGTTGCTGCACTATGTAGAGAAGTGTTCGGGGAGGGAGAGTGGAGATATGTGCATCCAACCTTACGCCAGCATGAGGCGCATCTTCGCGACATCGATCGAGACAACTTGCCGGTTTTTCGCTGGGCAGATGGAATGGAAGAGGCCTACCGGGCCCACCAGAAGTCCGAGTGATTCGGCTGCGTTGGGTTGCAACTGAGGTGATCTTGAATCACTTCATGTCGATCAGGGACAGGGTCCAGGCACCAGACAGCCGAGGCTGTCAGCGGTCGGATCGACGCCACAGAAGTTCACTCCAGGAGGTGCCGGCGGTGTCCCACCGTTGAACAGAAAGCTGAGAAAGAAGATCGCATCAGCGATATTCATGGAATTGTCGTCGTTGCTATCGCAACCGTCGACACAGTCGCTGACCGCCCCCCCGGAAAATAGATTTGCCAGCAAGAAGATCGCGTCTGCAACATTGGCATTGCCATCGGTGTTGCAATCTCCGCGCAGAAAATCGGGATCGGAAACGCCACTGGAACAGGGGCCCACATCGGTCGGGATCGAGTTGGCCCCAACGTCTGCAAACACGGGGTTCTCGATGCAGATCTCGGGAACGCCCGAAGGACAGGCGTCACACTGGAAGCCTACTATTACCAGCACTTCGGGGAGGATGGTTGGTGGAATCTCCACCAGGGTCAACGAGTAGCCGAGTACGGTTCCACTGGTTGGCCCCACTCCGACTGTATATCCGAAGTTGTAGGCCAGACCATCGTAGGCAGTTGTGAGTAGCACCTCGACAGGCTCGAAAACCAGATCGAACTGGAAACCGGCGATGGGCACGGTGCTGGTCATCATCATCCTTACTGAACCGGATCCAGTGGAAGCGTCATACTCGATGGTGCCGAGTTCCAGAATGATGTCCGAGCCGAGGGGGGGTACGGGGGGCAGAGGTACCTGAGCGGCAACGGGTCCTGAGAGCAACAGGATGGTGCTGGCGATGAAGAAGATTCTCATCAGGAAACTCCTTGAATGTAATGCTGGCCCGAACAGAGACGCGCCCGGCCCGACCGACCGTCAGGCGAGTCACATCCATCCATCATATAGGCGATGCTGGCTTGGCCCCACTGGTTAGTTTGTTCCGCCAGTCGCTTCAGAATCGCCATCCGTAGGTCTTTCTGGCTTTTCTCCAGGTTCAGCGGTGTGAAGTCTAAGTTTTTCATCAGGGGGGGTGAGGATCAAGATGGCAATGATGCAGCCGATTCGATGTTTGCCGAGATAAGAATCGCCGCCATTGTTCCGCTTGCCACCAATGTAGTGCAATGAACCATCGGCACGATGCATCAGCGAGAGATACCAGCGCCACTCCCTGAAGAAATTCCAGTATCCATCACGGTCAAGGCGCCAGAGTGCTGAGGGAGCGAGCATCATTCCCATGGAACCGACAGCATGAGCCTCTCGAGTTCTGCTCGGATGGGAGGCGAGATAGGTGCCCAGATTCTGCGCCATCTCCGGTTCCCTGCCAGAGATGGCCAGCGCCAGTGCCATCGATGATGTGCGAAGCGAGGCATCGCCAGTCCCCGTGCCCTTCATCGTCCAGTAGCGAACTCCTCCGTTGGGATCTATCGATTGCCGGATCTGCTCGAGGCTCTTTGACCATGAGTTTTCGTCCAGCGCAATTCCAGCCTGGGCTCCCATCGACCACGCCAGCTGGGAGAGAGTGTTGATGACATTGAATCCCTTGTTGCTGTAGCCGGGAACGATGTCGTGGCCGAACAGACCCTCTTCGCTCATCCTTGCAGAGAGTGCCTTGCAGCAGCGTTCGATCACGGCGTCGTCGCGCTCATCCCCCGTGGCGATGCGATGTTCAGCGAGTGCAACTGCGGTGGCGGAGATCGCCCAGTTGCCCAGATTGTCAGGTCCTTTTTGCTTCGGATCATCGGGGATCCAGGATTTTCCATCTGAGCCCCTCAACCAACTTGCCGCTTTCTCTATCGCCTCGCGGTTCTCATCCAGATGCGCAGAAAGAAGTGCGGTCAATGCCCAGGCGGTGAGGACGCGGTCCCCGGTCAATCCCACCGGGGAATTCCAGTACCCTCCTGCGGTCATGGTGTTGCGTAACTGTCGCGAGGCATCCGTGACGAGCAATCGCCGACCCTCTTCGCTGGATAAGCCAGGTCGCTGCGGCAATTTGATCTCAAGCTGGATCGTGTCCGAGTCGCGGATCAGATCCAGAACGATCCTTCGTTGTTCTGTCCGGGGCTGAGATGCCAGTTCATCGAGGGCTTCGCCCAGCGACTTCTGCGGGCCATTTCCCCCATCATCGAGTCGGTTTGTGTGAGCCACGAATGGGATCCCGTTGATCCCCTGGATCTGGTCGCCAACGATGAGGCCGGCTCGTGCTGCTGGAGAGTCAGGATCAAGGGAGATGACACTCATCAAGGGGCTTTGCGGGACCACCTCCCCCCGGCCACCGAGGATTCCGATGGGAAACTGTTCCGAAGCTCGCGCCCAGGCGGTGACTACCAGGGATAGAGCCATGAAGGACAACCAGACCATTGTCGCTGCATTGGGTCTCATCGACTTCCTCCGGGAGGTATTCTGCCGGTGCGAATCGATGAAAGCACTCGTCAAGAAGACTAGAATTTTGCCGATGATGAACACACATACGACGCTTCACATACGCCATTCAGTACTCCTTCTTGCGCTGGTAGCAGCGATCTCGCTGATATATGCCATCGAGTTCAACAAGCAGGTCAGCGCCGCACCACGGGGAACACCGAAGATCGTCCTGGTCGAGAAGGAGTCCGATTATGGCGACCTTCTTCAGGGCGAACTGATCGAGCGTGACATACTCATCCGAAACGACGGGGATGAGGTGCTCAACCTCTGGCGCGCAAATCCTTCCTGTAGCTGTACCAAGATATTGAATAAGCCGGCAAAGGTAGCTCCTGGTGAAACGGTGTCGGTACGCGTCCAGATCGATTCCAAGAAGATCAAGCCTGGTGATACCCGCAAGGGCGTTACCTTTGAATCGGACGACCCGCAGCAGCCGAGATTGCAATTCATCTTCACGACAAGAGTCATTGGATTGTTCAGAACAGTTCCGGATCCGATCCAGTTGATCGGATTGATGGGAGAAACAAAGACCAGAACGGTCCAGTTGTTTGCAATCTCCGACCTCGGGTTCGAGGTTGCTGGGGCGAGATCGAGAAATGGGGAATTCGAGATCATCGATTTCAATGAGGTCGAGAAGCACCGACTCTACGAACTGGAGCTCTCGACCGGTCCATCGGACTCGCCGAGAAGCGTGAAAGATCCGCTCGATCTTCTCATCCGGGTCAAGGATGGCAGGGAGGTCGTGGTCGGGAGATATGTAGAGATCGAGCATCTCGATCCGGTCCAGATCACGCCGCCTCGGGTATTTCAATTCGGCAACAAGGATACGGATCGACTTCTCGGTGACGGTGATCCAGTTGTGACGAAGTACATCCAGGTACAATACCTCGACAAGGCCAAGTCACTTGAGGTGAAGTCGGTTCGCCTTGAGGGCTTTCCCGATGGTCTGTTCGAGATCGAGGTTCAGGAACTGGTGCCAGGCAAGACTTTTCGCATCGGAGTCACTCTCGGCGAATATCGCAAGGAACGGTTGCTCAGGGGTAAATTGATCATCGTCACAGATGAGGCGAGGCTGCCCGAAAGATCATTGCAGATGGCGGTGAAATTCGGACGACTCTAGGTAGGAGTCGATCCACCCGAGGACTCGCCTCCGCCACCGGCCTCACCACCTCCTGGTTTTCGGCTGCGGCGTCTGCGCCTCTTTCTCTTTCTCCCGGTACCATCACCCTGCGGAGCTGGATCTTGCCGTGCTGCCTGGCCCTCCTGGGGCTGTCCCCCCGCTGGATTTGGCTTTCGACGCCGCCTTCTGCGTTTTCGTGCTGGATTGGGAGCATCACCGGCAGCGGCCGTGGTGCTTGAAACCGTCTCCCCTGTATGTTTCTTTCCACCGCGCCGTGATCGTTTTCTTTGTGAGGTGCCACCTCCCCCTCTGGGTGCGGAGGAAGACTCGGAGCGTGACCGACCGCTTTGCACCCTTCTCTTGCTGCGAGACCGCTGCGGGGAACTCTTCTTCTCCTCCTCTGCGAAGGGATCGGGACGATCCTTGCGCTCAGCAGTGCGGGCCCGGAACTGGGTCGGAAGCGCTTCGGGAATCAGCTCACCATCGTCATCGGCGAATTCGCGTCCTCCCAGCAGTGCCCTGAGAGCTTGAAGAAATCGATGAAAGGTATCGTCAGGAATTCCTGAGTTATTGCCGTCGTCGATGGGTTCAGAAGTTACAACAGCAGAATCAGGAACGTCTGTACCTGATCCGGTGGTCTGGTCCTTGACAGTGGATTGTTGATGGCGGCGGTTTCTCCCCCGTCCTCGTCCTCGTCGGGAGCGACGAGTCTCACCAGGTACTGCATTGGACCCGCTCGAGTCGACGAGCCGCCCATCCTTGAGCAAGATCTCGACTGACCAGGAGATCACATCATCTGTATCCTCGGGGGGATTGTCAGTTGCGTCTTTTCCCTCAGCGCCATCGGGAACATCGATTCGATCCGCACTACGGTAGTAGACCTCGTTCCAGTCCCAGACGCGGCTCTCGTCGAGCGCGGACCAGAAATCTACCCACTGCTGTGGTTCAGGTTTTACCTTTTCAGTGGCGACCTCGGTCCATTCAGGCGCGAACCGGCGCCAGACGACCTGCCCACCTTCCCAGCGAACTTGCCAGGAGATGCGTCCGAAGCCGCCGTACTTGATGTTGAAGTTGTCCGGTTCAACCTTTTCCAAGGTAATTCACTGTCCAATCCGAGGCAGAGTTCTCTCCGAGCAAGATCGGAGATTACCACGATGTGGGGGGGGAGGTCATCCCTCCTCCCGGTCCAGTTGGGCCCTGAGTTGTCTGATCACTGCCGGATCAGGGGTTGTTCTCTGACCGGAGTCATGGAGGCCCTTCCTGCCGAGGGGGATTTTTTCCTGCATATTATCAGACGACTCGGCTCCATCGGGAGATGGACTTCCCTGACGGGCACTCAGATGAACCCAGTTGACACCACTTCGTCGCACCAGTTCGAGGGCATGGGAGGGTAAGACACCACCACCGGCGAGTACTTCGATCCTTCCCTCGGCAGCTTCGACTATTCTTGCCAGTTCCTCGACTCCTTCGATGGCAGTCTTGGCACCACCTGAACTCAGCAGCCGCTGACAGCCGGCATCGATAATCCGTTCCAGTCCCTGAATTCGATCGGTGCAATGATCAAAAGCCCTGTGAAACGTTACGGGGATGCCAGAGCATGCATCGACCAACGACCGCAAGGATTCACCATCGACTTCACCATTTACTGTCAGTGCGCCCAGTACGATTCCATCTGCTCCGAAATCGATATGACTGGCGATCTCATCTCGCATCAGTGCGATGTCTTCATCGTCCAGTATGAAATCACCGGGACGAAGCCGGATCATGGCGGCGACCGGAATGCCCCCCTCGATGGACTTGCGAAGGGACGAACTGGTTGGGGTCAGACCGCCGAGATCGAGCGCGCTGCACATCTCCACCCTGTCTGCACCTGCATTCGCGACAGTTGTGGCGTGGGAAGGATCATCGATACAAATCTCGATGCAGATCTTGTCATGCATGATCGTGCAAGCCCCTTCCAGCGAGATTCTCCTGACGAGGAGATTTTCCTGTGCGAAGATGTTTCCGGATGATGTAGGTTAGCCTCTCTACATGCAATCCCGGCCGAAGATCCAGAGTAGGTAGTTTCGTAGTACCTGATTAGCTGGATCTGGACAATGGCATCAGAAGGCCAGATTGTTTGGCGTTACCCGCTCAATCTGCAATCGACGCTGCAGCCCGCTGGTATCGAATCCAGGTGAACAGGAGATGACGAATTGAACCCTGCAAGGTCTTGCGTTTCATTACTGATATTGTTTCTGACGGTCATCGGCTCATCAGGCTGTCTGGGTATTCCTGGCCGATCGCAGCCACTCAATGACCACCAGAGGGAACTCTATCGGGAGTCCTTTCAGATGGTCTGTGATCGAATCGACACGACCTTCTGGGATCCGGATGCACTCGGAGAGAAGTGGGCGCAGTCAAAGGATAAACATCGAGCATCGTTGGAGGCAGCGAGCACTGCAAATGAAGCGCGCAAAGCGATGCATGGGTTATTGAGTGACCTGAACCTGTCCCACTTCGGGATCATCCCCGGAAGCGCTTCCGAAGGACTGGGAGAGGGCGGCAGCGCCGAGACCGGAGTCGTGCTGCGAGTGGCCGATGGCCGTGCGGTTGTCGTCAGGATCGAGGGTGATAGTCCGGCACAGCACAGTGGGATACTTGCAGGAGAGATCGTGGTGGCGGTGGGCGAGAAGCAGTTGGAGCCTCTCATCGAGCGATGGGCTGCCGATGGCAATAAATATCTTCCCGTTCAGGGCATGGCATCGACGATGCAGGGATCAGCGGGGGATACTCGCACTTACACGATTGAAGATGCCGATGGAAATCTGAGAGATGTCGAGATCACGCTGGAAACTCCGAACGGAACCGGTAAGCCGGTGAAGTTTGGTCACATCGGTCCGATCCCGCTGAGGCTGGAAAAAAAGCTAGTTGAGGGTGGATATCTGTATATGCGCTTCAACATGTTTCTCGGGCCGATGCAGGTGATGCCCTGGTTCCAGAAGGCGCTAAAAGAGCACGTAGATGCTCCCGGACTCATCCTCGATTTGCGAGGAAACCCTGGAGGGTTGGGTCTGATGGCTTGCGGTATCGCAGGCTGGCTGATCGAGGGGGATGGGTTCGAACTGGGCGTGATGCAGTTTCGAGACACGAAGATGAAATTCGTGGTCAATCCGAGACTCGACCCATGGAAGAAGCCTGTCGCCATCCTTGTGGATGAGGGCAGTGCCTCGACCACCGAGATTCTTGCCCAGGGACTGCAAGATCTGGGAGTGGCCAGGATTTTCGGTCGTACCACGGCGGGAGCCGCGTTGCCGTCGATGATCGTGAGGCTCCCCTGCGGTGATCTGATGCAGTACGCCATCGCCGGATACCATTCCCGATCTGGAAAACGACTCGAAGGTGCCGGTGTGTTGCCGGATGAGGTGATCCCGGTCGACCCGGGAAAGATCAGAGATGAGGGAGATCCGATCCTGAATGCCGCCTTGCGCTGGTTCGAGGGAAGTACTGGTGTCTGGGAGGAAACGAGCCGATGATCGGTTCCTCAGGGGTGGATCGTTTCTGAAACCCTGGTCGTTGATTTGGTGAACAGGAGTATCGAGATGTTACAACTGCTAATGAGGAGTTCGGTACATGCATTGGTGCTGCTATTGACCTTGATGGTCGGCACCGCCACATCCCAGGATCCTGCCGAAGGGGAAACTTCCGGCGAGATTCAAGAGAATGTACTCGATCAACTCCAGGTCAAGATGATCGCTGGAATCGGCGACAAGGCCGCCCTTGAAAAGATCAAGAATCGCCGTGTCATCTCCGTGGTTCTGATTCCAGGTGCAGGAATCGAGGCCAAACACTTCAGCTTCATCTCTGCAGCAGGTGAGATGGTCGAGTCGCTCTTCATCGAAGGGTATGGAGACTTTCGCCAGGGAATTCATGGGGATCTAGCCTGGTCTCATGACCCCATCAACGGTCCTGCGATCCTCTCCGGAGCGATGGAGGATCAACTTCGTCGCGGTTCTCGCATTTTCACTCCGCTCTATTTCATGAAAGACTACGCATCCGCGACGGCAGCAGGTGAAGAGATGATTGGCGAGGTCGATTGCAACATCTTCATCTTCAACACCAAGACAGATACTGAGGAAAAATACTGGATCTCGAAAGATGCAAGCCGGGTGATCCAGGTCAGCCTCACTGCGGATTCTCCGATGGGAAAGATTCCGATGCGGATGCAACTGACCGACTACAAGCAGGTCGAGCAGATCTGGTACGCCCATACGATGGATATCCAGCAGGGGACCCAGAAGATGCAGATGACCATCCAGGAGGTTCAACACGATGTAGAACCAAAAGAAGATGAACTGACCATCCCCGCCGAGGTTCAGGAACTTGTGGATCGGAAAAAATCCGCAAAAGAGGAAGGCGAGAAGAAAGAGGAAGAAGCAAAAGAACCAGCGCCTGAAAAAAAGGAATCTGATCGCTGATCTTCATGCGCTGATTGCCTTGAGTTGCCTCCGAGTCATGACCAGGTCTAGGTCGAAGGAAGCGATACGCCGGGAATGAACACCTCGACGTGGGCTTCGCGCCAGAGACTCTCCTCGAACTGTTTTCTATTTCCCTGTTCAAGGTCCCTCGTCAGGATCATCCGGATCTGACCCTGTGCCCGTGCGAAGTCGAGCGGAACACCTTCAGCACGCTCCACCATGAGAATCTTGTGAATGTAACCGCGGCAGATGAACCAATTCGATGTTTCTCCCGGAGAGAGCCCCCTGACAACTTTTGGCACGGGGGGGAATCGAGCATCGAGTTCGGAGTCAGTCATCCGGTACAGGCCGCCGATGTCACGCCGAGGCCCCATCGACCACTTCTTGACCAACTCCTCGAAGTCATCTCCAGATTCAAGAGCTTTTGACGCCTCATCCTGAATGCGGCCGGAGTCAGGATCATCCATGGCAATCAGAAGCTGCCGAAATGAGATATGGCTTTCACCCGTGAACTCTTCCTGGTGACTCTTGTAGTACTCTCTCAACTTCTTGGGAGAGATGCTGCGGGTACTCCGGATCTTTCTCCTTCGAAGTTCATCGATCCTCAGTTCCTCGCCAAGTCTTACCCTCAGATCCAATTCGGATTCACCAAATTGCTGCTCCCAGATAGCCAGGTAGTCATCGATGGAGTATCGAGTTCCTTCTGCTTGGCTCAACTTATCGACGGTGTCTTGAAGGTAGGATTCGACTGCGCCGGGAGGAAGCACGATTTTCTCGTGGATGGCTCGCTGCAAGAGAAGTTGTCTCTCGATCAGGCTCCGGAGAATAAGTGGTCGTAGCCTTGCGGTCTCCTGTTCGATCACGCTTTCATGGATCTGTCCTCTTGCCGAGGTGATCTGCCGTTGCACCGCGCGATCGAGTTCGGCAAGGGTGATCACTTTCCCATCGATACGTGCTGCAAAACCGTTTTCTACAGGGAGTTCCTGTCCATCGACTGGCGAAATGCAGATGAGAAGCCCTTGCAAGACCAGCGCGATCCACACCAACAGTGGCGGTTGACCGGATAATTTCCAGGGACTGCAATGGCGTCCGAAGTCAGCCTCGGGCACTCTGTTGTTGTTCATTTTGGCCTTCGTTAACAGGAATTCCTGTGCCAGTCAAATGTCGCCAGAACTGGTCTGGATCTGTTCAGGAGAGGATATCCTGCTCACACGGTGCATCCAGCCCGTTGGCATTGTTGGCGATTTCTGTCTTCAGGACTATCATCGGGTGCTTGGACCGCAGGGGCGGGTGTTGGCCCGATTTGGACCGTTTTACGGCCAGGAGAAGATATGCGTATCGTCGTCGTGGGTGCAGGTGTGGTTGGATCCCATCTTGCGGAGAGGCTCTCCGCAGAGGGACACAAGATCACGATTGTCGATGCAGATCTTGCTCTCGTGCACCGGATCGACGACCGCCTCAATGTACAGGCAATCCACGGAAATGCGGCAAGTCCCAGGTCTTTACGCAAAGCGAAGGCAGACAGTGCCGACCTCGTCATCGCGGTGACAGATCGAGATGAGACCAACATCGTCGTCAGCCTGCTGGCCAAGAGCCTGGGTGCAAAAAAGGTCGTCGTAAGACTACGAAATCTGGAACTCTCATCTTCTGCCTCCCCATTGCTGCCAGAAGCTTACGGAGCTGATCTGATCATCAATCCGGTCGACGCCACTGCTGAGAAGTTGCTCAGGCTGGTGCAGAATCCGGGAGCCTTTGATGTTTTCGATTTTTCCGATGGCGCGATGGTGTTGTGGGGATATCAGATCTCGCAAGGATCTCCTCTGGATGGAGTTGTCTTGAAGGATCTTCGTAAGAGATACGACAGGATCCCTGGACTGATCGTTGCGATTTCCAGAGAAGCAGGCCTGGTGATTCCAAGAGGAGACGACGAGCTCAGAGATGGCGATCAGATTTATGTGTTGTTACCAAAGACAAAGATGGAGGAGTTCAAGGCCATTGCTCACCCCGAGGCGGAATCGGTGGACCAGGTGGTCATCGTTGGAGCCACTCAGCTTGGTCTGGAGGTCGCACGCAGGCTCGAAGGGGTCGTGAAATCGATCATTCTGGTCGAGAAGGACCGCAACACTGCGGAGAAAGCTTCCGAGACCCTCGAGAAGACCCTGGTGTTACACGGCAATATCGCCGATCCAGATTTTGCGGCGGAGAACAGGATCGGCGATGCGGACTTCTTTCTGTCCCTTGAAAACGGCGATGCGGAAAACCTCACAAATGCACTTCTGGTCAACAAACTGGGAGTTCGTCGGATACTCATCCGGACCGAGCAGCCCCAGTTCCTTCCGATTCTCAAGCAAGCTGCGGTGGGTGAGGCAGTCAACCCTCGAAGAATCACCGTCAGTGCGATCATGCGAGAACTTCGGCGTGGACGCGTGATCGCAGTGTCTCAGGTGGGCGATTCGGGAGCTGAGGCACGGGAGTACGAGGTCACGGCGGATCAGGCGGTATGTGGCAAGAAGATCATGGATCTCCATCTTCCCAAGGATTCGATCATCGGTGCCATCCAGCGAGGTGATGAGATTTTTACCGCGGGGGGAGACTCCGTCATCCTGGAGGGTGATCACGTGATCATCTTTGCACTTCCGGAAGCAGTCGATGCCATAGAAAAGGTCTTCACACGTCGTCGAGGGATATTGCGTTGAGATTCAGACCGATCCTCGCAGTACTTGGTTTACTGATACTCACCCTCTCCGGGGTTCTGCTGATTCCCCTTGCTGTTGCATGGGGACTCGAATCAAAGCATGAACTTCCGTCGTTTTACACGACCATCGGGATCTGCCTGGTCACGGGCCTCATCCTGTGGGGGGCGAATCGAGGCTGTCAGAAAGATCTTCGCGCAAGAGAAGCTTTTGCGGTGGTGGGGTTGGGGTGGGGGGTCTTGAGCTTCTTCGGTGCTCTACCTTTCTGGCTAGCCCCCGGTGGAATCCCTTCACTGCTCGATGCGTACTTCGAGACGATGAGTGGCTTCACCACCACGGGAGCCACCATCCTCACCGACATCGAGGCCTTGCCCCCCGGACTTCTGTTCTGGAGGAGCCTCACCCAGTGGTTTGGTGGCATGGGAATCGTGGTGCTGACGGTTGCTGTTCTGCCATTACTGGGCTCCGGTGGGATTCAAATGATGCGGGCGGAGGTGCCCGGTCCGACCACCGAGAAATTAGCA
>Ga0310120_10000640_pt1 | contig 27385 bp, 20 predicted proteins | sample CB27_AW_983_MG_FD_203506 | JGI IMG/M metagenome (GOLD analysis project Ga0310120, IMG submission 203506) | Marine microbial communities from Western Arctic Ocean, Canada - CB27_AW_983 | ecosystem: Environmental > Aquatic > Marine > Oceanic | place: Canada: Western Arctic Ocean | collected...
GGACCGTGGTAACACTGACCGCGGCCGTGTCTAACGGTGGGTCGACGTTCGCCGGCTGGAGTGGAGACTGCAGCGGCAATGCGCAGACGGCGAGTGTAACGATGGATGCGGCGAGAAGCTGCACGGCGACATTCGACGACCCGTCACTCCGCGCCGTTTTCGACGTCAGTGTTACTCCCGGCGAGGACAACCTGGAACTTAATGAGGCTGGCGTTTGGTTGGATGGCTCTGAAGTATTCAGGACAGCCTGCTCCAGTCCCTCGGGTTGTACAGACCAGAGCACCGCTTTACGTCTAAGTAACGAAAATGCTCCGACGAGTATTGCGTCTGGCGAACACACCCTTGGAGTGAAAATCACGGACTTTGACGCAACTGGGGCTACTGCGTGTGTGATCTGCCTTTATGAATTCTTCTACGTGAGGGTCACTATTTTGGACAGCAGTGGAACCACTGTTCAAACAATCAACCTTCCAAACCGCGAAGGAGCTCTTGACCCAGGCGAATCTACGGATTGGCCTTTCACTGTTAACTGATTTCGGAAATTGATACCCTAACCTCATCGATTCCGGCTCACGGAGGTTCTGATGCGACGACTCACCCTCGTCCCCGTTGAACCGCGAAGCTTGTAGCGACCTGCAAAAAGCGAAAAGGGTTTCCGGAAGATGTCGCACAAAGTCGCACAGAATTCTGACGCCGCACACCCGCACGTGGTTCAATGAACATTTCCTTCGACAACACGTACGCTAAGCTGCCAGAACGTTTCTTCGCCAAACAGGAACCCGCCCGTGTTCCGGAAGCGAAGCTCATCCGTTTCAACCGCAAGCTAGCGGCAAAGCTCTCGATCGACGCCGATTGGCTGGAATCAGCTGACGGCGTCGCGATGCTCGCGGGCAACACGACCCCAGAGGGAGCCGAACCGATTGCACAAGCCTACGCGGGACACCAGTTCGGTGGATTCTCGCCACAACTCGGCGACGGCCGCGCCATCCTCCTCGGCGAAGTCATCGACACCGACGGCGCACGTTACGATCTACTGTGTCTGAGGGCGCGCCCACGGCGCCCTCAGACCCGGTCGTCGGCCGTGCGACGCACGCCCCTGACCTTGCCCCCCACACGCCGACCCCTCTAATGCTGTCTATCGTCACCCCAAGCGTACCTTGGCCAGACCGTAAGGACGGATAGAATGAAATACTGAGCGTTTTGGCACCCCCATGGTTGTATTGCGTCCTGTTCGTTCCATTTATTTATCCCGATAGCTACCGACAAGACGAAACCTCTAGGTGCGACTGTAGCAATGTCTCAGATTACACAAAACAGTACGTGAGGGTCGCCGTGACGCCGACAGCCGCGTAGTTGAGCGACACGTGCCCGCCTGATTTGCCAGTGGCGTCCCCAGGGACTGAGTAGGCACCGGGGGATCTGCAGGCGGCGGCGCAGTGTCGATCATGGGGTACAGCCAAGAATGCTCCAGTCCCAAGTGTCGCTCGCCGTACCGAAACGGGATGTCCTGTGTCCAGTTGCTCGGAATCGTCAGGCAGAACACCAGCAGACATATGAAGGCCACGCGCTGGGAGGCCAACGGCGCCGCGTCGAGCAACCCGCCAGGGGATGGAGCGGTAGCCAAACTACCCTTGAGACGACCCAGCCTCCGCAAGCGCGAGCGATACAATAGTGCAGCGCCGAGCAGGGCCATCATGATGTTGAGCGTCTGCCCGGTCCCGAGGGCGAGTCGGTGAGTCGGATAGTCTCTAAAGAGGTCGATGAAGAAGCGAGGAAACGCGTACCAGAACACGAAGCGGGCCCCAGTCGCGCCAGGCGTGGTGTTCACTCGTCTCACGCGCATCAGGTAGGCCATCAGTAGCAGGTTCTTCGCACCGTCGTACAGCACCACCGGGTGGCGAAATCCGTCCGCGTCCGGAAACTGAACCGCCCACCACACGTCCGTTACGGCACCGACGATCTGGCCGTCGATGAAGTTCCCGAGTCGTCCGATTCCCATGAGGAACGCCGCCGGAATGACGAGAGTGTCGGCAAGGAGCAGGAACGACTTTCGGTACCGAAGTGCAAACAGTCCTGCACCAACCGCGCCACCGAGCATGAGTCCGTGTGTAGCCATCCCGCCGAGCCAGTAGGCGGGGATCAAACCGAGATGCTCACGGTAGAACGACCATTCGTCGAAGACGATCTCGACAGCTCGGCCTCCGACGAGGACGCCGATGACCATGAACAGGCTTAGGCTCCAGACCTGCCGGAGCGACAGGTGCAGCTGGCCATGACGGCGTCTCAGGAAGAGATGAATCTCCAAGAAACCGAGAGTGAAGCCCAGTCCGTACCACCAGAGGTGCACACCGGCAATGTCGAACAGGATCGGGTCGATCTGGTGGACGTAGGGTCCGAACATGCGTTTCCCCATAGTAACCGAGACAATCGGGGAAGGTCGCGGAGGTGACAAGTCATGGATTCGCTCTCGATCATCTGCATCGTTGTAGGGGCCTTGGCCATCCTCAATGGGGGCACCATTACGAGGATTCGATTCGGAGCTCGGTCAATCTTGACCTGGACGCCTTTGACGACGATTACCTCGACCAGCGCCCGTCCGCGACGTGCCCCGAGTGCAGCACAAGGTAAACCTCGACGTGCTCGTCGTTGAGGACGGCGTGTTCATGATGGGACTACCCGAGCCACCGGCCTGATCCCTGAGTCCGGTAGGAACCATGGTGCTAAAGTCAAAACTCCGATGACTGGTCGGGAATGCGATTCTTGAGTCCAGGTCCACCAGAGCAATAAGCCCGCTTGCGATCGACAAGCTTCTGACAGCCGCCGGGGGGCTGCTGTAAGCCCGGAACGACCTGCACCGGTCTACAGGCCGGGGCGTTCGCCGGCCTGGAAAGGCTGGCCATCGAGACCGCGACAGGTTCGCTTGCCTTCGATGAGGTCGGCTATGAAGCATTGTGCCTATGTTCGTGGCCAGTGCGGAGGCTGACGGCTAGCTGCGCATCGTCGAGCAGATTGAGCCGATCTCAACCTGCTAGCCGCTACTTGGACCAGGGACAAGCGTGGCTTTTGCCTGAATTGGGAAGCGATTATGAAGACGATATTTCCTCTTCTTCGCTATCAGGCCGCGTGCGCGGCCATTTCGGTGGCTCTGTAGGGCATTCGGCTTTGTTTAACTCTTTCCGTTCCAGGGGCAAGGTAAGTCGTCCGACATGCGCAACTTCGACTCCGCACCAAAGTTATTATCCTTGGTCAGTCAGGCCGGACGATGGAATCGAGTGCGTAGACAAGCTCGGAATCTTCACTCCGGCGCTGTGTGTGTATGTGAATGACCTAGACGCGCATCTCGAACGGGTTCGGTTGTTAGGGGGGCTAATTATCGATTCTCCGTGGAGACTGATTTCGGGTCACGGCAGTAACACCCGCCCGACCCAGAGGGGCACATCTAGACGTTCGGAACCTACCGTCTAGAAGAAACTGGCGACTAGCGACCCGACCGAATCATGTTGTGACGTGAGCGACGAGTTCCGCTCGTCATGAATTGGCATCTTCTGAATCACATCAGCACGCCCACCAGCAGGTCCCACTGTAGTGTCAGAGTCGATCTAAATGTTTCTATACTGTCGGTGTATACAGTAATAGCGTTGAATTCGTTGGCGTGATCGGTGTGGTCGTCGCGACAGCATCCGCTCCAGCGTTCATCAGAGTGACTGACTCCATCCCCCAGAACATCAACTGGGGGGCGGTCAAGACTGCGTGCGAGCGTGCTATTCGAGCCACCGTCTGCGGATGTTAGACCGGCCAACGAGAGCGATACGGTCATTAATCGCGTTACTGAGGCGACCTGCCTTGTGCGGGTCACCGGTCCAGCACAGTAGAGCGCCTCGCCCGCGAATGGGACGCCGCGCACCCGAAGAGACGTAACCACGTTGTCTCTCGCGGCCTGAAGTTCTCGGGTGAGATCGCCAACGGCTGGTGTCCTCTCTGTATACTCTCTCCAACTCGCCGGCCGTCCATTGCTGATAGCAATGACTCAATGACAAGAGATTGGAAATACATGTTGGGGGAAAATTTCACCGCCGTAGCGCTGACGGGCCTGTTGTTTGTCGGATGTGGAGGCGCGGGACAAACTGGACCGACGCCTGTGAGTGGAGGCGCGGGACCAACTGGACCGACGCCTGTGACTGGAACCTCACTGGCGGACCAGATTCAGGGTACATTCAAGGGGCAGTTTCAAAGCCCGAGTTATTCTTCCAGCGACTACCAAATCATCGTAACCAAGATAGACGACGACACAGTCAGGATATCGCCCGCTTCCGGTAGCACTTCATCGACATTTGATGCCGACTTGGCACTTGGAACCGCCACATCGATCACGCTCACGGCGCCAAGCGACGACCTAGCCAACAACGGGACATTTGTTGCGGCCACTGGACGATTAGCCTACACGTATTGGTTTGACAGCAGTAGCACTGACGATAGCAAAATCGAGGTCTTTTCTGGCACAAAACAGTGATTGTCAAAAGGCTAAATAATCGCCCACTGCTAGCGTCATCGCCAGAAATTTCCAGCGTAAGCTACGCAGCCCTCCTGCGTGCATCAGGTCGCGAGTACGGTCACGCTGGAGGATGCGTCTGGACCTGCGGTCAGATTTGCTAGTTTCTACTGGTTGCTGAGCCCGCGAGGAGGGCGCCGCGCATCCGCGTGGACCTCATCAGACCGTTCTGCATCAGTGCTCTACCATTAGCGTCAGTTCCTTGGGTCTGACGGTAGAGTCCCAAGAGTTCGCTGTGTACAAAGCAGTGGCGGCTCAAGACAAGCCGCCACTGCTGCTCCTGCTGTCTGTGGGTGATATCAAATGTCTGCTGTTACGCCCCCCCCTCTCATCGCATTCGGTGTAGCTGAACATTCGGTTTGACCGACGCTTCATGACGAACGCCAACGGTCTGATGGGACCGTCATAACCCGGTAGATACATCCCACCATTGACCTGGTCGAGTTCCGATCTGCCATTTGCTTCACGTCGCTCTGCTGCGCTCCTTAGCTGTGCCCGCCTGCGGCTCATCCGCAGTTGATGAGGTCAGTGTAAACAGTCACGACCAGGCGCACCATGAACCACCGCGCAGAGCCTCTGTGAAGTTGATCACAGAGTACCGACGCGCAACGCCTGGCTCGCGAGCGGGAACGACTGGTCAAGTCACCCGTGGACAGCGTGAAACCTTTTCGGGTCGAAAACACTCGCCTTCGGGTGCTGTCTCTGATGCGGTCCGATATTCAACGGGACTATCTGGTCGTGACCCACACCAAGAACAGCAAAGTGCGAAAGGTGCCGATCAGCAGCGACCTTCGTCGGGCTCTGCTGTCTCGCACGCATCAAAGCGGGTATGTGTTCCTGGAGACGCACCGGGCCGTCTTCACCTGGGTGCAGCAACGACTCGTCGAGGCCGGCCAGTTGCAGGGCAAGACGATCGCGATCGACGCCACGACGCTCGAAGCGAATGCGGCGATGCGCAGCATCGTCCGTCGGGACACCGGCGAGAGCTACCAGGCGTGTCTGACGGGTCTCGCGAGGGCGTCGGGGATCGAGACGCCGACGCGCGAAACGTTGGCGCGACTGGACCGGACGCGGAAGAAGAAGACCTCGAATACGGACTGGACCCACCCGCAGGATCCCGAGGCGAAGGTCACGAAGATGAAGGATCGCCGGACGCACCTGGCCCACAAAGCCGAGCACGCCGTCGACCTGGAGACCGGCGCGATTGTCGCGGTGACCCTGCAAGGCGCCAATGTCGGCGACACCACGACGATCATCGAGACCGCCATCGCCGCAACCGAGCAGAACGTTGAAGATCCGCAGTCGCTGGAAGAGATCGTCGGGGATAAGGGATATCACAGCAATCAGACCCTGATCGACCTGGCCACCGTGGGCATCCGGTCCTATGTATCCGAGCCGAATAGGGGGCGAAGGGATTGGTCGAAGGCTCCCGAGGCCCAGGCGCCGGTGTATGGCAATCGTCGTCGGATCCGGGGGCCACGCGGACGCCGCCTGATGCGCCAACGCAGCGAACGGGTCGAACGCTCCTTCGCGCACGTCTATGACACGGGTGGCGTGCGGCGCACGCATTTGCGTGGCCACACAAACGTTCTGAAGCGCCTCTTAATTCATGCCGGTGGCTTCAATCTCGGGCTCGTCATGCGTCAGCTGATCGGGGTCGGCACGCCGCGCGGGCTGCAGGGCCGCGTGGGCGCGGTACTTGCGACGTTATTTGAGCTCATGGGCGTCGTCCGACGTCGGCTCAACCCGATCTGGTCGTCGCATCGACTCATCCCGGCCGTCCGCGGTGGGCTGACGTCACGAACCACGTCCGCCGTCAACTTGTCGACCGTGGTCACTTGCACCACGGGCTGCTAGACCGGGCGCCTGAAGTAACCGGGTGTTTTCAGCCAGTTACATCTGTGTAGCCCCATCCTGAAACAGGTCGATAAACGATATTAGAGCCCCTCGAGGCTCATTCCCCTCGCCGACGACCTCGAGACCCGTGGCTGGTGAACCCAGCCGGCGCAATCCCTTCAGCGGTCTGACCCGCGACAGCATCTCTCGATGAGTCGACATGGCCCGACTCCGAGGGCGACGTTGCCCAGGTAGGACTCGCGCATTAGCACCGTGCCCACACCGTTTACCCGAAACGGTGCGCTCCCCTGAACACCCCTGTTTTTGGGGGCCCCGACCGCGCTTTCTCGCCACCGTTTGACCCGGATCCGTTTTTCGAGCCGACACACGCGGGTGGGGATGTGAAAGATTACATCCAGACCCGTTCATCATCTGGATCTTTGTCCGGAGCGATCACGGCCTTGACCTGGATTGCGACACTCTCGGTCACGTTCACCGTCTTGGGGTGCATCTCGTAACCGACCTTCCACAGGTCAAGGTCGTATTCGCCCTTGGCCACATCGAGGTTGGCTAGTCCATGCTCGTCGGTCAAGGCTCGATACACGCCCAATCGGACCTGGACATTTTGGAGGGGCGTCTGGGAATCCTCTTCAACGACCGTCACCGTTACCTTGTAGTCGGGTGGTCTGGCGGCTCGAAAGCTGAACGCGGCAGACGCATCTTCGTGCGGTATTTCCGACTCTGCCCCCGCAAATGTGACGGTCCAAGAGTACGTCCCCTCTCCGATGGGGGCGGCAAGATTCACTTTTGTCCCATACAGGGCACTCGTACCAGGCCACGGTGTATCACCAAGTTTCCCCTCGCCAACTTGGAGTCCTTCCTCGTCGCGTACCGCGATCAGTTGTCCCGGTAACTGACAGGAGACCAAGCATTTTAGCCCCGCCTTCACCTCGAATGAGCTGTTCACTACCACCGGTGACGGAACGTCCCACACGGCGATGCTCGTGGGATGCGGCATGATCCTTGAGGTAAGGGTGAGAGCGCTTTCCTCATGGACGACACCCTTGAGTTCGTGCCTCGGGAATACGACGTTCCAGGCATACTCACCAACCTGCGGAGGCGCCGTGACCACGAACTCGTCGGTTTCGTTCGTCAGATTCTCAAACCCAATCAGTTCACGTTGCACGACGATCCCCGTCGGAGCCATGACTTTGACAAGCCTCCCCCGCAGGTCACAGCCCGCAGGACACGCCACCTTAACTTTCAGTGTGAGGTCGGTGCCGGCCTCCACCTGCGGGGGAACGGACCGACTCATTTCGACGGTCGTCCGATGGCGTGCCTTGTCGGTCACGGTTCAAGCGACTCCGGCGTTCTGTGCAGCCTCCCTGCCGGCGATGCGACCAAAGACCAGGCAGCGACCTAGGCCATGTTGAGCAAATCCTCCCTGCGACTCACCGGCACAGTAGAGGCCCGGGATGACCTGGCCTCGAGTGTCGATCACCTGGGTCTTTACGTTCGTCCTGAGACCAGTGAGCGAATCGTGAAGGATCGGCGTGGCCCACGCCGCGTAGAAGGGTGGCCTCTGTATTTTATGCCTGGGGGTGGGCTTCTGAAAGTCTAGGTCTTTCCCCGTGTCGACGAAGGAGTTGTACCTGGTCACGGTCGCTTGCAGCACCGCAGATGGTATGGGCTTCGATTGGTATGGGTTTGCAATCCTAGTCGCTAGTTCAGAGACGGTGTCAGCGCTGAAGAAGTAGCCGTCTGGGTCCACGTCTGGCGGGTGCGGATTCCAATCATTCCGTACCACGGCGTCTTGGTCGAAGATGGCCCATATCGGCCCCCCGCCATTCAACTTGGACGGATCCCCCGTATAAGCCAGGGCTGCCGCATAGTAGTCGTACCGTGAATCCCGCTCGTTCCAGAATCTCTTGCCAATTCGGTTCACAAGAATTGCATCGTGCCAATCGCTGACGGTGAGACCTCCTGCGCGTGCGCGCTCGAAGACTCGTTTACCTAGGGCGGAACCGCTGAGGTACTCCTCTCCCCAAATCAAGCTGCTGTACCCCCATCGACATCCAATATGACGGGTCTTTGTGACCGCGCTCCCTGCCTCGGCCGTTTGATTGGCCGTGCACCAGAGGGCGGCCCCAACGGCCATGGCGGCGATCTCGCCATCGCCACTTTGCCGGGACCAGGGTTCGCCAGCTACCTGGTACTCCTCGGTCAGCCTCGGATCGAACGTTCGGCGGAGGTCCACATTACTCGTACTGCCTCCGGTGGCGACCAGGACACCCTTAGTTGCCCTGATGTTCACCGTACGGCCTTCATACGTTGTCGCAATTCCAAGGACTCGCCCCGCGGAGGGACTCTCCCGGACGATGCTTGTCAGTTTGTGCCGTAGAAGAACTTGGGCGCCCTTCTCCCTCGCGCTGGCTTCCAGCCCCCGGACGAGGCCGGACCCAACCCGGGTCGGATAAGCCGTCACACGTTCGCTGGCGACGGGCCATTGGACCGATCGCTGCTGGCGTGGAACTGTCGACGCAGCCGTTGGACCCGTCAGGTGATCCTGGAATCGGACTCCGTTCTCTATCAGAAATTCGTAGGTCGCTGCGTTCTCGTCCGCAAAGGCTCGGACGAGGTCCCGATCGCTATATCGACTCGATGCGTGGTCATGACGAATCCAGTCCAGGAATACCTGGTCTGCCGAATCTTCCACCCCGAATTTTCGTTGATTACTTGTTCCACCTCCAAGATGGACCTGTCCTCCTGAGCACATTCCGTGTCCGCCGATGTCGACGTTCTCGTCCACCATGATCACGGAGGCTCCGTGGTCAAGTGCCGACACGCTCGCCGCGAGTCCGGCGGTCCCAGCCCCAATGCTGACGAAGTCTGCCGACATATCCCAAAAATTCTGTGCCTCGGCGTCCCTGGAGCCAAGACCTGATAACGCGGTTGCGCCGACGCCAACGGTTGCACCTTTCTTGAGGAAGGCTCTCCGGCTGACAGCCGCGCTCTTCTGTTTCCTCGTGCTCATGGGTTCATCCTCCAGGCGGAGACGGTATTAAAGCACCCCCGAGTGGCCCGATCGTGTCCCCCACGGGCGGATTGGCCACCCCCGCAGCCGGACTGACGACCCCAGCCACCCCACAAGCGGATTTCCACCCCGCCCGAGCGCTTCGTGCCGAGCATGCCCGCACCAAGGGATGACGTCAAGGCCGAATTCTTCCACCGAGGCGCACGTCGAGCGTGCTGACGTCGGAGATGCGTCGTTCCGGGTGCGTCGTCGACGACGAACTCGTCGTGCGCGCCTCCAGTGTGAGGCGCGCCACCGAGGAGGGGCTTCCCAACGTTCTCTTGTCTACGCATCGCCCGGCCGCGCGGAACGGAGCTGCCAGGAACCGTGGTCCAGCCTGTAATCGTGGGGCCGAGTGTGTGATCTGAACCGTGCCACAACGGGACAGAAGAGGCCTCGCGACACCCAGCCGCGTGATCCCATCGCCGTGTTCGACTACAACAAACAGTCCGGCAGTGACTTCAGTGTGTATTACTCGTACGACGTGCCAGCTGACAGCGCCCCGTGCGGCGAGACGCGTGAGGGGATCGGCGGCTGGGTCTGCGGGCAGTGAGCGGTCGCGACCCGGCTACGCCGGACGGGCGAAGGCCACCAGCGAGGCATCTGGTTCGACGCCCGTTGCAATGACGACAAACTGACGACTCGAGCGACCACCTAGCAATACCGTGTTCTAAGGAGTAGCTACAGCTCCGAAGAGCATCAAAAACTAGACCTACCGGTCGGGCAGCTTGAACACGTAGAGGGCGTTCCCGGTGCGCGGATAGCGCACGTCTGGTGCCAGCAGGTTCGGGACGTTGCGGGGGCTCCCGCCGCCGAGCCCAGTCGATACCGCCACATACTGCTCGCCATCGACGCTGAAGCTGACCGGGAACCCCTGAACCGATGTGCCGAGCCGCCGTTCCCAGAGCACTTCGCCGGTCCGGACGTCGTACGCCCGGAACCACCGGTCGAGATCACCCGCGAAGGCAAGGCCGCCCCCGGTCGTCAGGGCCGCAGTATGGAATGACGCCCGCTGTTCGACCGACCACAGCTCCTCCAGGGTCTCGACGTCGTACGCCGCCAGTTTGCCGAGGTTGCCGTTGGAGCCGGGCATTTCGAACCATTTCCTATCGGCTGCCGAACCGCCTGACCCTGGCTCGAACACGACCTCGCGCCCCGCGATGGCGAGACAGGTTTGGCTCAACGGGATCACGAGCGCGTTGGCCTGCGGGCTGAACGAGGTCGCGTGCCAGTTCTTTCCCCCGGCGGTGCTAGGGCAGACCTCGACCCAGTCCCCGACGCCAGCGTCGGCGATGTCTTGGCGATAGGTGACCCGACCGGTGTCTGGGTCGATCGAGGTGAAGATGTTCTGGAAGACCGTCTCGGTGTGGCCGAGGAACTCCCCCGTCTCACGGTCGAGCTTCCAGAGGATGCCGTGCTTGCCGATGGTGAAGAGGGTCTTGCGGCCACCGACATCGATCAGCACCTTCTCGAACGCCTCATCGAGGTCGAGCGCCTCACCCGGCACGTGCTGGAAGTACCAGTCGATCTCACCGGTGCTCCGCCGTAGCGCCAGCGTGGCGTTGGTGTAAAGCACGTCGTCGTACACCGTGAGGCCCCGACTGGCGGGCACCCACGGCTTGGCTTGCGCCGTCGGCCAGTAGATCAGATCGAGCTCTGGGTCGTAGCTGCCGGCAGTCCACGAGTCGCCGCCGCCGCGGAGGACGAGCGGCAGGTCACCCCAGGAGTCCCCGCCCGGCTCCCCCGGTTGGGCGATGGTGAGCGTTCGCCAGAGCTCTTCGCCGGTGTCGGGATCGTGCCCTGTGATGAAGCAGCTGTCTTCCTGGAAACGCGAGCAGCCGTTGATCCCGTTGACCACGACCCCGCCCATGACCATCGGCCCACTCGAGCTGGTGTAGCCCTGCTCGGGGTCCGCGATCTGATGCTCCCAGACGATCTCGCCACTCCGCGCGTCGAGCGCGACCAACGCGGCGTCCGCGGTCGAGATGAACAGGTTGTCCTGGTAGATCGAGATGTTGCGCAACCGGCTACCGCCTAGGCCGAGATTTTCCGGAAACTCGCGCGCGTATTGCCAGATGACGTCACCGATCCCGGCGTCGAGCGCTTGGATGATGTTGCCGGGGTTGGTGAGATACATGATGCCGTCGTGAACGAGCGGCGTCGGCTGATTCGAGCCGTCGGACATCGACCACACCCACGCTAGTTGGAGGTCACCGACGTTATCGGTCGTGATCTGATCAAGCGGGCTGTGACCCTGGCCGTCGTAGGTCCGTCGGAACATCAGCCAATCACCGGGCGGCGGGTCGAGCAGCATCTCGGCGGTCACTGGCCGATAGTCTTCGACGACACCGTTCCACTGGAGGGCTGGAAGCGGCGGCCGGGGTGCGGCAAACCCGCCCGGCTGTCTCGGCGAGTCGGCCCCACGCGCGGCGGTGGCCGGTGCCGCGGCGCGTGCGCGACCCGCCACGACGTCCCGCGTGGGGACCATCGTGGTGATGGTGGCCACGAGTCGCTCGCTCCCGGCCTCCTGGCCGTTGCGCTCCAGGATGTAGGCGATGATGTTCGTAAAGCTCTCATCGCTCGGCTTGCGCCCGTCCGGCGGCATCGTCGCCTGCATGTAGTCGAAGAGCTCGTGCACCTCACGACCGCCCCAGCTGTTCAGGAAGTTCGGGCCCGCCAGCTCCGGTGCCTCAAAGTCTCCCTGGAGGTTGGCCATGTGACACGGCGCGCAGACACTCTCGTAAACGAGTTGGCCAGCGCGCGCTTGATCCTCGGTATAGCCGGCGAAGTCCTGGGCCTGAGCACCGATCCCGCCGGCTCCGACCGCTGCCAGCGCCACGACGAAAGCCGCCCACGTGCGTCCTATCTGCATCATCCTCACTCCTGCGGCCACAGCCAGCCGCGAAGCTCCCCGCCGGGATTGTTCTCGGTGTGAATCTGGAGATAGTAGAAGCCGCCACGTAGCTCGCGGAGCTCACTTTCGTCGAGGGTCACGGTGTCCTCGAACTCTCCCTCGGCGACGGTGGGCACGTCGATCGCGAACGCGACCGGCCCGGGTATGCCGGGCTGGGCCCGATGCACGTGGGCGCGGATCGCGGCCGAACTCATGCCTTCGAACGACCCCTGGATCGTAAGCGCCGTCCCGTTCAGCTCCGCACGGACCACACCCTCGCCCGTGATGGCACCGGCCGTGCGGGCATCCACCGGTAGTGGGGACAGCCGTCCTTGGAATCCCTCGCTCTGAGCGCCGACGACCACCAGCGCTGCCACCATCAGCGCCGCGCAGGTGACGGCGACGACACTATTTGTGAAGACCATTCCGCTTTCTCGTCCGACCGGATCGCACCTTTCTTATACACCGATCTCCTTCGTGGGCCGAGAAATTTCTTCGCTTCCAAGACGGGTGACCGCCCTTTAATGATGTTATAGATCGCGAGGGCGGCTATCACCTCAGTGCGTCATTCCGTACACGATGTAGTTCACCCCGAGCTTGGGCGTTGTTGCGCGAATCCGGGACCGAGTCGCACCTTCCCCAACCCGATGATCGTCCTGTTGCCATTGGCGCCGCGATACCAGGCGTGTTCGGGGCCGGGTCAGGCAAACACGGCGACGCCTCGGCCTCGCTCAGACCTCGACACCGGTCCGGTCGCGCTTCGTTTCGCGAGCCCCACCCAGCATGCCCGCGGACTCGGAGTGGTCTTTGGCCAGTTGACTCCTCACGACGCTTCGGACCAGGTAGACGAACGGGGTATCCACGAACGCGATCGCCCACTTGACGACGACCGACCCCAGGAGCATGGCGGGCAGCGAGTCCAAGCCGAAGACCACGGCGATGAAGAGCCCCGAGTTGATCGTCTGACTGGTACAGGTGGAGACATTGTTCCGTAGCCAGAGATGCCCGTCTCCGGTGAACCTCTCCTTGATCCAATGGAAGATCCAGATATCCCAGAGTTGGGCGGTCAGGTAGGCGAGCGTCGAGCCGAGCAGGACGCGCCAGCCGCCCAGGGCGAAGGGCTCGAGGGCGGAGGTATCGCCCGGCAACAGCAGCGACACCTGGATGATCGCGACCGTGACGATCTGGGCGGCGAGCCCTATCCAGACCGACAACCTCGCGTCTCGTTTCCCGATCACGTCCGCGATGACATCGGTGACGGGGAACGTCATGAACGCGAAGAACACATTCGAGGCCGGGAAGACCAGCTCCAGTGAACCGATCTCGATGAACACGCGGAGCTGACCCGTGAAGACGCTCGTGGCCATGCCGACGGCCATGCTGAGATTCAGCCAGAGGAGGGTCTGAGTTTTGTGGAGCACCCCTTGGAGTGTACGTGTCGGGTTAATACGACGCGCCGGGCATAGACATTCCCCAAGGGTCCCAATATGCTACGGGTCTCGAAATCCCCCCTCAGCAAAGGAGCCGCCGTGCATACCACGCCGTCCCGCCCCGATCGTAGTCTGATCCGAATCGCGCTCGGCTTGTCGCTCGTGGCGCTAGTCGCGTTCCCCGCGACCTCGCTCGTCGGCGCCGCTGGCGCGGACAAGGTCCCCGTGGGCACGCCCGAGGCGGCGGGACTCTCGGCGAAGCGTCTCCAGCGGATCGATGACGTGATGCATCGGGCCATCGAGACGGACCAGATCTCGGGCGCGGTCACCCTGGTGGCCCGCCACGGCCAGATTGCCCACTTCGAGTCCCACGGCCTGCGGGACCTCGAGTCCGGCCTGGCGATGGAGAAGGACACGATCTTTCCGATCGCGTCGATGACCAAGCCCGTCACCGGGGTCGCCATCCTGATGCTGGTCGAGGAGGGCAGGGTCAGGCTCACCGACCCGGTGTCTCGATTCGTTCCCGAATTCACCGACACGCGGGTCGCGATACGCCGACCGGCCGAGGGCAGCGATGAGCCCGAGATCTACCTCGTTCCCGCGGATCGGGAGATCACCATCCGTGACCTGATGACCCACACTTCCGGACTGGTGAGCGGCGGCGCTGGGTCGCAGGAGGCCGGACGCGTGGCCCCCAGGGACGGCACCGGCACTGTCGGAGAGTGGGTCACCGCCCTCGGCGCGGCACCCCTGGACTTCCAGCCGGGCATGGCCTGGGCCTACAGCGGACTGGCCGGCATCGACACCCTGGGTCGCGTGGTCGAGGTCGCCTCGGGCCTGACCTTCGACGAGTTCCTCCGGCAGCGGATCTTCGAGCCGCTCGGGATGGTCGATACCGGCTTCAACGTGCCCGCGGCCAAGATGGAACGGGTCGTGACCCTCTACGGCCGGACGTCGGACGGCCTCGAGCGACGCGCGGTCCCGGAGTGGGTGGCCACGGGGACCCTGCACTCCGGCGGCGGCGGGCTGTGGTCGACAGCGGAGGACTATCTCCAGTTCGCGCAGATGCTCGTCAACCAGGGAGAGCTGGGCGGTGTGCGCCTGCTCGGGTCACGCACTGTCGGCGTGATGGCGTCGAACCACGTCGGCGACCTGTTCGCGACCAGCGCCCGGACCGGCGGTCGACCCGGCATGGGCTTCGGCCTGACGGTGGAGGTCGTCCTGGACGCGGTGGCCGCGCAGGACAATCGCTCGAACGGCAGCTACGCCTGGCGGGGAGCGTTCGGAACGGCCTTCTGGGTGGACCCTGCCGAGGACATGACGGCCATCATGATGGTGCAGACACCGGGCGGTCCCCTTCGCACGGACTTCGAGAACGCCGTCCGTCAGGCGATCGTCGACTGAGCAGGACATCCCTGGGTCCGGCCCGCGGTGCGGGCGGCGGCCCCCTTCGAGTCAGGAGACGCGCATGGGAACCCGACGGCTCGTCGTCTCGGGCGCGCTGGTGGGCGTGGCCGTGTGCTCAGTGGCGCCAACCGCGGCCCAGGGCCCCGGTGACGGCGAATGGCGCACCTACGCGGCGGACGTGCGCGCGACAAAGTACTCGCCCCTCGCCCAGATCACCGCCGAGAATTTCGCCGATCTCGAGGTCGCTTGGTCGTGGCGCACCGCCGACACCCACCTCGTCCACGGCGACGACCGGGGCACCTCCCTCTCGCTTCAGCCCTCGTCTTCGAATGGCTGGAGGCCTCGGAACCCGACCGCTGGGTGACGCGGCCGCGGATCACCCGATTCAACGCCACGCCACTGACGGTCGACGGCGTGCTCTCTATCAAGCCGCGGCGATTGATGCCCGGACCGGTCACAGGCTCTGGGTCCACGATCCGCGAACCTACGAGGCCGGCACGCCAGCGCCGGCGCCGTGGGTGCACCGCGGGCCCGAATGGGCGGACAGAACTGTGACGGGCTGCGGGTGCAGCAGACCCCTATCGGGTCACGCCCATCCGAGCCGCAGGCGGCCGAACGAGTCGCCGATGGGCAATGACCGACAGTTCGAAACCAGGACCAAAGGGTCAGTTAACCTGTGGGTCAGGCCACCACACACCGGCACCCACCAGTGTCACGTGAGGGACGCCGACAGGTAGGGGCATTGTCCTCAGAGTTAACTTGGGCTCGCCTCTAATACTTCTTACGATCACTATTCGCTCAGTGGCTTCCCTGATGGATACCTGTATCACGAGATGCTGGAAGAGACGAACAAGCCGGTCTACTTTCGAGACTTCATCGATCAGGCGGCGCGAGCAGAGCTTCAGTATCTTGGAGAAGCCAACGTGTTGGCGATGCTGACCGACGATCTGCCTTTACCGTGAGACGATTCGTGGACGATCGCCCTCTGCGCGAACGCGAGCAGTATCTCGATTACTTGAGAAGCTGTCGGTGCCGCCAAACATTGTTGTGCAGCGCTGAACTGGCGCTCCACCAGACTTGGGACATGGGCCAGTTGGAGCATCTTTCTTTCGGTCTCGGTGTCATCCTCCTACGCTGGTCGATAGTTATGATGGAGCCCACCTAGCACGGGGTGGCGACGACGTGTTCTCTGGATTCTGAATCCGCAGCGTGGGCCAGGTCAGCACGAGAGATTCGTTGCCCGATCCCTTGATGCGGCCGGCCGCCGTTGTAATGCGTGACATTCGGCCAGTGTCTGGCGCAAATGGTCCTCTCCGAGGATGAGGACATGGTCTAGGCACTCCCGGCGGAGGCCGCCGAGAAAGCGATGTTCCGGCCAAGCTGGATTTCACACTGCCGGGGGGCTCGTGCAGCTCCCCGTGGCAGCGTGATTAGGAATTTCGAGACGGACCGGCGCTAACCCCCCGGTCTACTCCCGTAGCTTGAAGACGTAGAGGGCGTTGCCAGTTCGTGGGTAGTGCACATCATCCGCGAGCATGCTGGGCATCAGCCGGGGGCTCCCACCGCCGATACCGGTCGAGACCGCGATGTATTGCTGCCCGCCGGCGCTGAACGCGATCGGGAACCCCTGAACCGAGGTGCCGAGCCTGGCCTGCCACAGCTGCTCGCCAGTCTCGACGTCGAACGCCCGGAAGCGCCGGTCGAGGTCCCCAACGAACGCGAGGCCACCCGCCGTCGACAGAACCCCGGTCAAGAACGTCGCGCGTTGCTCGACGCTCCAGACCTCTTCCATCGTCTCGACGTCATACGCCGCGAGCTTCCCCAGACGACCGTTTGTACCCGGCGCCTCGTGAAACGGCCGGGAGCTCATCCCGACCCCTCCCGACCCAAGCTCGAGCGCAACCTCGCGCACGGCCAACTCCATACACGTCTGTGCGAGCGGCATGATGAGCACACCCGAGTCGGGGTGATAGCTCATCGGATGCCAGTTCTTCCCCCCGGCGGTACTCGGACATGCCGGCACGGGCTCCTCGAACTTCGCATCGATGATGTCCTGGCGGTAGGTAACCGCGCCGGTGTCTGGATCGATCGCGTCGAACACGTTCTGGTAGACAGTTTCCTTGTGCCCCAGAAATTCGCCGGTCTCGCGGTCCAGCTTCCACAGGATGCCGTGCTTTCCGGCGCTGAAGACAACCTTGCGGCCCCCGACATCGACGAGCACACGTTCGTACACTTCGTCCAGATCGAGGCTCTCGCCGGGCACGTGCTGGAAATACCAATCCAAGACGCCGTCGGCCGGTCGAATGGCAACTGTCGAATTCGTGTAGAGCCCGTTGTCGTCGATTCTCATCCCACGACTCACCGCAGCCCACGGCTTGGCTTGTGCGACGCCGAAATAGACGAGATCGAGGGTTGGATCGTAGCTGCCGGTAATCCACGTGTCGCCGCCAGCCCGGAGATAATCCGGCACGTCGGCCCACGTGTTGCCACCAGGCTCGTCCGAGCGAGCCACAGTATTGAACCGCCAGAGCCGCTGTCCCGTCGAGGCGTTGTACGCGCTGATGAAACAGCTCTCCCGTGTGAACCGATCGCAGCCGCTCAGCCCCTGAACCACTCTCCCGTTGACGACGATCGGCCCGCTCGTGTTGCGGAACCCTTCGGCCTGGTCGGCAATCGACGTGTCCCAGACCTGCTCGCCCGTTCGCGCATCGAGCGCCACGAGTCGCGCGTCAGGTGTTGCGAGAAAGATGCGGTCTCCGTAGATGGCCAGGTTCCGGCTCGTTCCCGAATACCCCGTCGTGGCGACGCTGACCTCGTGTTCCCAGATCAGGTCTCCCGTGCGCGCGTCGAGCGCCTGCACCACCGGTCCGATCCCCGCAACATACAACACGCCGTCATGCACGACCGGTGACGGCGCGTTCCATCCGCCCTCGTTCATCGCCCAGATCCACGCGAGTTCGAGCTCACCAACGTTGTCGCGGTTCACCTCGGCCAGCGGGCTGTAGCTCCAAGCCTCATAGTTGCGCCTGATCATCAGCCAATCCCCTGGCTCCTGATCACGGAGCATCGCGTCCGTGACCGTTCGGTAGTTGCTCACGACCCCATCGACCGTGAGGCCCCGAGCCTCGGACGCGGAGGTACCCGACTGGGGCGGCGGCGCCGGGCGCTCCGCCGCACCCGAGGACGGAGTCGCTCCGTTAGCGACCGACGCGATCTCAACGCTGGTCGTCCCGGTCAGCGACTGTGTCCCCGCGGGCGCTCCGTTGGCCTGTAGCAGATACGCGACCACGCCGAGGTAGGCGGTCTCTCCGAGGCCACCGGGGCTCTCCGGCGGCATCGAGTTGCGGATACGGTCGAGCAGGTCACGCGGACTCAGGTCGCCCCAGAAGCGTAGAAAACTCTCTCCTGCGAGCTGCGGGGCCTCGAAGCTGCCTTGCAGATTCGCTTGATGGCACTGGGCGCACTCACGCTCGTACACGGCGAGCCCGGCCTGCGCCTGATCGTCGGTGTAGATACCCGCCGGCGCTCCCTGTCCTGCCGCTGCTGACACACCGGCTGACGCGACCGAGATCACCACCGCCAACGCGATACGGAGTCTCCGAGCTAGATTCATCGAGTCTTCACCTCGCATCCGGGGTTGACCTACCGCTTCGGGAACTGCGCGATCCGGTCGCCACGGAGCGACCCGACCCAAATCTCGTCGCCAACTTCCACGGCACCTGTCCCGGCACCGAACGTGTCGTCGTTCTCGTGGCGGATGATCTCCTCGAGCTACCAGGTGTCGGTATCGACCCTGGCCACATTCGACGTCGTCATGGGGCTGCCCTTGCTTCCCTGGCCGGTGGCAAGGATCGACCCGTCGGGTGCAAGACGAAGATTGTCGACCCGAAATTCCGTCGGAAGCTCGTCGCGCTCGACGGGCGTCCGGCCGCGCGAGATCCGCGCGACCGCTTGCGTGTCCCGTGGTGCGTGGCATAGACGGTGTGGACGTTGCCAATGCCAGCATTCAGATAAAGTCCATGCGTGCTGAAGTTCTCCTTCTCAACCGACACGATCGGGCCCGGACACGAGCCATAGGCGACACGGTCGTGCCGTTCACGCGGTGAGGCTGTCGGTGCGAGAACCGTGGTCGTCAGGTCGCGGGTGTCGATCAAGTGGATCCCTCCACTCCCCTCGGCATATCCCGAGGCAAGCACCCAGGGCGCCCCCGGAACCCCGACGAGATCCCCGGGCCCAGACTGGCCACCGACGAACTGCACATCGCCGACAGGGTCGCAATCTGCCGCTTCCGATGCAACGCTGCTCGACACCACGAACCCAACGGTCATACCGAGCAAGAGCAACGTACTCATGGCGCACAGCATACGCCTGCCGGTCGCCGGCTCAAAGCGCAACGCCCATGCTTTTGGAGGCAACGTAGACTCCATGCAGACGTGGCTTCGATTGATGTCCTGATCGCCCTGGCCTTCGTCGTCTAGGCGGTGGCCAGCGGGATTTCACGGGGTGGCGCGTGGCGGGAGGGCTCTAATATCGACTATCGTTATGACCATTGCACCATCTCGACCTGTCATACGTCACGATCGGGAATCTGGCGGAAGCCATGCGTGAGCTCGCGCGTGCCGCAGACCTGACCACCGTGGGCATCCGGTCCTATGTATCCGAGCCGGATAGGGAGCGACGGGATTGGTCGAAGGCTCCCGAGGCCCAGGCGCCGGTGTATGGCAATCGTCGTCGGATCCGGGGGCCACGCGGAGGCCACCTGATGCGCCAACGCAGCGAACGGGTCGAACGCTCCTTCGCGCACGTCTATGACACGGGTGGCGTGCGGCGCACGCATTTGCGTGGCCACACAAACGTTCTGAAGCGCCTCTTGATTCATGCCGGTGGCTTCAATCTCGGGCTCGTCATGCGTCAGCTGATCGGGGCCGGCACGCCGCGCGGGCTGCAGGCCCGCGTGGGCGCGGCGCTTGCGACGTTATTTGAGCTCATGGGCGTCGTCCGACGTCGGCTCAACCCGATCTGGTCGTCGCATCGACTCATCCCGGCCGTCCGCGCTGGGCTGACGTCATGAACCACGTCCGCCGTCAACTTGTCGACCGTGGTCACTTGCACCACGGGCTGCTAAGCTCGACCAGTGGAAAATACTGGACTTTGACTCGTAACGGAGGGAATATATCGACATGAGTCACGACATCATTAAAGTTTCAAGAAACACAGAAAATGCACCCAAAAGTCTTGTCTCTACACAAACTGTAGCTTTTTCTCATTACAACAATATTTCAGCTCAGTTACCTGTAGATCCTAAAACAGGCGCCATTGTAGCCGGTGGCGTAAAAGAGCAAGCAATACAGTGTTTAAACAACATTAAAGCTATTGTTGAAAGTATCGATCACGTGATGGATGATGTTGTTAAACTAAATATCTTCGTTAAAAACATCTCTGATATTTCACTAATTGACGAAGTTTATACAAGCTACTTCCAAGGTGCTTTACCAACACGCACAACTGTTGAAGTTACAGCTTTACCGATGAATGATGCTTTAGTCGAAATTGATGCACTTATTTCAAACGGTGAAGGCACAGCGCCACAAGCACCATGTCCGCTGATTAAAGTTTCAAGAAACACTGAAAATGCACCACAAGGTCTATATTCTCAAACTGCGTCTTTTTCGCATTATAACAATCTTGCATCTCAATTACCTATCGATCCAAAAACAAGTGCAATTATTGCAGGTGGTGTAGAAAAGCAAGCTGAACAGTGCTTAAACAATATTAAAGCCGTTTTAAGAAGCATCGATCATATTATGGGCGATGTTGTTAAAACAACGATATTCCTCAAAAATCTATCTGACGTTGAATCTGTAAACCAAGTTTGCGCAAAGTTCTTCTCAAGCTATGTTCCTGCTCGCACAATTGTTAACGTTTCAGCTTTACCTATGGATGCATTAGTTCAAATCGATACCGTAGTTTCACACGGTGACGGTACTCCGCCACAGCTTCCTGAAGACGCCCGTCTACTTGTTATTGAAGCAAGCAATACTGAAAACGCACCAAAAGTGCCTTATTCACACACTGTTTCTTTTTCTCATTACAACCATATTTCAGGTCAATTACCTGTAGATCCTAAAACTGGCGACATCGTTACTGGCGGTATAAATGACCAAGCAAGACAGTGCCTAAGCAATATCAAGGCGATTATTGAAAGTGTTGACCACGTTATGGACGATACCGTTAAAATAAATATTCAACTTAAGAATATCGCAGATCTTGATGCAGTAAACGATGTTTACAGCACATTCTTCCATAGCGAACTACCAGCAAGAACTGTCGTTGGTGTTGCTGAAATTCCTATGGGTGCTTTAGTTCAAATTGATGCGGTTGTTTCTAACTGTGAAGGTACACCACCACAAGCTTAACTAGCGCCAGATTATTAAATCTTTATATAAGGTCATTCACTGCTGTCCAAATTAGCCAAGGAGCGACCTGGTTCCGAGCTCGTTGTGGCGCGAAACAAGAGGGTCAGCCTCGGCTTGAGCAACGACACCCCCGGCTGCTGTCCCGATTACCCCCCATAGGAACGCCGCCTGGACCGGTGCCGGCGGCATGGGCGGGGCAGTAAACGGTTCATTATCCGCTGGCTGCGATGAAGATCGCCATGTACATGCCCGGGCTGCGTTCGGGATCCATGAGCTGGGCCATCTACCACGACTTCGCGGCAGCCATGCGGACGGCTGGCGCAGACTTCGTGCTGCTCACCGATGCGCCTGCCCGGGCAACGAGTTGCCCGCCGGGGACTGTCTTCCTGCCCCCGGCACCTTGGGCCGCACCGCTGGACCGACTCGCCCGAGCCGTTACCCGGGCAGGCGCTCTACTGCAGACTGCCAGCCGAATCCGTCGGTGGCTGCGGGCCAACCCCGGAGTAGATGTCATCTACATGGAGATGACGTACCCGCTCGGCGCGGCAGCCTGGCTGGCCACCCGACTGACGGGGTGGAAGGGAGATCTGATCATGACCCCGATGGGCGAGGATTTTCTCGTTCTCGAGGAGGCCTCCTACGGTCACCGACGGTATCCAGGTCCGCGCTGGCTCATCGACCAGACGATGAAGTCAGCCGCCGCGATCCGTTGCATTTCGCCGATGGTTGAACCCTACGCCTCCCAGTTCCGACGACCGTCGCGAGTGATTCCGCTCAATGTCGCGGACGCCACTCTCGCGCGGAAACCGGAGGCAGAACAAGCCCGACAGACGTCCCGTCGCCTGCTTGAGCAGAGACTGAATCTGGGCCCTGGAGGCATCGTGCTCTCGCTGGGGCGGCTTCACCCGTTCAAGGGCATTCACGTCCTCGTCGAGGCGATGGAGCACGTCCCGGATGCCCACCTGCTAGTGGCGGGCCCATCCTTGAATGTAGCGGGCTTCGGCGACTACCAAAGCTATCTGGAAGGCCAGGCCGCAGGACTCGGGATCGCCAACAGGGTCCATCTGCTCGGCACCGTGCCGCATGAGCAAGTCGGCGCCATGATGGCGGCTGCCGACGTCGTCGTGGTGCCATCGCTGCTCGAATCGATGAATCGCGTCTGCGCCGAGGCAGCGGCCACAGGCACGCCATTCATCGTTACCTCCAGTACCGGCGTAGCGGACCTGGTGGACGAGGCGGGCGTCGGCCAGATCGTGGCACCTGGCGATCCCCGAGCGCTCGCCGCGGCCATCAGCGCAGTACTCGAAGGCCGATGGCAGCCCGATACCGCCGCGACCCAGAGGTTTCTGGAACAGTTCGCCGCGAGCCGCGCGGCGCCACGCCTACTCGAGCTGATTGCCACCGCGAGCCCCGAACGATGATCGACATGGTCTGCGTTCTCGTCGGCTTTGCCGCCCCAGCCTGGGCCATGGCGCGATGGAAGCGACAGGAAGGGGCTGGCCCGGTCGAAATCCTGGCTTTTGCCGTGGCAGGCGTCGCAGCCACCGCGCCCTTGCTCTGGGCGATAAGCTCGGTACTGTCGTTCGGCCCGCTGGCGACACTGCTCGCCGGCGCCCTGACTGCCGGGCTAATCATGCCGGCCAAGCGGACGCTAAAGGAGGCCATCGCTTCGGCGCCACCGTGGCGACAACTGGCGACGATCGTCCTGGTTGCGACCGCGCTGGCAGCGATCGCCTTTCTGCCCCAAGGTCTGCAACGGAGCGACGGCGTACATCGCATCGCCATGCACGATTGGCAGAAACACCTGCTCATGACCGATGAGCTTGCCGCCGGCACGGCGGTGCCTCCGGCCAACCCGTTTCTTCGCGCGAGCGGACCGACGCTTTACTACGCCGGTTTCCATCTACTCGCGGCAGCGCTCACGCAGGCGGCCAACTCGCCCAGCGCCGCGTTCCCCGCGCTGCAGTTCCTCACGTTCCTCGCTCTCCTGCTAATGCCCCTGGTCGCATTCGTGCTTGCGGACGGTCTGTTCGACGACGCGCGTACCGCCCTGTTGGCGGCCGCCGGTGCCACGCTACTGGCCGGATTCGACTTCGCCGTGCTCACGCTCGACACACTGCTTGCCGCGGCCACCGAGTGGTCTGGAGAGCTGACGTTTACGGGCCTGCGCGAGCTGGTCCCATCTACCCACCTGGACTACTGGATCCACCACAATGTCAGGCAGCTCAACGCCCCGCTGATGACCGCGCTGTGGGCGCCACAGCACCTGCTGGCCGCCTGCCTGGCGGTGCTGTGTCTGCATCAGCTCTCCCGCCATGGACTGCGCCGATGGCGCGACGTACTCCCGGTCGTGCCGCTACTTGCGGCCGTGCCCCTGCTGTCGGCATACGTAGGCTTGATCCTCGCCGTAGCGCTCGGCGCCGCATGGCTCACTTTGACGACGGTGCGCGAGCGGGCGCACTGGCTTGCACTGGCCGGCGGCGCAACCGCCATCTTGTTCCCGTTCGTCCGCGGTCTGACCGCGGGCACGTCGCCACCGCTCGGCGTACGACTATCAGCCGCCGAAAGCTGGACCAACGGGGCGTTGTTCAGCGCTCTGCTGGGCGACAACATCGTCACGCGACTCCTGGACACACCCGCGCTCCTGGTGATCGAGTTCGGGATCGTCGGCATCATCGGAGTACTGGGGGCACGAAGATTCCTTGCCATGCAGCCCAGCCGACATGGTGTGCGTCTGGCCTGGGCTGCCGGATTGGCTACCGTGACCGCGGTACTCGTTCGGCCTCCATTCGGCGAACCCAACAACGTGTACGCGCGTGGCCTGCTGATGGTGTGGTTCATCCTCGCGGCGTTCGGCGCCCACGAATGGCAGCAACGCTCGCGCGGGCGCGGCTGGAAGATCGCGGCGGCTGTGTGTCTGCTCGGCACGCTCTTCACGCCGATCGGGCTGTTGCTCGAGGGGGTCGCGTTTCGCGGGACCTCCGTGGACGCCGTCGCCACAATCGAGCAGTTGCATGAGCGAACTGCGCCCGAAGCGGTCGTGGCGATTCCTGAGGATACGCTGAGCGGGCGGGCCTACTTTCTGCGCCGCCGGTTGCTCGCCTACGATGAGCGCCACGCGAGAATGTTTGGCGCCTCTGCCGGTGAATACGAGGCGACGATGGCCGCTTTCCGCACGGCTCTCGCTGCGACGGTCCCGGAGGCGGCAGCACGCAGGTTGCAGGAGCTGCAGATCGACGTTGTCCTGAGCCCCAGCGACCGACTACCTGCGACATGGCAGGACAGTCCCTGTCTGGCCGTTATCGCGCGATCAGGGAGCTGGGTCGCGGTGCAGATCACACCTGGCTGTGGGCGCTAGCGACTGGGTCTAGAGCAGCTCCGCGATCGTCCTCGCGTGAAGACGTACCGCTCCGGTCGTACCGATCGAAACATCGGCGGGCTCGCGAAGTCCCGTATCCAGCGCAGCATAGGCCGCCGCGAGCGCCGATTCCTGCAAATTGGTTCGCGCCGGCGCCGACAGGAAATGGTAATAGCCGGGCGCCACGTCCACCTCGCTCTCGAACCCGTCGCCACCCTTCTCCGCGCTCAGCGTATAGCGCGTTGGCCCGAACATCGGGTCATCATCGAGCGACTGGATGATGCGCAGCTGGAATTCATCGCACCTTCCTGCTCCCCCAGCCCGAGACCGACTACATGATGGTCGGCGGAGGTCTGTACATGATCCCGCGTCGCGACGGCATCGCACTCGGCAGTACCCACGAGCGCGGCGGGTGGTCGCTCGAGCCGAGCCGGACCGAGATGCACCGCGTGATGGATGGGCACACCGATTTCTGGGCTAGATGGCGAGAGCATGCGGGCCCGGATTGCTCTCGGCGTATTTGCTTCCCTTGCAGCCGTCGCGGCTAGCTTTCTCCTCCGCGCGAGAGAGCGATTGCCCCGACGTGGAGCGCGTGCTCGAGACGCGATGCACGACGTGCCACTTTTCTGACGCTTCGTTCGAAGTATTGCCTCTGGACAACTACGACGACGCTCGGCGGGCCGCGGAAGTACTCCCCGTCCTAAGGGAGAAAATCACGGGCGGTACGATGGGTGAATATCTAGAGTCCGCCGAGGCCCAAACCATCCTCGTCGCATGGATCGACGCTGGGGCAACGGCAGGGGACTGGCCGAGCGCGAAGGCCGTCCTCGACGCTCATTGCACCCACTGCCACAATCCCGAAGGAGTCCAAGGTATCGTGTCGCTCGAGACCCATCGGTCGGTCGCGCTCCACGGCGTCAACTTGGTGCGCGGGCTCGCGGACACCGTGCCCTTCCCTCGGGTAGCGCACCATGATCGTCTCGACGCCCACGTCCTTCAACGCGATATAGAACTGCTCCGCCTCCGCGATGGGGACGTCGTTGTCGTTCTCGCCATAACGTCCTACTTACCACACAGTGCGACAGGAATGGGCACACAAACCGGCTCACAGCCGGAAACAGCGCACCATCGATCCCAACAGCAGCGCCCAGAATATACCGAGGCTCGGATCGTCCGCGATGATCCGATTCGTGTTCAACGCATGGGCCGACATTCTTGTCCCCAGGGCTCCGTTGAACACCACGACGATGTGAACGCCGCCCGTGCTCGTCTTTCTTGGCATCACAGATTCCGGGTAGCCAGCACTTCGAGGGCGGGCTGCCGGTCACCCGGGCAGCTGATGCGTCGCGGCGCCTCCAAGAATCTGAGGGTGTATCCAAGCTCCAGATAGAGCGTCTGTATCCGGTCGGTCGCCTGGTTCACAAGAACGACAGGTGCGGCGTGACGGGCCAATAATTCCCTCAACGAAACAACCGGGGGTCCGGTGTCGAGCGGGCGGGGGCGGGTCGCCTGGGCGGTCGCGACCGTGGCAACGCTTGCGGCGGGCGCGGCCTGGTTCACCCGGCCAGCGGGGGTGCCCCCGTCAGACTCGAACCCCTGGCGCAACCTGACGCAGATCACCGAGCAGTCGGGCGTCGAGGACACGTCGGCCATCTCCCCCGACGGCACTACTATTGCCTTCAGCCGGGAGGTGGGTGGCAGCTGGGATCTGTTCGTCCAGCGTATCGGAGGCCGCACCCCGACTGTCGTGGCCGGCGACCCCGACCGCGACGGCACGGGGTGGAATGGTCCATAGTGATGTGCCTCCTCTCTGCGGAACGTCACCGCAGCGAGAAATGTTCCGTCGCCCTCAACCGTCACTCTCAACCGCTGGTCACCCTCTGCGTCAAGGCCAGAGCCCGAGCACGACCGACATGATCGCGATCGATGCGATTTGATAGCCGGCGTCGATGAGCCACACCGCGAGCGGCTTGTCGGAAAACAGATTATTCGTGAGACCAGTCGTCGCGGAGAAGCCCAACCAGACGAGGATCCCGATGTGGAAGTAGCTGCCAACGCCCTCCCCAAAATGAGGGGCTATCAAAGCCAGCACGGTGGTCATGACGAACCAGCAGACGAACGAGATGGCGTATGTCCGCGCCATACCCGACTGCATCGCCTTCATGCTTTCCTCGGTATAGCCATGACCGGCCATCCAGGGCCGGGCGAAAAGAAGCGGCGAATACCAGAGTCCGCCCAGAACGAAGGTGAGCACGGTGGCCAGGCCGACCGCAAGAAAATTGACCTCGTCGAAATGCACGTTGCCTCCTCGCTTCTCGCGTGACGGCCCACAAGTCCGCCGCCGCCGAGATGGCCACGGCAGTGGACTAGTGGACTGTCGCTGAGAAAAGTTGCGAATGGTTCGAGCCGCGACGCCGCGCCGG
>Ga0310120_10000642_pt1 | contig 27290 bp, 19 predicted proteins | sample CB27_AW_983_MG_FD_203506 | JGI IMG/M metagenome (GOLD analysis project Ga0310120, IMG submission 203506) | Marine microbial communities from Western Arctic Ocean, Canada - CB27_AW_983 | ecosystem: Environmental > Aquatic > Marine > Oceanic | place: Canada: Western Arctic Ocean | collected...
GCGAGCCACATCCATAGCATCAGTCAGCATAGAGGAGACTGTCGCACTGTCACCGAAATAGTCAGGATACGACGCGTACCAACCAACCGAAACGACATGCCAGATCTCTTCTAGATTTCCATCCCAAGTCCCAGCGGTCTTAATGCCACCCAGGGCCCACTCGTCTTCATCGTAATACATGCTGGCAGCCATCCCCGTGTTATTTTCGCAATAGGTGCCTCGTACGTTCTCCCAAAACGCCTCCCTGGTTGCCGTAGTCCACACGGGTACAACAAAGTTATGGCTGACAAGATGTTCAAGAACCGCCAAGTCATCTGGAACACCGTCAGCGTCATTGTCGATATACTGAGCCAGCACATTTGCAGAGTGGGTCACAAGCTCTAGAGGAGCAGAAGGCGGGGCGACAACATAGACCCCGAATACATCAATAAATACGCTAAAAACAGCGTTCATGCAGTCGATCTCCGGATGCTCTGATAGCACCTCCAGGGTCGGGGTCTTCCAGATCATTTCCACTGGAGACTCCGTCTCCAAGGCACCGGCTCCACCATTTTGTGTCTTTGTTCCTGTGACAGGTACCGTCACGGATGCCAGAATCTCTTCAAATATCATCAATTTTTCATCTAACAAGCTGCGTTCGGGTGCATTAACATACCAATGCATAAGCCCGTATTCTGGGTACGCCAAGAGAAATCGAACATATTGCTCGTTCTCATCCTCAAAGTGGCCAGTGCTCATGTAACCAACCGGATCAAACAGCTGGAGTCGGCTAATTTCAGTGTAATGAGTATCAAGCTCAAACATGTCTTTTGCCACCTGTTCGAGTTCGTTATGCGGTATATCAACTCTCTCAAACACAACCGCACCGGGATCCCCCTCCAATATCACTGCGTGAGGCTCGTCAATACGTTTCCAGTCGGAGGGATACCTAAAAGAAACCCCAGTGACAGGATCTTTGAAAAATTCCCAAGTCATACCATCCAACTCAGTCGTAGGTGCTACCTCAGTGCTCACTGACGGTGGTGGAAGAGTGGCCAACGGTTTTGGAGTGTAAGTAGGATATGGGGTATAGGTCGGATAAGCAGTGGGGTCTCCCGCAGCTGCCATTTCTGGCACTGGTGCTGCTGCGGGAGTACACGCCGACACAATCACACCCAGCAATATTGTGATAACGACTGGATGACTGGATTTCATGGGCATAGTTTACCAATAATCGGATGCTGGATCAAAGCCACTCAACAGCGCCGAAGTCGATCACAGACGGGAAGCAATGCGGCGTTTAGAGTTTCCGGTGGCAATGGCATAGGACGAGAACAGCAAATACGCGTATGGGGTCATTTTGTACCACTGATTTAATCATAATCAACACGTTGCAGAAAACTGACAATCTCATTCATCGTCGGCAATCCTTCCCGTGCTCCAGCCCGGGCACACGACAAAGCTGCTGCTGCTGCACCAAATAAGCTCGCCTTTCGCATGGGCCATTTGAGCCCTAGGTGGGTGTAGAGGAACGCTCCATGATAGGCATCACCTGCCCCGATAGAGTCCACAATTTTGACACCCAAAGCTGGTATGGTAATTATATCCATTTTGGTGGCGAGTACGGAGCCTGTAGATCCTTGGGTAATCAGTATGGTTATATGGGGGTACTCCGCTAATACATTAGCAATGGCCTTCGATACATCAGAGCAGTTGCTCCACAGAAGAAAATTTTCTTCGTCCGTAAACAGGTAATCCGTAGTTGCTAACATCCGCCTTATATTTTTCGCATGTCCTGGTAAATTCACGCGCTCAGGCGCCATCTGCAAGTCATAAGCTACCGGACAACCGAAAGCCTTAGCGCGCCGCGCGACATTAATGGCAACCTCTGCTGGCTCCATGTCCGTAAAAAATACTCGAGCGGACTGTAGCAGGCTGTCTGGCACTTCCTCGGATTTCACCTGTAATTCAGGAGGGAGATTGATGACCAAACCGGCTCGCTTGAGGTCGGGCGTTACCATCAACACGGTAACCTGAGATGCAGTATTACGACGTCGTAGCAGGTAGTCGGTATTGACACCAACATCATGTAATTGTCCAACTATTTTGTCGCCAACGACGTCGTCCCCGGTCGCACTGATCAGGGCTGCTCTGCCACCTAACCGGGCGACTGCATGTACTAGGTTTCCACTCATGCCCCCTCCGGTCCACAAAAGCTTATTGGTGTGGATGCCGTCGCTTGCGCCGGGATATCTATCGACCCACGCAAGTAATTCATGCGTTACAGAGCCGAAGGCCAGCACATCAAATGGTTCACTGTCTAACATGATTTGGTATATGACCCTACCGATCAAACCACCCATCGAGCATGCTTGTATAAATAATCTTTTGGAGGAAATCCATCGGCCCTCGCTCAGGAGGTCGGTCAGGATTTAGGCCTTTACCGATGGCTGTGAAATACGCAAAGAGCTGAAGCGGAATCCAAGCTACCAGCGGCCCGAATATCTCTCTATGATTGGGCACGGCAACGTAGTTGACATCAAGATCTTCCCAGAGTTCTTGATCCTTGTATGCCCCTATGACAACAAGTTGTCCTCCATTACTGCGGATATGTTGGCAGATCAAACGATCACGAATCCCATACTCACCAGTGCGAGCCAAAACGAAAACAGGGTCATCTTTCCGCAGCGAAAGGCTGTGTAAGTGAGCGTATTCTTCCAGATTTGTGGCCTCAGAACGACTTTGACTAGTCTCCTTCATTTTGGCCGCCGCCAACTGTGCCGTTGCCCAGTTTGGACCAGATCCAATGAACGTATAAATGGGAGCCTTCAGAAGCCCTTGGGCTAGTTTGTCCATTTGGGGAGCTAAGGCCAGAGCCTCCTCAATTGCGTGTGGCACACCTCTGTACAACTCTTCTCTTATCGTTGCAACTTCCGTGTACGTGAGTGTACTTCTCGCTTTACCGAGATGTATGGCTAGCGCGTACAGATTAGCTAAAGCGGCTGTGGTCTGTTTGGTGGGAAAGGAGTCGGACCAACCGGCTTGGGTATGGATAATCTCATTTGTTTCATCCGTGATCGGGCTAGGGTTTAGATTGGTTAGGGCAAATCTGGGAGCTCCTCTTGCTGCGGCAATACGGGCAGCATCGATCACTTTTACAGTTTTTCCAGATGATGAGATGAGGATAACCAGGGTGCGCTCATCAATCAAATCGTGGCGATAACCTGCGAATTCAGCGGCTTCTATCGACTCGGAGGGCAAACGCGCCAATCCCTCAAATGCGTAAGTAGCACCTATTCCAAGTATGTAAGGATCTCCGCACCCGACCATAATGACGCGATCAATTTTGTCAAAATATCGCTCCGCAATATCCTTCAGGTTGCTATCAGCATGTGCTAGGCTATCCCGAATTGTGTGCGGTTGCTCCCTAATTTCTTTGATAAAGTGATAACCATTTTTCATAACATGATCCTTCCCTGTCTTTTCACATAAATTATTTGCATTGAAATTAGTATAGCGTAGCTGCGCTGGTTGTCCGAACAATCTGCAATTCTTACGTCAAGGTTCACCACAAGGACGTTGTTGACTGCGTCGCGAACGACACTTGAGTACACATACTAGGTCCGCAGCCAGTTGCAGGTAAATTTACCGGGAAAGCACTATTATTGAAGTAACACCCAATCCTAACCCTACTATTTTTGTAACTGTCATTGGTTCACGAAATACCAGAAAAGCTAAGATCACTGCTACTGCGGTTTCGAGCGATACTATCGGATAGACTATACTGCCCTCTCCACCAGATTTAATCGCACGCATTATGGTAATGATAGATGCAGCACCAAAAATGCCGCCCAGTGCCGCTATTATTGCCATTCGTGGAGACAAAGTAAACTGCTGCTTTTGCACAACAATTAGGACCATTGCGCATAAGAACATAAAAAATGCATCAACAACAAAAAAACTGGGGATATCCACTCTGTTTTCCATACCCATCTGCCAAAAGAATTTCATCAAACCCCCAAGAAAAAGTGCTGAGATCGCAAGTATTATCGGTGTGTTCATTTTCTCCGGTCTCCAATCGTATTAGCTTGGTTAGAACATTACAGGCGTAGTGTTAATGATTACTACAATATTATCAGTAAAATAAGATGTGGCGGCCAGATACGTTGCGCGGTCTTGGCTTTCGATTTCTACTCGCAGTCCTAATCGCCTTTTTACCGCCAGACTATGCTTGCCCCCTGTGGTTCTCTCGACACATGCGGCGACCGCTTTTGTAAAATCAGTATTTACTACATATAATCCCCCAGGTTCGTATATTGCTCCTGTACAGTCTGTAATCTGTACGCCATCACTATACCGCCCAACTTAATGGTGGCTTTTAGTTTGAATATTTACATCTATATCCCTAAACTAGAAAGGTGAGACAATAGATAGAGACATGGCAAGGGTAGTAGTTGAATGTGACCGTTGTGGGCTGCTATATCATGGTGATCATTGTCATTCCCGCTGTCCCGTATGTGGAGCCGAGGTGACGTGCTCAGACGTAACGATATATCTAACCGAGATAGAACGTTTAGGTAACGGATCATCAGTAAATACCCAGGATTTCGAGCAGATGACATTGGACCGATGAGAATAGCGGTTAGTCTTATCCTGTGGTCATAAAGCGGATTGGTGCTGGGAGTTCTATTAGCACTTCTCCATTTGGGTTTCTTGATAGCGAGGGAGCTTATTATAATATTAATGTCATAAAAGCGTGGTCGCGCGTTCCTGACATTGTGATTGCTGTATATATCTCGTATAGATGACGCTCGCGAAACAAACGGTTCATCAGTAGATGGCCTGTATCCACTCTTAACACAATCTACGATGGAATACTTGCGCTGGCGTTGGATTTATTGGCCGGTGTTGCTACAGTCGTCTAGAATAAATAACGAAATCAACATGAACAACGAGGGGTAAATTACATGAAGGTTGCTTACGTTCTTGCTAATCCGCACGCTTCCAGCTACAAGTTGGCCCGGATGATCTTGCCACAACTCGAGTCTGGCACACACGGAGTAGAGGTCGTCGGTATGTTTTTCTTTGATGACAACGCACTTATTTTGCGTAAGGGTGACCCATTCGGAGAAAGGTTGGCCACAATAGCGAGGCGGCAGGAGATGCTACTGATGATGTGTGACATGTGTGCCCTGTCCCGTAACCTTGCTGAAGGAAGTCCCCGGTGGTGTTCTCCTGATGGACACGGTATAACAGAACCAGCACAATGTGTCCCAATCAACACGGTCGAAGGGGTACAAGTTGGATGTTTCCCCGATCTGTATTCCGCACTATCTGGAAATCCTCCTGACCAGGTGATCACGTTGTAGTTAGCCGTGCCTCCCGAGTACGTATTTCCAAACTGGTCAGCAAGCATAGCTTGCTCCTGGGATATCGCCCATTGCGACAACGGAGATTTGGAAATGACTCTCAGAAATATGGAAAGGCTTCAGCGCGCAATGCAGCTTTTCCCGAACGCGTCACAGCGGAGCTGAGACGCTCTAAGGCAGCGTCAACTGCGTCCACTGCAGTGGGTCAACCTTCACCCCTAGTAGATACATTTCCCAGTGCAGGTGCGGGCCGGTCACTAACCCGGTAGATCCAATTTTACCTATGTGTTGCCCGGCCGTCACCTCGTCACCGACACTGACGTAAATCGCATCCTGGTGCAGTAGTACCGAATAAAGGCCAAGACCGTGATCGATGATAGTGGTGTTTCCGCGAACATGCAGATGTCGCGCAAGCATCACCCTGCCGGACGCTGGCGCGCGAACCTCGGTTCCGCTGTGCGCGGAAAAATCTACCCCGCCGTGATATGAATTGTAGCCACCGCCGTTATAGCTTCGCCGCGTACCAAAATCAGATGTGATTCCCCCGACTGATGCGCGCTGGAAGGCGCCCTGCCAGTAGCGCGCTGCCGTCACCGGCTCAACCGTGTTTGCCATCAACTGAAGCTCGTTGGCTGTCACGGTGGGGTCGCTCAAAAGACTCGTGGCGGTAGCACTGAGAATGATATTCTCGTACTGGTAGCCTCCGTCGCGGAGTGTCAGTAGACGCGAAAAAAGATGTGACTCGCCTGTAGCGTCATTGGCATTCAGCGTCAACTGGTAAATTCCTGGAGCCGTGAGTGCATCAATCCCGACGAAACCGAGCAAGTTGTCACCCTCACGAAAGAAGAGTATATCATTCGCTCCGAACTTGCCGGATATGCTGGTTATCGGACCAAACGGTAGGACGAGAATGAGTGTGCGACCCTGTTCTGGAGTTTCTGTGCTAAGTCGCAGCGGAGCGAAAACTGAGTCAGGATTGCTAGCATCCCGTCCGGGAATCGAAATGCGCTGACCCACGTAAATCATCCCAGGGTTGCGCAGTCCGTTTCTTCCGACCAGAGTCTGCACAGAGCTGTCGTAGCGGGCAGCAATGCGCCAGAGTGTTTCCCCTCGTTGCACTATGTGCGTCCTCACTTCGGCAGCGGATTGGTCGCAGTGTCCTCCAGACGGCAGTGCGATGCTTTGCCCGGCGAAGATAAGGTTCGGATTGCGGATGCCATTCAGAGTGGACAACACGGAATATGTGGTTCCGATGCGGCGTGCGATAAGTGCTAGCGTATCGCCCCACTCTAGTGTGTAGCGGCCGCCATAATTACAAGCTGCTGCCGCGACATCTGACGGATGTAAGCTTTGCGATAGCATCACAACCAGTCCTAACGCAGCGACAATCTGTTTTATGCGTAGCGTGGTCGTTGCCACACGCGCCGTGGTGCAAGAAAGTTGCCCGTGCAGTCCTGACTGCCAGGCCGACGGGTTTTGGCACTGGCATCAAAATTGCAGACATCGAGGATGTTATGCATTTCGTAGAGATGCTTTGGATAAACATTCTCAACCTAGTAGAGCAAGCTATCGTCAAGCGCACTTATCTTGATGCTACTCCACCCAGCGTAATGCTGGTGATCGCTCCACTAGTGGCTATCGGGGTACTATTATGCGTCGGTCGCTTCGTATTCCGTACGGTCAAGTACGTTGCCTTTACGGCGGTGTGCGGGGCGGCGTTTTACTTTTTGCTGCGTACTCTCTGAAACGCGTAGCTATGCGCTTTGGAAGTTCCCCTCTCAGGCGAACTCCGCTCGGATTGTGGTCAACCGCACTTACTAGCGCATGTCGATAAAACATGGAAATCAAATCCCCGTCAGTGTAGGGCAATACCACGGTTATTTCAACCATAGAATTTTTCCAGACTGCCTGGATAGAAGCGTGCAGCTCCTCAAGTCCGCTGCGCGAAAGCGCGGACACGGCGACTCCGTCGGGGAACGCCGAGGTCAGGGATAATGGCAGGTTACCAGCGGCGAGCCGGTCAATCTTGTTAAACGCCGTGATGACGGTCGTTTCTCCAACACCAATTTCCGCGAGTGTGTCCAGTACAACCCGGGCCTGCACCGATGCATGGGGATGTGCGGCATCAATCACGTGGAGGAGCAGGTCAGCCTCCGCGATCTCCTCAAGCGTAGCACGGAAAGCGGCGACCAGATTAGCGGGTAAATTTTGAATGAATCCAACTGTATCAGTGAGCAAAAAAGCATGCCCTCCAGATGGCTCAACGCGGCGCGTGGTTGGATCGAGGGTGGCGAAAAGCAGGTCTGCTACCAAGACGTCAGCATCGGTGAGCGCCCGCAGCAGTGTGGATTTCCCAGCATTTGTGTAGCCAACCAGAGCAACCACCGGTACGCGGGAGCGTCTACGTTGTTGCCGGTGACGGCCACGGTGCTCCCTCACTTTTTGTAGCTCGGCCTTCAGATGGGAGATACGGCGTGTAATCTCCCGGCGGTCAACCTCCAACTGAGTTTCACCGGGGCCGCGCAGGCCGACGCCGCCGACGGATCCTGTGCGTCCGGATGCGCCTCCGGCCTGGCGAGCGAGATGAGTCCACTGCCGTGTCAGGCGTGGCAGTCGGTATTCGTATTGGGCAAGTTCTACTTGCAGCGCGCCATCGCGCGTATGGGCATGGCGCGCGAAAATATCGAGAATTAATGCTGATCGATCAAGCAGCTGTGCACGCTGGCCGAGATACCGTTCTAGTTCGCGTTGGTGACGTGGCGAAAGTTCGACATCGAAAATCACCAAATCGGCGGCAGTTTCCACTATGAGATCAACTAATTCGATTACCTTCCCGGAGCCAATATACGTGGCCGCGTTGGGTTTATCGAGCCGTTGCGTAAGTCTTTCAACCACCGCTAAACCGGCTGTGTTGGCCAGCTGTTCCAGCTCGTCGAGTGAATCCTGTACAGGCAGCTGCTGTGTGTTAGGACGAAGTTCCACCCCCACCAGCAACGCGCGCTGTCTGGGTCCCGCAGTTGGTAATGACGTGTTGGGCATTGGCGCTATTCTACCGCACCGGTGGGAATTACAGATTTTTATGTAATGGTGATGAACAGTTTAGTAAGCGCGAATGGAGGTCTTGAAATTGTTTAACGAAATTCCGCTAACACTAAATATTGAGGAGGAGTACCAGATTGGACATCCGGAAACTCGTGAATTGCACTCGTACATGCAGCATTTACTGCAGAGTGGCCAACGGGTACTGCCGACCAGCGGATGGAGCCGGGGTTTATGGCAAGCCAAGCGGAAATGTCCAGCCATATTTGTGCGGATGTGCAGGAGTTACATGGGGAACTAAAGCGCATGCGCCGTATGGTGTGCGAACTTGCCTAGAGAGATGGGTTAATTATTCTGGCGGCAAGCACACATCCTTTCGCTCATTGGACAGAGCAGGACATAATGGATGGTGACCGTTACCAGCGGTTATTGGACGACTTCCGCGGGGTCGCGCAGCAGCTGCTCGTGTTTGGGATGCACGTGCACGTTGGCTTCGGGGACGCGCCCAGCTCCCGGGATCTGATGATAGAAGTAATGAACCAGTTGCGTTATCTCCTTCCGCACGTTATCGCTCTCAGCACCAGCTCATCTTTCTGGCAGGGTCTTGACCCAGGATTGACATCCGATCGTAGTGTGGTTTTCGAAATGCTCCCGCGCACCGGCATTCCTGTGGTGTTCCAGTCTTTCAACGAATATCAGCAGTTCGTTGACATTCTTGGCAACGTGGGCTCACTCAGTGGAGAGGCCGGCGGTAAACCGGATGCGACCACGATCTGGTGGGATGTACGTCCGCATCCACAGTTCGGGACTTTGGAGGTGCGCATAGCTGATATTCGCACTCGCATGGAGGATGCCGTATCAGTGGCAGCGCTTATTTAGGCTATAGTGCCGCTTCTGATACAACTGCGGCGAAGCAATCAAAGTTGGCACATCTACCGGCAGCATCATGTTATGGAGAACAAGTGGCGCGCCATACGCTATGGTACCGAGGTTAAACTAATTGATTTCGGGTTGGAGGCAGAGTGGAATTTTCGGCTTTGACAGATGAACTGGTGGATCTTTGTAGTGATGTCATCGACGAACTAGATGGCAGAGCCGAAGTCGAAGATATCCACGAGATTGTGCGCCGTGGTACCAGCGTACAGAAGTAAAAGAGCGTATACGAGCGTGCGCTGTGCGACGGCGCCAGCGATGAACACGCGTTATACGCAGTCGTGGATCATCTCGCGGAGGAGACGATCGTTGGATTACGGTGAATCAGTGCTCTCTGCCAGTGGAACCGGCAGCAGGGTAATCAGTTGTTCCAGTGTCTGCAGCGCCCTGTTGGAGTAGCGACTGTAGCGTTCACGCTTCGACCATTTTGTTCTTCCTTCCGGTGGCGGGTCTAGCTCCGGCATCAGTCCGAAATTTGCCTTCATTGGCTGAAAGGTTTTCTGCTCGGCGTGAGTCACATAGTGGCAAAGAGCCCCGGCCATTGTGCTTCTTGGAAACGTCATAACCGGTTCTCCGGAGAGCATCAGGGCGGCGTTTATACCAGCCAGCAACCCGGTGGCCACATTGCCAACGTATCCCTCCACCCCGGTTATTTGACCGGCGAAAAATAAGTCCGCGCGCACACGCGCTTGCATCGTCGGTAGTAACGAGGCGGGCGCGTTGATAAAAGTGTTACGGTGCATCATGCCGTACCGCGCGAAGCGAGCGTTTCCCAGACCCGGCAGCCCGCGTAGCACACGCCGTTGCTCCGGCCACTTCAGATTGGTCTGAAAGCCAACCAGATTATAGAGAGTGCCCGCCAGATTGTCCTGGCGAAGCTGCACCACTGCATGGGGCCGCCGACTGGACCGCGGGTCGTGTAGTCCCACAGGACGCATCGGGCCGTAAGCCAGAGCATCTTGCCCTCGAGCAGCCAGAATCTCCACCGGTAGGCAGCCCTCAAAATATCTATCCGCGCCGGCGCAAACGCCGGAGTTGATGTCTTGTTCAAACGCGCGCAACGGAATCCGATCCGCATCTAGCAGGTCTTTCACGAACGCGTAGTACTGCGCCTTATCCAACGGGCAGTTTATGTAATCTCCTGATTCTGTGTTGCCGCGCTGGTAACGCGACGCGCGGAATGCTATGTTCATATCAATGCTGTCTGCATACACGATAGGTGACAGTGCGTCATAAAAGAAAAGTTGATCGGTTCCCAGAATCTTGTGGATGTTGCTGCTGAGTGCCGCAGAGGTAAGCGGCCCGCTGGCCACTACACAAGTTTCTGTTGGTACATATAACTGCTCTTTACGTATAACCCGGATGTGGGGGTGTGCCTCTATTTTCTCGGTGACCCTCCGGGAGAAAGCTTCCCTATCCACGGCCAGAGCCCCACCCGCAGGAAGCGAGGTGGCATCGGCGCACTCAATCAACAGTGAACCTAACCTTCGGAGCTCCTCTTTGAGGAGCCCAGATGCGCGGTCAGGCAGATTGGAACCGAGAGAATTCGAACAAACTAGCTCGGAAAGCAACGCACCGGTGTGGGCACCCGTCTGCTTCAACGGTCGCATTTCATGCAGCGTTACCTCCAACCCCCTCTCAGCTGCCTGCCAAGCGGCCTCGCTGCCAGCCAGCCCGCCCCCGATCACCTCCAAGGTTGAACACATAACATAATTCTATCACTGGCTCTTCTATTTGAGTAGTGGCACGCTTCTTGCATCTATCATTATGAACTGCTAAACTCATGTCTGGAACACGAGAGGCCCACTATGCCAAGTACAATTACCACACAGGTGCAGTCGACGAGCCAAAGGCAAATGCCGGCTGCGCATTTAACGCGCACCATGCAGTTGCTGGAGCAAACATGTACGGAACTTGACTCGGAACTAGCATCTGAAATAAACGATAATCCTGCGCTTGAAATGGTGGATGAGTTTCGTTGTCCGGATTGCAAACGGGTCATTCCGTCGGTACCATGCCAAGTCTGCTTCAACCGGCAGAATGAGAACGGACCGATCGTGTATGTAGCCCCACGTACTATCACCAACTACCAACCTTCTGATGGCGAAGAATATTATTCTCCCGACAACAGTCTGCGCACTCCTGAAACCCTTGCGGATCACGTACTTAAACAGGTGGCACCATCCCTAGATGGGAAGGAACGCGCGGTGGCCGAATATATTTTGGCGCGCCTGGATGAGCACGGATTTCGGCTCGAACATCCCGCCGAAATTGCGGTGTACCTCCGCACGAGGCTGAGCACTGTTAACCGCGTATTGGAGATGCTGAAACGCGCTCATCCAATTGGAGTGGGTTCTGAGAACGTGATTGAATGCCTGCTTACGCAGCTGGAAATGCTTGAAAAGGAAGGGCAAGGACACCCGCTTGCACACGCGCTGTTGACGGAATTCTGGGAGCAACTCGGGCGGCGTGATTTTACCACCATAGCCAGGAAGCGAAAGGTTTCTTTTGAGACAGTACAGGAAGCGGCCCAGTTCATCAAGCGCAATCTGTCGCCTTATCCCTCTCAGGCTCATTGGGCCAACAGCGAGACTACGAGCGGACGTTATTTCCGGCCGGACGTGGAGGTTAACATGAATCCACACTCTACGGATGGACCACTGGTGGTACAGGTGTTCACGTCAGCGCGTGGCTGGCTGCGCGTGAATCCATCTGTTCGTGCAATGGTAAAGCAAATCGAAGAGCCTGAGAAAAAGGATGAATGGGCATTGTATTTAGAGCGTGCTGCGCTTTTTGTGAAATGCATGCGGCAACGCGACAACGCCATGCGTCGCATCGTGAGGGTTATAGTCAAGCGGCAACCCGCTTTTATTCTCGGTGGTGATTCTGATTTGATTCCGATGACGCGCGCCGAGTTGGCGGAGGAGTTGGATCTACACGAATCAACGATTTCGCGCGCGGTCTCTAGCAAAACTATTTGCCTGCCCAGCGGACGTATCATTCCCCTGGCGCGATTCTTCGACCGGTCTCTTGCAGTGCGTGCAGCCGTACGTAAAATAGTCGAGCATGAGGACTCAGCCATGACCGATGATCAGATTGCCACCAAGTTAGTGGATTACGGCTACAAGGTAGCCCGGCGCACTGTAGCAAAATACCGCTCCATGCTTGGGATATTGCCCGCTAATTTGCGTGCACGGCAGCTGCCTCGAGCTGCCTGATGGCGGTTACCCGCATTGGAAGGTCCCTCTCGCTCCTTTCGGGACTTTCCAATGCGCGGAGTGATGAAAGATATCGCCTGCTGTCGGAAAACATAGAGCAGGCGGTCTTGTTTGTAACGCTTCCCAGCCTTGAAATCTGTGGCGCAAACCTGAAGGCAATGCAACTTACCGGGTATTCCCGCCAGGAGCTATGCGCGTTAGTTCTGTCTGAATTAATCTCGACTGAAACTGAAATAGATGTGCTGCAGGGTTTAAGCATGATGGGGCAAGGGGTTACCCGGCACTTTGCGGAGGTGCCGTTATGCACGTATGCAGGCGAGACCGTGCAGGTGAAACTGCGCGCGACGCGGGGAAGCGAATGCGCGGAACTGCTTTTGCTCCTGCTAGTGCCGGATACACACGTCATACTCGAGGGCGCAAGCATATCTTCCGGGGAGGGCGAACGCCCGCTACACGCGCTGGCCGCACTTATCGGAATGTTGCAAGCCCCCTCCACCGCTGCCCTTGCCGACACCCTGCCGCTATGCCGTGCTTTTCTGGAGGCAGATGAGGTGGCGCTCTATTCAGCCACCGCTCAACCGGGGTTCGCACTTCTGGCCCCAAACGGTGATGGCGAGTTTCCGGAATCCCTAGAAGCCACGGACGCATCCGTGGGGCCCGCGCTTTTCGAATGGCGCGCGGGCAACCCGGTCACATCCGTTCTTTCCAGGACAGCGCGTGACCACGGACACGAGCTATTGTTGGCTCATCCTCTGGGCGATCGAATTGGATCCAGTGGCATCCTGGCGACGTTCTATCGCTCAGGCAATCTTTCCGCGCCGCTAGGGTCGGCACGTATGGAGCCGGCAGCTCGCACCCTCTCATTGCTTATTCAGATGCAGGGACGGATACAGGCCGCTCAGGCGCATACGTTGTATGAAGACACGATGGAACAGCGTTGGCAGGCTTTGCTCCAGGCCACAGGAGATGGTGTTGTTACAGTTAACCCATCCGGAGAAATTGAGCGTATTAATGCGCCCGCAGAGCGATTGCTGGGCTACAAACAGGCGGAAGTGGCGGCAATGCATTTACGCGATGTTCTGGTTGGTGACCAACCGGTTGCAAGGGCGGTGCTAGCCGCGGTGCGCAAGGGCGAAGATTATGGTGGCACTGATATAACACTAGTGCGTAGAGATGGTCAGGAAGTCCATGTGCTGCTGCGTGCCGTGCCTATTCACGGTCGTGACGAAGGACATACAGGCGGTCTGATAATAATTAGTGATCACTCCGAGCGCAAGGCGATGGAAGCTAAAACGCAGCACCTTGAGCAACGCGCCTTCCTCGGAGATTTATCTGCCATTTTCGCGCACGAAATTCGAAATCCTCTGAATGGCATTACGACTGGGTTACAGTACCTGCAAATGCAACTTGTGTCGGAAGAAGGGCTGCAGGATTCGGTTGAATCAATTCTGGACGAAGCCACGCGCATAAGCCGTCTATTGCAGGACATTCTTCTCATCGTCAAGCCCACTGAGCTTGTGATAGAACCGACGGAACTCGGCAATGTCGTTATAGCACTTGCTGAGCGCTGGCGGGAGCGCTTGCAAAGCAGAGATATAAGTATCGATGTAGAGATTGATGAAGACACGCCGCTCGCGCTGGCAGACACGAATCAGATAGAGCAAGTGTTCACCAATCTACTAACTAATGCTATGCACGCCATGGAGGCAGATGGCGGTGCGGTTACAGTGGCTGTGCAACCTGCCCGGCCCCAGGCCGAGCTGCGCGGGAATCATGTGCAAATAAACATTGGGGACACCGGCCCCGGCATGTCTCCGGATGTGTTGGAGCGCGTGTTTAATCCGTTTTACACTACGAAGCACAAGGGCACCGGTCTAGGACTAGCAATATCTCAGCGCATTGTGAATGCCCATCGCGGCACACTTTCTGCGCAGAGCTGGCCGACCATTGGTAGCGTGTTTACAGTTGTACTGCCGGCAGCTCCGTCCCGGGCGTAATTGAAATGACCACAGTTCTGATTGTTGAAGACGAACCCACGCCGCGAAATTTTATCGCCAAGATTTTAAGTAAACAAGGCTATGAAACTGTAGAGGCTGAAACGATTGCAACAGCGCACAAGATTTTGGATCAGGCCGCCGCGGATGTGGTGCTACTGGATGTCAAACTGCCGGATGGAAACGGTTTTACCTTGCTCGACCGTATTGTTTCGGAACAGCCCGGTCTACCCGTAATAATGGCCACTGGATATGGGGATATTGACATGGCCGTCGAGGCCATGCAGAACGGGGCCTTTGACTTCATGGCTAAACCAATCGACACGGCGCGACTGCTTCGCTCTTTGGGGCATGCCGACGAACACGTCGCATTACATAGGGAGCTAGCGCTTTTACGTCGTGAACGCAGCTCGGGGAAGTACTGGGTCGAGAGCTCTGCGGCCGTGATGGATGAAGTCAATGACCTAATTGAACGCGTCGGACCGACCCCGGCAAACGTGTTGCTCACAGGTGAAACCGGCACTGGGAAAAGCCTGGTGGCGGCTTTGTTGCATGCGCAGAGTCCACGCGCCAACAAACCCTGCGTCACCATTAATTGCGCCGCTATATCTGACCAAATGCTGGAAAGCGAGCTTTTCGGTCACGAGGCTAATGCATTTACCGGTGCGGGAAACAAACGCAAACTGGGTCTGATGGAAGTAGCTGACGGGAGCACCTTCTTCCTGGACGAGATATCCACGATGAAGGCGGAATTGCAGGCGAAACTTTTGCTGGCGCTGGAAGAACGGGTCATTCGCCGCGTTGGTGGAACTAAAGAAATTACGATTGATATTCGCCTAATTACTGCGACGAATCGAGACATTACACAAATGGTGGAGGAAGGTGACTTCCGAGAAGATTTATACTGGCGCCTGAAAGTGGTCGAAATCAAGATGCCACCGTTGCGCGAACGTTTGGAGGATGTCTCTGCGTTAACTGGCGCCTTCATCAGAAAGATTGCTCAGGATTACGGTAAGAACGTTACCGGTGTGCGCCCACGCGTGATGAACGCCCTGGTATCCTATATGTGGCCCGGAAACATCCGTGAGCTGCGCAACACAATAGAACGCGCGCTTTTACTCTGTGATGGCGCCGAGATTGACCTCGCTCATTTGCCCGAAGAAATCCGCCAACCCACCAAAATTTGAGCAATTATTCCAGGTAACCCGCAGAGCGGCAAGAAGGCCTCGTGGCATGCTTCTTGCATCACGTGTACATACGGTTGGCAAGAATATCAAGGTTAAACCAATGTTCTTCAATGCAGAAGACATGCGCCTGATAATCGCGGGACTGCAATTGCTGTTTGGAGTAGTCTTTCTTATGTCTGGATTGCGCAAACTGCTTGCTCGCGAGTTCACTCCTGCCGCCAGAGCCCTGGCCACGCAGTCTGCGCGCATAGGTCAGAAAGGATTGCGCGAAAATGTTAGTGTGGTCGGCCAGACAGCGACGCAGCTGCTTAACGCCGTGAACCAGTTGGTTCGTACATCGGCAGGCGTGGGTGCGTTTTTGGTGCTAGTCGGCTTGTTCTTCATGTTGGCAGCCTACTGGGTCGTGCGATAGATATACCTGATGCTCAGTGCGTATCAGGTAGCCCGCGAAATATCGTCCGCGCTGCCTGAATCCGCCTGGTCGGAGATAAACCGCCGTTTGCGCGCGGAACCGGCTTCGATGGCGGTTTGTCAACGGCCTGGTGTTCTCTCTACCCTAGTGAAGCGTGGTAACGCCGCCAATGCGGAAAATTGGCGGCCAGTTGTCATTGGATTGGAAGCGCTAGCTGTCCTCGAGCCGAAGGCATCGCCAGATGCACACCGCTGGCTCACAGATACCACCGAAGGTAGAGAGCGCCTGAACGATGCGCGCGTGGTACTGTTCTCTAATGATGAGCAAACTAGGGACTCACCAATTAACGATCCACTAATTAACGCTGCGGCTGCGGCCGTGGCATTGCAGAAAGAGTTAACGCAGAATGAGGGTAGCCATGCACGAGTGGTGCAGGCCGCTGCAGCAGCCCCATCGCTTTGGCGCTTGCCACTAACTTGCCTCTACGGCATGCTCCCGAAAGACGATCCACTCGGATCAGAATTGCTCGAAGCTGGAGCGGCTGAAGTAGCAGAAATGGTCGTGCATATTTGGCAGGCAAACGAAACTGCGGAGGAATTACTCGCGCTCGTGGAACGCACGGCGGCCAGTTTGACGCCGCGTGCACAGCTGTGGCTTGCTCGGGCGTTACGGGTACGCGGCGCTCACGAATTGCGGCCGGTTGTCGGCTCCCATATAAGCGAAGTGATGCAACCCGCCCCTATCAATGGGGGTGAACTACCGGTCATGGCCCACGCCGTGGCGGAAGCAACAGAAGCTGGTCTACTGGCGCTCGAAAGCGTACAGGGAGATGCACGGGCCGAACTCTCAGATGCGCTACAAGCTGCGCAATCCCTGACATCAGGCGTGGCGCTCCGCCTTGGAGAGGCTGCACTCGCCGCGGGAGACGCAGTAAGTGCCCTGGCTGCATTTGAACAGGCTGAGCGGTTTGGCGTGGACGATCGTGAAGCATGCATTGGCGCTGCAGAGGCTAGAACAATGTTAGGGCAACCTGCAGATGCGTTAGATGTTCTCGGTCGCGTTGAGGATAAATCGTCTCGCGGCCAGCTAGCGTTGGCGCAGGCGCAATTAGCCATCGGAGATGTGGAGCTGGCTATACAGACGGTTTCTAGGTGCATTTCGGGTGCAGACAGCGTAACTCAACTAGACCAATGCGCAGTTATTCTTAGCGTCGGCGGTGCGCATGAAGAGGCCGCTGCTGCGCTTGAAAAGGCTGTCTTACTAACGCAATCCCCAGAGAGATTGCTCTTGCGGCAGTCGTGCGAACTTCTGGCGTCGGGACGCATACAGGATGCTCGTGAGGTCGCTTTCCAGGCTATGGCGCTGAAGACAGACGGTGCGGATAACCATGTCGCTATGGCACGCGCGCTTGAGGCGCATGATGCTGTGATGGCGCCTGACTATGAAGGCGCGCTAGCACACTGGGGCAGATCCGTAGAGCTACTTCCAGACCACACCTACAACCATATCGGTCTGGGGCGCTGCGCTCTCAATGGCGGCGATCCCACAAGGACACGCGAGGTTTGTTCGAAGCTACTCGATGTCCATCAAATTGACAGCAACGCCACTAGCTCGGAGCGTGCGACTATGGGGGAGATTCATGCTCTTTTGGCTCAATCAATGATTGCTCTGGGAGAGCACGAAGCGGCTGGCCAGCATTTCCAGAAGGCAACTCAACTTGCCCCGCAGTGTTCGGAACCGTGGCGTGCGATTGCGGCCTTCCACAAAAATCGCGGGGAATTAGACCGGGCACGGAGCGCGCTCGAGACCGGCTTACAGAATGTCGGCTCTGACGATCAGGATAACAAAGCGGTGCTTCTCACTGACATCGCTCGGCTTCAATTTCAGGGGAAAGAAGCTAGCGCTGCCATAGATTCGCTGAGGCAGGCGAGTGCCCTACGCCCTACGGATGGGGGTATTCACTTTCAGCTGGGGGAAGCACTGCTTGCGGAGGGTGACCACACTAGTGCTGCGAAAGTACTCAAACGCGCGGCGGAACATCTTCCCGCTGATGCGTCTGTTTGGCATGCTCTTGGCCAGGCACAACAAGGGGCTGGAGACGCGGCCGCGGCGCTAGAGGCCTTACAGCGCGCGCAGGCATCCGGACTGCAATCTAAGGAACTCGCTGCGCAAACGGGCGCGCTAGCGCTAGAATTGAACAAATTCGATCTTGCCCGTTCTAACTTGGAGACTGTCGCTAATGATGATGACGCTGAGGCATCGACGTTGTGTGCGTACGCTAGCACGCTTGAGCAGGCAGAAGACTGGCAGGCAGCGCTAGATGTGTATCAACGCGCTATCCGCTTGCAGCCGGAGAACAATGAGCTCGTCACACGGATCGGAACCTGCTGTCTAGAGCTAGGTGAGACCGAGGCGGCAATTGCGGCAATCGCGCCCGCAGCGGAGAACAACCCTGATGACCTCACACTACAGAAGACAGCCGCATTGGCGTACACACAAGCGGACATGTGGGAGGATGCGTTGCCGGTGCTAGAAAGGGTCGTTTTACTTGCCCCAGACGATGTGTCTGCCCTCAAACAAGCCGCCCTGGCTTCGACGAATACGGGCGACCGCCAACATTCTATTGAGCTCCTCCATAGGGCCGTTGCTCTCGAGCCCGAAAATGCGGAAGTATACTCGCAGCTCGCTGGCGTTTACTCTAGCGAACAGCGCTGGGAGGAAGCTCGGGATTCAATTAGCACCGCTATCGACAACGACAGCCATAACGAGGATTTCTATCACCAACTTGGGAGATACCAGAGCGCACTTGGGGATGCATCAGGTGCGCTTTCCGCATTTAGTCGTGCATCTGAAATTGATCCGGATAATCCAGCCGTGCTCGAGGCGTTAGCAGATGCTCAATTTCAGGCAGAGAATTTCCAAGCTGCGCATAGCACCTTCATGCGCGCAGCCGATGCGCTGCAAACCCAAACAGTTGAAGGCGCAACAGTGGAAGGAACCTGTCCTCGGCGCTTTGCCAATCTGGGCCGCGCGGGTGACGCACTGGTCGCCCAGCAGCAGGAGCCGCAGGCCATTGCACTCTGGCAGAAAGTGCTACTCGAAGATCCCCACGATGCTTCGCTGCAGAAAAAAGTCGGCCAAGCACTCCTTCGCCAGGGACGCTTGGACGAGGCAAGTAAGGCATATGAAAACGCAATTCGTGCAGATCATGGGGACGCAGAGGCTCTTCTAGGGGCTGCGGAAGCAGCCATTGCGCTTGGGGAGGAGAACCGCGCGCGCCACCACGTAGAGAATCTTGCACAACATTCTCTGGATTCGGCCCCATTGGCCTATCGCATAGGGATTATTTGCCGCCAGCTTAGCCAGAACGAGAGCGCTTTGTTTGCATTCCGACAAGCGGTTGCCCTTGCTCCGGAACAGGGAATTTACCGCGCTATGATGGCGCGTGCCTTGGCAAACTCGGGCGATCGCACTGCGGCTGCAAATGAAGCTGACCGCGCACTCGCTGCTGCTCCGTCGGACATGGCGGTGCTAGGAAATGCCGGGATTGTGTTATTACAATGCGAGCGCCGCGCTGAGGCGATCAACTCCTTTAAGCGCGTGGTTGTCTCCAACGAAACAGATGGCGCGACGCAATTCTCTATCGCCAAGGCGCTTGTCCGCGCGGCTGAGCTGCGCCGCTTGTACGAGGCGGAGGATTCGCATCCTGACCGCGAACGCAAACTGATTGCAAATGCACTGGAACGCGCGGGGCAATTGGGTGTATCAATGGATATCACAACGGAATGGCTTGCTCGGGCGCAAATTTTGGTGGGGGATACGCAGGCATCAATTCCAACCCTCGAGGCTATGGGCGAGCGTGCGCCCACTGCTGAAATTTACTGTGCGCTGGCTGCTGCGTACCATCTAGATGGTGATTACCTCAAGGCACAACAGTCGGCTCGTTGGGTGCTTGACCGGCACCCGGAGCACCTTCCGGCACTGCTGCTACTATCGAAAATCGTCGCTGCCGAGGAGGATTCCGAGGCGGAAATTACCGTACTTGAGCGGGCCGTTGCGCTTGCCCCAGATACGGCCATCTCACATTACATGCTCGGCCTGGCGTTGTTGCACCGTGAGGACCACGAATCCGCCAAGACAGCCATAGCGCGGTCTGTGCAGCTGGCACCAGAGCGAGCAGGATGGCATTTTCGCCTAGGCGAGGTGTTCCGTGACTGTAACGAACCGGATCCTGCGTTGTCACATTTCCAGATGGCAGCGCATCTAGCTGAGGCACAGCGTTTGCCGGCGTTTTTAATCGCTAAATATCGCGCGACTCTTGCGCGCGCCCACGCAGCTGATGGAGACGATACTGCTGCCCGCGAACAATATGAGGCCGCTCTTCAATTGGACAATACGCAATCTGAATGGATGTTGGAAGCTGCAAATGCCTGCATGCACCAGGGAGACTCAGCGGCCGCCATGCAGAAATTTGAACAAGCGGTTCAGGCCGAACCTAACGAGATTGATCCGCTCGTGGGCGGACTGAAAGCTGCTATGGCGATGGGTGACACCAAACAAGCTGAAATCTATGCGCTCAAAGCCCTCAAACACGACCCTGACAATAGCCCTGCGCTTGCCGCTCTGGGTGAGCTTTATATGCAGCGTGGTGACACCGAGAACGCCCTCGTATCCCTAGAGCATGCTATCGATAACACTTCCAACAGGGGTCCAGTCTTGCTTGCCAAAGCGCAGGTGCTGGCCGACTCGCGTCGCTGTAGCGAGGCGCTTGCCGTGCTGGATGAAGGGATGCCTCACCTAAATGATGATGACCAGGCGTGGGCGCTGGTCGGAGCATTAAAGGCTCAGGGCGAGGACTGGGAGGGAGGCATTACTGCTTACACCCGTGCCAGCCAATTAGCGCCCCTGAATATGGCGCACCATTTGCATTTAGGGCAATTGTGCCGGAAGGCCGACCAACTTGACCAGGCGCTAGTGCACCTTAATGGTGCGATGAAAATACACAGCGCTGATGCGGATGTCGGCGCGATTCAAGAGGAGCTCGGCCAAGTGTTCGCAGCTCGACGTCAATACGATCGGGCGTACAAAGCCTTCGTTAATGCAATAAAACACAGCCCCATGAAAGCACCCCTGTATTTCCACGCAGGCGTAGCCCTAAAGAATCTTAAGGACTACGGAGAGGCCATCGCGATGTTCCGCAAAGCAGTACAGATGGATCCGAACAATCTGGACGCTCACAGGCAGTTGGCAGCGGTGTCTGCATTGGGCCTCATCAGCGGTGAAGCATCTGTGTAAACCGCGATAGTGGCAGCATTCATCCAATAATCTCCACTGGACCCAAACTGGGACATCGCTGGTATGTATTAGGTAAGGCCAGGCGGCGGTTTGGCACGTGTCTTGCACATGTGTTGGTGTGCTGAATCGCAGCGAAATTCTTAAACTGACAGAAGCATCTCTAGGCGCCAACAGACCTGACTACGCCCGTAAGTTGGCGCGTGCATGGCTCCAGTCCTGGCCAGGGGATTTTGCAGTCAATTTGCTCCTTGCGCGAGCCCTTTCCGCTGAGGCAGACCTCGCTGACGCACTAGAAATCCTTAATAAACTTGCTATTATTGATCCGGAAAGCGCAGAGGTAAATCAGGTAATTGCCACTGTCGCCGAACGCACGGGTGATACAAAACTGCATGAAGATTCAGATAGTCTTTCCCGCGTGCTTCTTGGCGGTTCGCTTCCACGTGTGCCTTGGATGGTTGCGGCTCGCGAAAGCATCAACGCTATAGAGAGGCGCCAGTGGGAACCCGCGAGGCAAGCTTCCGAACGTGCGGTTCAGGCCAATCCTGATATCCTGTTGCCATCCCTGCTGTTGCTCAAGAGCCACTGGTTAGCTGGTCATACAGAATTTGCCTTTCCTTTGGCTCAAGGTTTCTTTGACCGTTGGCCGCAATGTGTGGCGCTCACTCTTTGCCTAGCAGAGGCACTACTGCGCGCCGGGGATCACGCCCGTGGTGTCGAGCTATTGCACAACGTGGTTGTGCTTGATCCGGCCGGAGAGCTTGTGGACCGATACTGGGGCGGCGACCACGTCTACCGTCCTATATGGCCGCCAGAGCCGCGCGTACAGCAGGTGGCTCCGATTCCCCCCGAGATAGCAACGCGGCTTGGAATCAATCGTCTGGAACCACACGGAAACGGGCGACCCGCTGATTCGGAGAAGGAGTGTAATTGCGGTTGTAAGACATCCGACGCGAACCCCAATAATAATGAGAGCAAACGATTTGCCTCAAACTCGCACATACCGGATGTGGAGATTACGGAATCCGCCGAAGCAAACACCTTGTTAACATCCGAGACGCAAATTCATAGGATTGAAGAAGGGAGCCCATTAGATAGGCCACCCGCTGATTCGGAGAAGGAGTGTAATTGCGGTTGTAAGACATCCGACGCGAACCCCAAAAATAATGAGAGCACACGATTTGCATCAAACTCGCAATTACCGGATATGGAGATTACAGAATCCGCCGAAGCAAATACCTTATTAACATCCGAGACGGAAATTCCTGGGATTCAAGAAGGGAACCCCTTAGATAGGCCACCCGCAGCCCAGGCTGTACCAGAAACTCTGCACGATGTGCAGGCAGAATTGGAGCGTGTGCGGCGCCAATTAGACGCGGTTAGTCCGAACAGACATGTCAATGGCTCTCGGCTCCATCTGCGCGACCCTGGCACTCATATCATCATTACATGCGCACGTGCGCTCGTGGAGAAGTACGGGACCCGGGAAGCTGAACGCGTGCTCACCTTGACGCGCTTGCTCGCTGAAAGCACTGCGAAAAATGCAGACATTCCGTGTGCGGTCGTGCTCCTGGATGTGGCTGACAGTCTAGCACCATTCCGACTTGGGCCCATTGATGGACGTGATCCTATTGCTATAAAGGGACTCATCAATGACCTCAGCGCGTTCTTTCAGAGAGATGGCAAATGCATTGGCTCCATGTTGTTGATTGGCGGCGATGACATAATTCCCTTCTTCCGACTACCCAACCCGACTGACGACCATGATGCGGATGTTCCATCGGATAATCCGTACGGCACTGGTGACGACAATTATTTTGTGCCAGAATGGCCTGTCGGCCGTCTGCCCGGTCCGTGCGGAAGAGAGGCTAGTGCGCTTATCCACCTGATACAAAACACCATTAGGGCGCATGGGTGCTCTACACCGCAGTCACCTATGTTGGTACGTTGGTTACGCTGGTTGTTCCCGACATGGCAGCCAGGAGCATCTGGGCAACATAACTTCGGTTATAGCGCGGATATTTGGCGTGATGCTTCCCTGGAAGTGTTCCATGCCATTGGAAGGACCAGGGATCTTGTAACCAGCCCACCCTTACAGGCAGATAATATGTCGGCGGGTATGTTAGCACGCGCCACCGATTTCCTCTATTGCAATCTTCACGGCTTGGAAGACGCAGCCGCCTGGTACGGTGAGAGCGCATCGCTGAACGGCGAGGTGCCAACATACCCGATAGCGCTGCGGCCTTCGGATATCGACAACGGAAATGCTCCCGCGGTTGTTTTCACCGAGGCATGTTACGGAGCGAACATTGTAGACAAACATACTCCGCAGGCTGCTATGTGCCTGCAGTTCCTTCAGGCTGGAAGCAAGTCGGTGGTTGGTTCGACGCGTATCGCTTATGGTGCGGTTGGCGCACCTCTTATCGGCGCTGATCTGCTGGGTAGGTTCTTCTGGCATTACATGCTACGGGGCATCCCAGTAGGTGAATCCTTGAGACGTTCACGTATGGGCCTGGCGCAAACTATGGACTCTCGCCAGGGTTTTCTGGATGGCGAAGACCAAAAGGCCCTGATCAGCTTTGTGCTCTACGGCGACCCACTCCTGCGTGGCCCGAAAATGCTACCGCCTGTAGCAAAATCTACGGCGAAATCCATAGCGGTGCCCGTTGCCGAGATCCGCGCTACCTGTGCGAAGAGCGGAAAGGCTTGCGCACAGGCGCTTGGCCATCCTGCAGCCCTCTCCCAGGTTAAGGCCCTAGTATCGCAATATCTACCAGGAATGGAAAACGCCGCAGTTAACGTGCACAGGCTCCATCTACAGTGCGAAGACGGCGACCATGAATGTCTAGCCCGTCTAGCCCCACATGCCGCCATGCAGAAAACGCTGAGTTTCGATTCAGATCAATTGGTTTACTCCCTCAGCCGTAAGGTGCGCGTGAACGAATACCAAAAACACCAATATGCCCATGTAACGGTTAGCAAAGCCGGAAAAGTGGTGAAACTTGCAGTATCACGATGACGTTGAGACCAGTGTCACCGGCACTGGAAATGCACACATGATAATGCGTGCAGAGCCGCTATTAGGGGGCTCCACTACCACCGGCTTCGGGTTCCATTACTTTCCGGACACCGACCACTATGGTTCCGAGCATCTTACTACGTGGCTGCCGGAAATGAAAGCGTTGGGTGTGCGCTGGCTTACGGTACGCGGAGAAATACAGCGAGCGATTCCCGAGGCCTTTCTTGAGCCGCTTATAGAGGCGGGAATTACGCCTATTGTGCATATTCCGGTTCATCCCATTCAATCTTTGGATCCGGACGATTTGTGTGGGCTGCTGCGCGTCTACGCTAACTGGGGAGTGCAATACGTAGTTTTGTTTGATCGTGCTAACATGAGAGACTCGTGGCATGCGGGTGCTTTCGAGCGGTGCAGCCTCCCGGAACGTTTTGTGGCATGCTGGCTGCCAGTGGCGCGGGCGCAAATGGACTCTGGCCTTCGTCCTGTGCTTCCACCGCTGCAACAAGGTGGCACATATTGGGACACATCATTTCTTAGCTCGATCATACGTATCTTAATCGATGAAGGTGCTCAGACGGTGATTAACCAACTCGTTCTAGGCGTGTATTCATATGCGTTCGCCAACCCATCTGATTGGGGACGGGGTGCAAGCTCGGCATGGCCAGAATCTCAGCCGTATCTCACGCCACCGGGATCACAAGATCAGCGCGGATTCTGGTCTTTCGATTGGTACGCGGATGTCTTTTCGGACGTACTGGGTGAGGTTCCGCCTATGATAATGCTCGCTGGAGGCGCCCGTCGCAGTGAGATAGAGCCTTCAAGCGGGAATGTGATGGACTTGGCATGGCATACAACTTGCAATACTTCAATAGCGCGCGCTATGCATGCGGGTCACCTGCCTGATTACCTACTTAACGTCAATTTCTGGTTGCTAGGTGCGTCTAGCAAAGGGGACTATGCTGAAGATTCGTGGTATCCGCACGAGGGGAAACCAGTGCCGGCGGCAGATGAGTTGAAGCGAATTGCCGCGAAATCAATCATAACTGACGGTGAAGCCGGCAAGGCGTTTGTCGATTCTTTGCGTCCCGCTAAGCCGTTAAGCCATTACGTTCTGCTTCCCAGTTTTGACTGGGGTCCCTCCGAGTGGCATTGGCGTGTCGCCGGACCGCTGGTGCGCGAGGATAATGCAAGTTGTGGCTACTCTCTAGAAGATGCCGCCAAAGCCGAGAGAGTAACCCTGGTGGGAGGCGAAAACGAGCTTGGTCCAGACGTGGCGGACCAATTGCAGCAAGCCGGATGTACCGTGTCCCGTATGACGAATGGCAACCCCTTTGATATATCGAATCCAGACAATGCGGAAGCCGGACCGGCGGCACAACTTCACACGTTGATATGATTCGCGCGGTATATACATAATGGCCATTTATAGGACAGATAGTAAGCATAAAGTGATTACTTCTGATCTGGTGACGCCCGAATCTCCCCGCAGGACGGTGATAAGAGTAATGGGATTGGGCGGCGGCGGAGCGAATGCAATTGATCGGATGGTGCAATTTGGCATTGAGGGCGCCGAATTCATTGCCGCCAATACCGACCTGCAGGCCTTGAGTCGCAATGAGGCGCCGACAAAAATTCTTTTAGGTCCTCAATACACGTGTGGTCACGGCTCGGGCGGAGATCCGCTGGTTGGCGAAACGGCGGCCTATGAATCTCGGAAGGAAATATCGGTTGCCCTAGAGGGAACAGATATGTTGTTTATTGCTTGCGGAATGGGTGGTGGCACGGGTACGGGCGCGGCGCCGGTTGTGGCTGAAATAGCGCGCGAGCTTAAGGCAATCACGGTATCCGTTGTTACCATGCCATTTGCCTTTGAGGGACCGGTAAGGTATCAAAATGCTTTGCACGGAATTAACCAATTGCAAGCTCACTGCGATACGCTCATCACTGTACCGAATGACAGATTGGTCCAGATTGTTCCCCGGCACGTATCACTTGATGTTGCTTTTCGTATGGCGGACGACGTTCTTCGCCAAGGTGTCCAGGCCATCACGGAATTGGTTACTCGACCGGGACTTATCAATGTCGATTTTGCTGATGTGAGGGAACTGCTCAGTCATTCAGGCGGAGCAATGCTGGCTATTGGACATGGTAAGGGTAAAAACAGCAGCATGCAGGCTGTACGCTCAGCATTACACCATCCGCTACAAGACTTTTCTGCTCTCAATCACGCCAGTGGCATACTGGTTCATTTTACCAGCGGCGTGGATTTGCCTCTGGCGGAGATGCAGGGTGCAGTGGAGGAGATTCGTAGAACTGTGGCTCCGAAAGCGGAGTTGTCCCTTGGTGTTTCAATCGAGAAGCAATACGAAGAACGGGTTCAAATAATTCTTCTCGCTACAGGTGTAGGAGGTCATTCTCTTGAGAAAGTCCTCAGTGAAGGCACCTATATACCTTCAGGTATTCAAGTAGACAGTGAAACCGGGGGCGCACTCGAACCGGCCTCTACGTTGTTTCCTCTACATGATCATGTGACCGAGGGTCTCGGTCCCACAGAGTCGCTAGCGCCTGTATCGGTTCCGTTTCCACATAATGTTTCGCCGCAGAATTTGGATACGCCCGCGTTTCTACGCAGACAGCGCATCAATGCATCAATCGAACGTAACCAATTTTAATGAGGGCTGAAATTATGAATCTTGATCACAGTCATATAAAATCCATCTCCGCTAAAGTACACCGGCGATTTCCAGAGCTTAGGGACATCTTGCCGGATGTCCGCGCACAGGCCACGCCAAAAAGTGTGCCGACTGGAAAGAATCGTGCCAGCGGCATTGGAAATAGATTCCTATTG
>Ga0310120_10000643_pt1 | contig 27287 bp, 23 predicted proteins | sample CB27_AW_983_MG_FD_203506 | JGI IMG/M metagenome (GOLD analysis project Ga0310120, IMG submission 203506) | Marine microbial communities from Western Arctic Ocean, Canada - CB27_AW_983 | ecosystem: Environmental > Aquatic > Marine > Oceanic | place: Canada: Western Arctic Ocean | collected...
TAATTCTATTTTTAATTTAATCATTTAATCATTTAATCATTTAATAAAATAAAACATTTGTACTTTTGAAAAAAAAAGAATGAATCAATTTGATATAGTAATTATTGGATCTGGACCAGGAGGCTATGTTTGTGCAATTAGATGTGCTCAGTTAGGTATGAAAACTGCTTTAATCGAAAAGTATGACACTTTAGGTGGGACATGTCTAAATGTAGGCTGCATACCCTCAAAATCTCTTCTTGACTCTTCACATCATTATTATGAAGCATTACATCATTTTGATAATCACGGAATAGAAATTAATGGTGAATTGAAAGTAGATTTAAAAAAAATGATTTCTAGAAAGGATTCAGTTGTTGAACAAACTACGAAAGGTATTGAATTTTTGATGAGTAAAAACAAAATTACCACATACAATGGGATAGGATCTTTTATAGATTCATATACAATAAAGGTTAGTGGTTTAGATTTTGAAAAAGAAATATCTTTTAAAAATGCAGTAATTGCTACTGGATCTAAGCCTACACCATTACCTTTTGCAAAAATTGACAAGAAAAGAACAATAACTTCTACTGAAGCTTTAAAACTCAAAGAAATTCCAAAGAAATTAATAGTTATAGGAGGAGGAATTATTGGATTAGAATTGGGTCAAGTTTATAATAGACTAGGTTCAGAAGTTTCAATAATTGAATATTCGAATACAATTACACCATTTATGGATGCAGCAGTTTCAAAAGAATTAATTAGAATTTTTAAGAAACAAAAAATAAAATTTTATTTATCACATAAAGTGTTTGAAGTAAACTCTTCTAATGATTCTGTAAATGTTTTAGCTGAAGACAATAGTGGAAATATAGTAAGTTTTGAAGGAGATTATTGTTTGGTTTCAGTAGGAAGAAGACCTTACACTGATGGATTAAATCTAGATGATTTAGGAATAAACACAAATAATAAAGGTCAAATAGAAGTAAATGAATATTTACAAACCAATATAAACAATGTTTATGCTATAGGAGATGTTGTGAAAGGACCTATGTTAGCTCACAAAGCAGAAGAAGAAGGAGTTATGGTTGCTGAAATAATTGCTAACCAAAAGCCACATATTAATTATAATTTAATTCCTAACGTTATATATACTTGGCCAGAAGTAGCTTCAGTTGGAAAAAATGAAGAACAGTTAATTCAATTAGGTGTTTCTTATAGAAAAGGACAGTTTCCAATGCGCGCTTTAGGAAGGGCGAGAGCTAGTATGGATATAGATGGTTTTGTAAAAATATTAGTAGATAGTAAAACTGACGAGATACTTGGAGTTCACATTATCGGGGCTAGAGCTGCAGATTTAATTGCTGAAGCAGTTACTGCAATGGAATTTAGAGCTACTGCTGAAGATTTATCGAGAATGAGTCATTCTCATCCAACATATGCTGAAGCTATTAAAGAGGCTGCTTTGGCGGCAACTGAAAATAGAGCAATTCATATTTAGATTATTTTTTAAACCAATGGATAAGCAAAAGACTAACTTGGGTTGATTCTAATATAATGAGACTTTAATTACATACTCTTTCCATTTTAAATTTAATTTCATCTAAACATAAATTACCTAAGCTGCCTTTTAAAGTATGATTAACTTCTTTATTTGGTTTAAACTTTTTTAACTTAATTTCACTAGAAGTTTTTAGATACGCATCTCTAAACGACATCCCTTCTATAACTAGTTTATTGATATTTTCTACTGAAAACATATATCTATATTTCTCTTCATCAATTATGTTTTCTCTAATTTTAATTTTTTGAATTGTATATGACATTATTTCAATACAGTTTTTAATTTCATTTATACATTCAATAATTTTTCCTTTATATAGTTGCATATCTCTATGATATCCACTAGTTAAGTTTGTTGAGATTATATTAAAATCATTTGATAATGATTGAATTAAATTGCATTTAGCTCTTACTAATTCAAATACATCAGGGTTTTTTTTATGCGGCATTATACTAGATCCTGTGGTTATTTCATCTGGAAAAGAAATAAAATTTAATTCTTGGGTCATATAAAAGCATATGTCAGTAGAAAATTTAGATAAGGTGTTAGCTATAGATCCTATGGCAATAGCTACAGATTTTTCAACTTTCCCTCTATTCATCTGAGCTGACATAACATTATATTTCAAAGTACTAAAACCTAATTCTTTTGTGGTGAAATCCCTGTCTATTTTAAATGAACTTCCAAATCCTGCTGCACTTCCAAGTGGATTTTGATCATTAATTTTATATGCAGTATTTAAGTATAGTATATCATCTATTAAACATTCTGCATATGCAGAAAACCAAAGTCCAAATGACGATGGCATGGCAACTTGCATATGAGTATATCCTGGAACTAATTTGTTTTTGTTTTTATCTGAAAGTTTTAATAATACATTAAATAATTCTTTTGTTAATATCTTAATTTCATTTAATTCATTTTTTAAATACAATTGAGTGGCAACAAGCACTTGATCATTCCTTGACCTTCCAGTATGAATTTTCTTTCCAACATCTCCAAGGTTTTTGGTAAGTATGTATTCGATTTTTGAATGAACATCTTCAAATTTTTCTTCAATTTTAAATGCCCCGTTATTAATGTCATTATTTATTTTTTTTAATTCATTAATTAAATCATTTAATTCATTGTCATTTAAAATATTTATGTTGTTCAACATTTTAGCATGAGCTATAGATGCTTTTATATCATATTTTGCTAAGTATAGATCGTATATTCTGTCATTTCCAACAGTAAATTTTTCAATTTTCTTATTTAATAAATCATCTTTATTCCAGAGTTTCATATTTGTTTTTTTAAATTATAGTATTTAATAAGTTTAAATAAATAGGTATAGCCTTTTTAATTTCATCTATATAGATAAATTCATTTGCAGTATGAGATCTAGTTGAATCACCAGGACCAATTTTAATTGAAGGAAATGAAATTTTAGACTGATCTGATAGAGTAGGTGAGCCATATTTTTCAATTTGTAATTTATCTGCTGATTTAACAATTGGGTGATTATTAGAAACACTAGATGAATTTAAATTTAATCTTCTAGGTGTAATTTCACATGGGGCTTCTTTTTTCAAAATTTGGTAAACTTCATTGTTTGTATAACAGTCATTTACCCTAACATCTAATACTAATTCTAATTCTGAAGGAACTACATTGTGTTGATTCCCTGATTTAATTTGGGTTACTGTTGTTTTTACCAAACCAAGAAAATCAGATTTTTTTTCAAATTTCAAATTTTTAATCCACTTTAAAACTTCAATTGATTTGATTATCGGATTATCATTGTTTTCATGAGCAGCATGACCAGCAGTTCCTTTAACTTTTAAATCAAACACAATTAATCCTCTTTCAGCAACTGCCATCTTCATTAGTGTAGGTTCTCCTATAATTGCAAAATCAATTATTGGAATTATAGGTATAATTGAAGCAATGCCATTATCACCTGAACATTCTTCTTCTGCTGATGCTAAAATTATTAAATTGAATTTTAAATTTTTTTTATCAAATAAATGCGTAAACACAGAAATCAAGGAAACCAGTGCTCCACCTGCATCATTACTTCCTAATCCATAAAGTTTTCCATTTTCAACTTTACTTTCAAAAGGATTGTTTGTGTAAGCTTTATTTGGCATTACGGTATCATGATGTGAGTTTAATAAGATTGTTGGTTTATTGCTATCAAAGAACTTATTAAATGCATAAATATTATTCTTGCTTCTTTTGAAATCAATATCATATGATTTGAACCAATTTTCAATTCTATTAGCGGTATTCTCTTCTTGAAATGAATAGGATTCTATAGATATTAAATCTTTTAATAGGTTTATCGAGTTTAAAATTAAATTTTCCATTATTCTAAAGTTAATTTAGTACAATAATTCTCATTATTAATCACGTTATTACCTCCAATAAATATATTGGATACTCCTTGTTTTAAAGCAGAAAAACAATTTTCTATTTTTGGAATCATTCCTCCACTGATTATTTTTTCATTAATTAAATTTTTATAATTAGACAAATTAATTGTTTTTATTAAACTGTTTCTATCATTTAACACACCTGATTTATCAAAACAATATTTTAAAGTAACATTAAAATCTTTAGTTAACTTGATTGATAAAAACGAAGCTATAGTATCAGCATTGGTATTGAATATTTGGCCATTTCCATCATGAGATAATGAACAAATTACGGGAGTTACTTTAGATTTCAGTAAAGTATTTAAAAAAACATCATTTATTTCAGTAATATCACCAACCAACCCATAATCAATTTTATTAATCGGTCTTTTTACTGCTTTGATTAAATTACAATCAACTCCAGAAAGTCCTATAGAATTACATTTGTATTTTTGAAGTTTACATACAATTGTTTTGTTTATTAACCCTGCATAGGTCATTATAGCTACATCTAAAGTGCTTTCATTCGTTATTCTTCGTCCATCAACAATTTCGGTCTGTATCCCAAGTCTACTCAAATAATTTGAAGTAATATTACCACCTCCATGAACTAATAGTTTATATCCTTTTATTTTAGAAAAACTAACTAAAAATTTATCTAAAATAATTGGATCATAGATAATTCCACCGCCAACTTTAATAACTGTTAATTTATCTTTCATTTGATATCATTTTTTTTAAAATTATTTGAGCTGCATAGGTTCTATTATTAGCTTGTTGAATAACTAATGAATTATTAGAGTCTAATACAGCATCTGAAACCACAAAATTTCTTCTTACTGGAAGACAATGCATGAATTTTCCATTATTAGTTAATTTCATTTTTTCCGTATTAATCAACCATGAGTTATCATCGATTAATATCTCGCCATAATTGTCGTAGCTGGACCAATTTTTCGCATAAATAAAATCAGCATTTTTAAATGCTTTTTTTTGATCATGGATAACCTTTATTCCTTGAGTTATTTCTGGGTTTAGATTATACCCCTCAGGATTAGCAATAACAAACTCATAATCACTAACCTTCATCATATTAACAAATGAATTTGCAACAGCATGTGGAAGAGCTTTTGGGTGAGGTGCCCAGCTTAAAACTATTTTTGGCTTTGATGTTTTTATATTTTCTTTAATCGTTATTGCATCAGTTAATGCCTGAAGTGGATGAGCAATTGAGCTTTCCATATTTAAAATTGGAATTGAAGCGTATTTAATAAAGGAATTTATTACTTTTTCACTTTCATCTATAATTTTATTTTTAAGAGAAGAGAATGCTCTAATTCCAACAATATCACAATATTGAGAAATTACTTGAGCAGCTTCTTTAACATGTTCTGAGTTATTTCCTGACATTATTGTTTTATTTTCATATTCTAGTCCCCATCCTTCACTATTGAAGTTCATAATCATAGTTTTCATCCCTAAATGAATCGCAGCTTTTTGTGTGCTTAATCTTGTTCTAAGACTTGGATTAAAAAATATTAAACCAAGAGTTTTATTATGACCAATATTTTGGTATTTATAAGGATCTCTTTTTAATTCAATAGCTTGATTAATGATATTGTTATAATCCAAAATATCATTAATTTTTATGAAATTTTTCATGATAATTCTATATTTAAAGCATCATAAAGCATATCAATATGCTTCTTTTTAATATTTAAAGGAGGAAGTATTCTTAATAGATTTTGGTTAGAACTTCCACCGGTAAAAATTTTATGTTTAAAAATTAATTTTTTTCTTAGTTCCTTTACTTCAAAATCAAATTCTAAACCAAGCATTAAACCTCTTCCTTTAATTTTTTTTACTGATTGAATATTTGATATTTTTTCTATAAAATAGTTACCTAATTCTTTTGAATTATTCATTAGCTTTTCATTTTCAATTGTTTTTAAAACTGCAATGACTGCTGAACAAGCGAGGTGATTTCCTCCAAAAGTTGTTCCTAACATTCCAAATTCAGCATTTATTTTTTTACTTATTAATACCCCACCAACAGGGAAGCCATTTCCCATTCCTTTTGCCATAGAGATAATATCTGGCTCAATTCCATGTTTTTGAAATGCGAAAAAGTCACCAGTTCTTCCAAAGCCTGATTGAACTTCATCGGCAATAAGGCACACATTGTTTTTTTTACATTGATCAGCTAAGAATTTAGTAAAATCAGTATCAGGCTCATTTAAACCGCCAACTCCTTGTATAGATTCAATTATTACTGCACTCACATCATTTTTACATATTTCGTTTTTTAGATTTTCTTTATCATTAAAATCTAAAAATGTTACATTAATTGAATTATTAAGTTTAGATTTTAAACTTAAGTTGTCCGTTGAAGCTAAAGCAGCATTACTTCTCCCATGAAATGAATTATTAAATGCAATAATTCTTGATTTTCCTGTTTCAAAAGAGGCCACTTGTAAAGCATTTTCATTTGCTTCTGCTCCAGTACTACACATGAATAGATTATAATCTAGGCAGTTAGACTGTTTTATAATTTCATCTGCTACTTTTTTCTGTAATTCGTTGATTATATAATTTGAATAAAAACCAATTTTATTTAATTGATTTGACAATTCTTTGATATACAATGGGTGACTGTGACCAATTGAAATAACCGCATGCCCACCATATAAATCAAGAAATTTTTTACCATCCTTGTCATATACATAACATCCTTTAGCGTGTGATGGTGTCATTTGGTATAAAGGATAAACATTGAATAAACTCATACTTTACTTATTAGATATTTTATTTATTTTTTCAAAAGATGCTACTAGACCGCTTATTAAAGAGGAGCTAAGACCTTGTTTTTCCATTTCTATTAACCCTTCTATTGTACATCCGTTAGGTGTTGTTACTTTATCTATTTCTTGTTCGGGATGAGATTTATTATTACTTAAAAGAGTGACAGCTCCCAATGCCGTATAAATAGATATTTCTAATGCTGCTTTAGATTCGAAACCTAATTGAACACCTCCTTGAGCTGTTGCTTTAATTAATCTCATCCAAAATGCAATTCCACTTGCACAAATAACTGTTGCAGCTTGCATGTTTTTTTCTTCAATTAAAAAAGCATTTCCTAGATTATTGAAAATGGCTTCAGCAACTGCTAAATTTCGCTTTCCATATTCATTACTACAAAGACAAGTGACTGATTTGCCAACAGAAATAGCAGTATTGGGCATACTTCTAATTATATTAACTTTCGGTCCTAATAATTCTTCAATTCTTTTAATAGAAAGTCCTGTAATTGTTGATATTATTGTGTGTCTTTCATTTACATAGTCTTTAATTTCAATTCCAATTTTTTCAAATTGATTTGGTTGAACACTTATAATTATTATGTCAGAATTCTTAACAGCCTCAATATTATTTGATGTTACTTCAACATTATTTAACTCTTTCCATTTTTCTAATGAATTGGTATTTTTCTTAGTTAAGTAAAGAGTAGTTATGGTATTATTAATAATCAATCCTTTTGCGATGCATTTTCCTAAATTTCCAGCTCCAATTATTGCTATTTTCATATTATATATTTAAAAAATTGAACTTTTTAATTGTAATCCTACATTTTCATTTAATTCAAACATTAAATTCATGTTTTGAATTGCTTGACCTGAAGCTCCTTTTATTAAATTATCAATAATTGAAGTGATTAATATTTTCTCATTATTCTTACTTATATGAATTAGACATTTGTTAGTATTTATAACTTGTTTTAAATGAATTTCATTTTCAGAGATTACAACAGATGTGTGATCTGTATAAAATGATCTGTATAAATCTTTTATTACATTTAGAGCAACATCACTATTAAAATAACTAGTACAGAATATTCCTCTAGTAAAATTACCTCTAACAGGTAAAAAATTAATTTTACTGGATTTATTAGATATTTTATTAAATGAAAAATAAATTTCTCCTAGATGTTGATGTGTGAAGGGTTTATACCAAGAAATATTACTATTTCTCCAACTGAAATGAGATGTATTGTCAGGTTTTGTTCCTGCTCCAGTACTTCCAGTTATGGCGTTAGTGTGAATTTCACCATTTATAAACTCACTTTTTATTGCAGGAATTAAACCTAGTTGTATTGCAGTAGCAAAACATCCAGGGTTTGCAATATTTTTTGCGTTTTTAATTTTTTCTTTTTGAAGTTCAGGTAATCCGTAAACAAAGGGTCTAGTATTATTGGTACTTTGTTTTATAAATGAATTTTCAAGTCTAAAATCTTGACTTAGATCAATTATTCTAATTTCAGGATTTATTGTGTTTTTTTCTAAAAATTCATTTGAATTACCGTGACCTAAGCATAAAAATAAAACATCAATATTTTGATCTATTTCACTTACGAATTTTAAATTTAGTTCACCAACTAAATCTTGATGAATATCAGAAATATATTTTCCTGAATTAACGTTGCTATGTGCGAAAATTAATTCTGATCCTGGATGGTTTATAAGTAATCTTATAAGTTCCCCACCTGTATAACCAGACGCACCTACAATTCCAATTTTAATTTTACTTATTGACATATTGATATATTTTATTTTGATTAGAAGTGATTTTTATAAAACCCTTTGCATCTTCAGCAGTCCATTTTTTATTTAATTCACCATAGGATCCAAATTCTGTATTCATAAGATCATTATTTGATTTTATTCCATTTAACTCGAATCTATAGGGAAATAATGTTACATAGACTTCTCCGTTAACATTTATTTGACTGCTTTTTAAAAAACATTCTATATCTCTCATTACTGGATCTAAATACTGTCCTTCGTGAAGTAGCATTCCATAGAAATTGGCCAATTGTTCTTTTTGAAATTGTTGCCATTTTGTTAATGTGTGTTTTTCTAATAGATGATGAGCTTTTAATATTAACATTGGACCACCTGCTTGAAAACCTACCCTTCCTTTAATACCAATTATTGTATCACCAACATGGGTGTCTCTACCTATAGAATATTCATCACATATTTTTGAAATTTTCTCAATACACCCAATGGAATCAAAATTTTCATCATCTAATCCACAAATTTCTCCATTTTTAAAATTTAATGTAATTTCTTTTTTATTATTCTTAGATAATTGACTTGGATAGGCATGATTAGGTAATGTCATGTCTGATGTTAACGTTTCATCACCCCCAACACTAGTTCCCCATAATCCTTTATTAATTGAATATTTAGCTTTTTTCCATACTATATTAACATTGTGATCTTTTAAGTATTTTATTTCATCTTTTCTTGAAAGTTTATTATCTCTAATTGGAGTAATTATCTTAATTTCTGGTGCCATGATTTGAAAAATCATATCAAATCTTACCTGATCATTTCCAGCTCCCGTACTTCCATGAGCTATGTGCGTAGCATTATTTTTTTTGGCATATTTTACAATTTCTAATGCTTGAATTATTCTTTCTGCACTAACTGAAAGAGGGTAGGTGTTATTCCTTAAAACATTTCCGTATACTAGAAACTTGATTATTTTATCATAATAAGAATCAACAGCATCAATTGATTTGTATTGAAAAGCACCCATTTTAATTGCTTTTTCTTTAATTAATTTCATTTCATTTATTGAAAATCCTCCAGTATTTACACTTACTGCATGAACTTCGTTTCCTTCTAATGAAAGTTTTTTAAGACAATAGGAAGTGTCTAAACCTCCACTATATGCTAATACTATTTTTTTCATTTGATTTTGTTTTTTTTGGATCATAAAGCATTGCTGTACACAAACACATTTCTCTTTGTGTTCTATTTAGAACGTCAAAATTTTTACAAGTTTGACAGCCTTTCCAGAATTCATCATCATTTGTTAATTCTGAAAAAGTTACAGGCTTATACCCAAGTTTATAATTTATTTTCATTACTGGAAGACCAGTTGTTATTCCGAATATTTTAGCATTTTGATATTTTTCCTTTGAATAGTTAAAAGTCATCGTTTTTATTTTCTTGGCTAACCCTTTTCCTCTAAAAATTGGAGAAACGATTAGTCCCGAATGAGCAACATATTTACCATGACCCCATACTTCTATGTAACAAAACCCAGCAAACTTATTATTATGAATTGCAATTATGGCGTTTTTGTTTTCAATTTTGGTTTGGATGTATTGAGGTGTTCTTAATGCAATTCCTGTCCCCCTAACTTTAGCAGACGAGCTGATAGTTTTTGATATTTCAGAACAATATCTTATGTGCTTCAATGAAGCGATTTGAATTTCCACGATGATTTAAAAAAAGTTAATTAAGATTGAATTTGAAATGAAACTGGACTCACCTAGTTTCTTAAATAGAAAAATACCCAAATGGGCGGGCACGACGTGGAGCGCTATTGAAAGCAGTAGTAAATAATCTATTTATTAAATTCACATTGCAATATTATAAAAAATATATATTAAAACAAACTATTAATAACAATAGTATAATTAATTTAGCAATTATTAGAATTTCAAATTGAAAAGAGCTTCCAAAATCTTTAAAGTAGATGATGTAGTATCATTTAAAAAAAAACTTTTTAATTGGTCGAACGACTTTGAGGTGTCTGTTTATTTGGATTCTAATAATTATGAATCTAAAATTGGAGATTATGAAACAATTCTCTGCGTTGATGTTCATTCTAAACTTCCTTTCACAAAAGAAAAATCATTAGATAAACTAGACAATTATATTAATCAAACTAAAGATTGGATTTTTGGTTATTTCTCATATAATTTAAAAAATGAGATAGAAGAACTTAAAAGTAATAATATTAATAATTTTGATATACCAAATATCTTTTTTTTTCAGCCTAAAAAAATTTGGTTAATTTCAAATTCTTCCATTGAGGCATTGTACTTGGACGGTAAGGAAATTCAAGATGATTGGATTGAAATTAATTCTATAAATTCTTCTATAAATTTTCTAAATTCTACTAAAATTCAATTAAAAGAAAGGTTAAACAAAGAGCAGTATCAAGATAAAATTCAAAAACTATTAAATCATATTAAAAGAGGTGATATTTATGAAGCTAATTATTGCATGGAATGGTTTTCTGAAAACTCAAAAATTCTACCTAACGAAGTTTATCTTAGGTTAAATGAGATTTCTAAAGCACCTATGAGTGCTTATTTTAAAAATCAGAATTTACATCTATTGTCATCATCTCCTGAAAGATATATTAAAAGAGAAAATGATAAAATTATTAGTCAACCAATAAAAGGCACTTCTAGAAGAGATTTAGATAATTTTATTGACAAGAATTTAATAAAAGAATTGCATGTTAATCCCAAAGAAAGATCTGAAAATATAATGATTGTTGATTTAATCCGTAATGATCTTTCCAGGTTTTCAATAACAGGGTCAGTTAAGGTCAAGGAATTATGTAAGGTATATCCTTTTAAGCAAGTTCATCAAATGGTATCAACTATTGAATCTAAAGTTAAATCTGACATAAGTTGTGTAGAAATAATTAAATCTACTTTTCCAATGGGTAGTATGACAGGTGCACCAAAAATTAGAGCTTTAGAAATTATTGAGAACCTAGAGGTTTCTAATCGAGGTTTATACAGTGGAGCTCTAGGGTATATAAAACCTTCTGGCGATTTTGATTTTAACGTAGTGATAAGGTCTTTAATATATGATTCAGTTACTAATTATCTTTCATTTCATGTAGGTAGTGCTATAACTTCAAAATCAGATGTATTTAAAGAATATGAAGAATGTTTACTTAAGGCAAAAGCTATGATTTCTGTCTTACGATAATTAGTTTTTTTTAAAATATTAAAAACGTAATATTGCTTTAAATGTTAGATTTATTTAAAAAACATATTGATAAAGAATTTTCATTTTTGAAAAGTTCTAAATTACTTGTTTGTGTAAGTGGAGGAATTGATAGCATGGTTTTATTAAATCTATTTTTAAAATTAGAATTTAGTATAGGCATTGCACATTGTAACTTTAAATTACGTGATAAAGAAAGTGATTTAGATGAAATGTTCGTCAAAGACTATGCAAATGAGAATTCTTTAACTTTTCATTCTAAATCTTTTGTAACAAAACTCACTAAGCATTCGACACAAATGGCTGCTAGAACTTTAAGATACAATTGGTTTAATGAAATACTGATTTCAGAAAAATATGATTATATAATAACTGCTCATCATTTAGATGATTCTTTAGAGACATTTATTTTGAATCTAAGTAGAGCATCTGGCATTGAAGGATTAACGGGTATAAAGCCAATAAATAATAATTTAATACGTCCACTATTAATATTTTCAAAGCAACAAATATTAAATTTTGCTAAAAAAAATAAAATTAGATGGAGAGTGGATTCTTCTAACAGCAAGAATGATTATATGAGAAATAAAATTAGAAATAAAATCATTCCTCTGATGAAAGAACTACATCCTAAATTTTTAGATCAATCTAAAAAATCTATGGATTTCCTTATGGGTTCAAAAGAAATTTTAAACAAGTATTGTATTGATTTTAAGAACAGAAACTTTTTAAGCATTAATAATGAAATACACATTCCTAAAGAAATCATTTTAAAAATAGAATCTAATGGTTTTATTTTTGAATTATTTAAAGATTATAATTTTAAAACACCTGAAGAAATCATTAATTTATGTAGTTCTATTTCTGGAAAATTGATTCGATCAAACTCACATACTTTATTAAGTGATAGAGATAAAATAGTTTTAAAATCAAACTCTAGTAAAGACGATTGTATTTATAGTCTTAATATTAATGGAATTATACGACCTATTGTTTTGTCTGTAAGTGAAGGGTCTTTTAATTGTAAAATGGATAGTAAGTCTTTATTGTTAAACAAAGAGGATGTTAATTTCCCTTTCACTCTAAGAAAGTGGAAGGAAGGGGATTATTTTTACCCAAATGGAATGAATGGAAAAAAAATGATTTCTAAGTATTTTAAGGACCAAAAAATGTCTTACTTTGACAAACAAAATCAATGGATATTGTGTAATGGTGATGATGTTTTATGGATAATCGGCATGAGATTTGATAAAAGAAAGTACAGAAGCGATAATGCTAATATTAAAATTCAATTCAATGAAAGTTAAATTTTTACTTTTTATTTTTTTTATTTTTAGTCAATTTAATTTAGCTCAAGAACCAGTTTCTTTTACAACTTCTGTTAAAAAGATTTCTGATGGCACATTTGAATTAATTACAAGCTCTAAAATTGAAAAAAATTGGCGTTTGTATTCTCAAAACCTTATTGATGGAGGTGCTATTCCAACAGAATTTGTTTTCAATAATACTAAGGATTTTGAATTAATTGGAGATGTAATGGAATCTAAATCAATAACTAAGTTTGATCCAATTTTTAACATTGATCAATCTTATTTCATTGATCAATCCATATTTACACAATCTATAAAAATTTCTAATAAAAGTATTACTTCAATATCAGCTATAATTGCTTATCAAGCATGTGATGATATGGTTTGTATTTTTAGAGAAGCTGAATTAGTTTTTAATTTAGATGGCTCAATTAATGATATAATAAATGAAGATTTAACATCTTTAATTTATGAAGATTCTAACCCATTAGTGATAGATTTAAAAAATACAGAACTTTTAGAGACATATTCTTCTTCAGAAAATCTATCATCTAATCTATATTTAAATTTACTTATTTTGGGTTTCATAGGTGGTTTACTAGCTTTATTAACCCCTTGTGTGTTTCCTATGATACCATTAACGGTTTCATTTTTTACTAGTAAGGGATCTAATTCTAGTTTTAATGCTTTTGTTTATGGAAGCTTTATTATTCTAATATACCTCTCATTAAGTATCCCATTTCATTTTATAGATTCATTAGATCCTGATATTTTAAATAACATTTCTACCAATGCTGGTTTAAATGTTTTCTTTTTTGCTGTATTCATAATTTTTGCTTTTTCTTTTTTTGGCTTTTATGAAATAGCCATTCCATCAAGCTGGGTAAATTCTGTAGATTCTAAATCCAATAGTTTTGGTGGGCTTATTGGAATCTTTTTTATGGCATTAACTTTAGTTTTAGTATCCTTTTCATGTACAGGTCCAATTCTTGGTTCACTTTTAGTTGGATCTATTTCATCCCAAGGAGGAGCAATGCAATTAACAATAGGAATGTTAGGATTTGGACTAGCATTGGCTTTGCCATTTACATTATTTGCTTTATTTCCAAATTTATTAAACTCCTTACCTAAATCTGGAAGATGGATGAATACATTTAAAGTGATTTTAGGTTTTCTTGAATTAGGCTTTGCATTTAAGTTTTTATCTAATGCAGATTTAGTGGAGCATTGGGGCTTAATTAAAAGAGAAGTGTTTATTGGAATTTGGGTTGTAATTTCACTAGCATTATTCTTTTATCTAATTGGATTATATAAATTTCCTCACGAAAATCAATCAGTAAATAAATCAAAGTTTAATATTGTTTTAAGTTTGTTTTTCTTGTCATTTGCTGTTTATCTATCACCAGCATTATTACCTAATGGATCTAGTAATGCCAGACTTTTAAGTGGATTTACACCACCTTCATTCTATAGTATATATTCTAAAGCTTCAGATTGTCCTTTAGGCTTTAATTGTTTTAAGGATTTTGACTCTGGACTGACTTATGCTAAGAACAATAATAAACCAATATTGTTAGATTTTACAGGTTGGGCCTGTGTTAATTGTAGAAGAGTTGAAGAGAATGTTTGGACTGATCCAATTGTTTTCGATTTAATCAACGATAATTTTGTTTTAATTTCTTTATACGTTGATGACAGAAAAGAATTAGAACTTAAAGATCAAATTACTTTAAATTATAAATCTGGAAAAACTAAAGAAATAAAAACTGTTGGTGATAAATCAGCAACATTTCAGGCTTTAAATTTTAAAAGCGCTTCGCAACCTTTTTATGTATTACTAGATTCAGATCTTAATATTTTAAATAGCCCTATTCAATACACCTCTAAAGAAATATATCAAGCTTGGCTTGAAGAGGGGTTAGATAATTTAAACTTTTAACTAGTCCATTTAAAAAAAAGAGAATTATTTAAGTTCCTGTTTAGGAATGTTATATATACATTATTACAGTGACTTATAAACTTTTTCAAATGGAACTCTAAATCTTTCACCGTAAACACCTTCCTTAGTTCTAATTCCACAACCAATTACCATATTAATTTCTGATTTTCGAGGTAATTTCAGTATTTTTTTAACCATTAAGGTATCTGAACCTTCCATAGGACATGTGTCATAACCTATTGAAGACATGCTGATCATAAAATTTTGTGCAGCCAATGCAGCACTTTTATGAGTTACAATTCTTTTATCAGTAAATGTAACTTGTCTAAAAACTGGCATAAATAGTCCAGTTAATCGAACTATAATAGATTTAAAAAAACCTAGTATACCAAAAAAATCAGTATATGTGAATGGAATAAGTTTGTTATAGTAATTTAAAGCCATTTTATATTTATTATTTGTTATCGAATCATCTCCAGCTTGTTTTTTAATAAAATCAGCGTTTGCTTTAGCTCTATCTTTCCAAAGATCTTTTCTAACAACAATAATAACTAATTGATTAGCAGTTTTTGCTGCATTTTGATTTAAACAAGCTTTAGTTAATTTTTTTAAAATTTCTTTATTAGTAATATGAATAAATTCCCATAGTTGAAGGTTACTGCTATTAGGAGCTAATGAAGCGTTGTATATACAATTTTTTACTTTATCTGTATCCAGTTCATTTTTAGAAAAAACTCTAACAGATCTTCTGTTTTTAATTGCTTCTGAAACTGTTTTTTCTTTATTCATAGTATTAAATTTTTTATACTATTAAACATTTATCATGCCAATTTGAAAATTATTTATAAAATGACAACTTGACACTTGATAGAATCAAATCATTTTCAATATTTTTTTCATAAAATTAATTTTGCTTTTGAAGGGTGGGTATCTTAAAGGAGGATCGATCCAAAGAGGTCTCGAAATATATGGTTTGTAGTGCGAAAAGGTTTCAAAAGTAGATTTTCCATGATATTTTCCCATACCACTAGAGCCAACACCTCCAAATGGTAGTCTGTCATTAGCTATATGAACTACTGTGTCATTAATTGCCCCACCACCGAATGGATATGATTCTAAAAACTTTTTACCAAATGCTATGTTTTTAGTAAAAATATACATAGCTAAAGGATGTGTATACCTTTTTATGATTTCATCAACTTCATTAAAATTATCATATTCAACAATTGGAAGTATAGGTCCAAAAATTTCTTCTTTCATTAACTTAGAATCAAAATTATTTATTTCAATAATCGTAGGTTCAAAATACTTCTTTTCAATATCAAAATGACCTCCATATAGTATTTTTTGATCTTCTAATAAAGAACTTAAATAGTTCATGTGTTTTTCACTAATTATCCTTCCATACTCAATTGATTCAATTGGTTTATTACTATAAGCCACAGAAAGTTGGTTTATAATTTCTTTAATTAATTTTTCTTTAATTTTTCTATTGACTATTAAAAAATCTGGTGCAATACATGTTTGACCGCAATTGGTAAATTTTCCCCAAACAATTCTTTTCGCAGTTACCTTTATTGAGGCAGTTTCATCAATAACACAAGGGTTTTTTCCACCAAGCTCAAGTGTGACTGGAGTTAAATGTTTTGCTGCTTGCTGAGCGACGATTTTTCCTACAGTAATACTTCCAGTAAAAAATATATAATTCCATTTAAACTCTAATAATTTTGATGCGACTTCTGGACCTCCTTGAACAACTTTTACAAATCCATCATCAAAAACCTTTGCTAAGATTTTTTCTAAAATAATAGACGTATTTATAGAATATTCAGAAGGTTTTAAGAGAACAGTATTTCCCGCTGCAATAGCACCAACTAAAGGGGCAATTGATAACTGAAAAGGATAGTTCCATGGAGAAATGTGTAATGTATTTCCATAAGGTTCTGGAACTATAAAATCAGAAGAAGGGAAGTTTAGTAATGAAGATCTAATAGGTTTTCTCTTAACCCATTTCTTTATGTTTTTTAAAGCTATTTTTATTTCTGAATAAACAAACCAAATTTCAGTCAAATAGCTTTCTCCATTTGATTTACCTAAATCTATATTTAAAGCATTTTCAATTTCTTTTTCGTTAAGTTCAATTTCTTTTTTTAAACTTTTTAATAGCTGTATTCTAAAGTTGACATTAAGTGTTTTTCTTGAATTAAAATAATCTATTTGATTATTAATTATTGATTTTAATATGTTATCCATAAAAAAGAGCTTTTTTATTAATGTTATTTTAAAAATTTAATAAAAATAGATGTTATAGACTTATTGAGTCTAAATAATACATATTTTTGTTTAAATTTAAATTTAAATATAAATAACTAATTATAGATGTATATTTTATTAAATATGTCCTTCTCATAAAAACGAGAGGGTTTTTTTTTAAATATTTTTTTTAATGAACTTGAATAAATATAGTAAAGTTGTTACACAGGACCCAACTCAACCTGCTGCAAAGGCTATGCTACATGCTATTGGTTTATCTGAATTGGATTTAGAAAATCCATTAATAGGGATTGCAAGCACTGGATATGAAGGCAATCCATGTAATATGCATTTAAATGATTTATCAAAATTGATAAAAAGCGGAATTAATAAGCATGAATTAATAGGATTAATTTTTAATACTATTGGAGTAAGTGATGGTATTTCTATGGGAACTCAAGGAATGCGTTACTCTTTACCATCTAGAGATATTATCGCAGATTCTATTGAAACTGTAGTTCAAGCTATGGCTTATGATGGTTTGATTACTGTAGTAGGTTGTGATAAAAATATGCCTGGTGCTTTAATGGGCATGCTTAGACTAAACAGACCATCTATATTAGTTTATGGAGGAACTATAGCTCCTGGTTGTCATAATGGCAAAAATCTTGATATCGTTTCTGCTTTTGAAGCATGGGGGGAAAATGTAGCTGGAAAAATTGATGATAATGAATTTAAATCAATTGTTAAAAATGCTTGTCCAGGCGCTGGGGCTTGTGGAGGAATGTACACTGCTAATACCATGTCTTCTGCAATTGAAGCTATGGGCATGTCTCTTCCATATAATTCTTCTAATCCTGCTACAAGTTTAGAAAAAAGTGTAGAATGTGAAAACGTAGGTTTATCTCTAAAAAATTTATTAATTAAAGATTTAAAGCCTTTAGATATTATAACTAGAAAATCATTAGAAAATGCAGTAAGGTTAATAACAGTATTAGGAGGATCTACTAATGCAGTCTTACATTTATTAGCTATTGCTAAAGCTGCAAAAATTGATTTTACAATAGATGACTTTCAATATATATGTGCAAAAACACCATTTTTAGCTGATTTAAAACCTAGTGGCAAGTTTTTAATGGAAGATCTCCATGATATTGGTGGTATACCATCTGTAATGAAATATATGTTAGAAAACGATTATTTACATGGTGACTGCATGACAGTTACTGGAAATACTATTTCAGAGAATTTATCAGGCGTTAAATCACTTTCATTTAATCAAAAAATAATAAAGCCATTTAATCAGCCAATAAAAGAAACGGGTCATATAAGAATTTTATATGGTAATTTAGCTTTGGATGGTTCTGTAGCTAAAATAACTGGAAAAGAAGGGTTAGATTTTACTGGAATTGCAAAAGTATTTGATGGAGAATTCGAAGCTAATGATGGAATTAAAAATGGTGCTGTTCAAAAAGGTGATGTTGTTGTTATTAGATATGTTGGACCTAAGGGTGGGCCAGGTATGCCAGAAATGCTAAAGCCTACTTCTGCTATAATGGGATGTGGATTAGGAAAAGAAGTTGCTTTAATTACTGATGGAAGATTTTCAGGAGGAACACATGGGTTTGTAGTGGGACATATTACACCAGAAGCTCAAGAAGGAGGTAATATTGCATTTATTGAGAATGGTGATAAAATAATTATTGATGCTGTAAATAACACATTAACTTTGCAGGTATCAAATGAAGAGTTAGAAAAAAGAAAATCTACTTGGGTCAAACCTAATTTAAAAGTTAATAGTGGTGTTTTGTATAAATATGCTAAAACTGTTTCAAATGCTTCAAATGGATGTATAACAGATGATATATAAATGAAAAAAACAAATAAAATATCAGGTGCTGAAGCAGTTATTAAGTGTCTATTAGAAGAGGGTGTTGATATTATATATGGTTACCCAGGTGGTGCTATCATGCCAATTTATGACGAGTTATTTAAATATGAGGATAAATTAAATCATATATTAACTAGACATGAACAAGGAGCAACTCATGCAGCTCAAGGATATGCTAGAGTTTCTGGTAAAGTAGGTGTAGTTACAGCAACATCTGGACCTGGTGCAACAAATTTAGTCACTGGTATTGCTGACGCTCAAATTGATTCAACTCCAATGGTTTGTATAACAGGTCAAGTTGCTTCACATTTATTAGGTTCTGATGCATTTCAAGAATGTGATATTATTGGAATTTCTACACCAGTTACAAAATGGAATTGTCAAATTACAAAAGCATCAGATATTCCTGAAGTAATAGCTAAAGCTTTTTATATTGCAAAATCTGGAAGACCCGGTCCTGTTTTAATTGATATTACTAAAGATGCTCAATTTGAATTGATGGAATTTAAATACAAACAATGTCACTCAATTCGAAGTTATACCCCAATTCCTAAATTCTCTATTAATGAAATTAATAAGGCAGCTGAATTAATTAATAGTTCAAAAAAACCATTTATAGTTTGGGGGCAAGGAGTTACTTTAGGAAATGCTGAAACTGAATTTAAGGAATTTATAGAAAAAACTGGTATTCCTGCTGCCTCTACTATTTTAGGTTTATCTGCATTATCAACTGATCATCCCTTACATGTAGGAATGTTAGGAATGCATGGAAATTATGGTCCTAATGTTCTTACAAATGAATGTGATGTATTAATTGCAATTGGAATGCGTTTTGATGATAGAGTAACAGGAAACCTAGAAACCTATGCTAAACAAGCTAAAATTATTCATTTTGAAATTGATCCAGCTGAAGTAAATAAAAATGTAGAAGTAGATGTTCCTGTATTAGGAAGTGTAAAAGAAACTCTTCCAAAAATACTAGAACTTGTAAATAAAAATAGTCATAAAACCTGGTTAAATAAATTCAAGTCATTTTATAAACTTGAATATGAAAAAGTTATAAAAAAAGATATATATCCAACAAAAGTTGGATTAAATATGGCTGAAGTAATAAGAGAAATTAATGAAGTTTCTAAAGGGAATGCAATTATAGTTTCCGATGTAGGTCAGCATCAAATGGTTGCATGTAGATATGCTGTTTTTAATCAATCAAAATCAAATGTCACTTCTGGAGGATTAGGAACTATGGGTTTTGCTCTTCCAGCTGCTATAGGAGCTAAAATGGGAGCTCCAGATAGAGAAGTTATTGCAATAATAGGAGATGGAGGTTATCAAATGACTATACAAGAATTAGGTACTATTTTTCAAACGGGGTGTGCTGTTAAAATTGTTGTTTTAAACAATGGATATTTAGGGATGGTAAGACAATGGCAGCAGATGTTTTTTGATAAAAGATATGCTGCTACTGAAATGATAAATCCAGATTTTGTAAAAATAGCAAAAGGATACTTTATTGAAGGCAATAAAGTTAAGAAAAGAAAAAATTTAAAATCTTCAATAAAAGAAATGATAAATTCGAAAAAACCTTATTTTCTTGAAGTTTGTGTAGAAAAAGAAGCTAATGTTTTCCCAATGATTCCTTCTGGAGCATCTGTTTCTGATGTTAGACTTGAATAATAATTATGACTAATAAATTAAATACATATACAGTTTCTATTTATACTGAAAATAACATTGGATTATTAAATAGAATTTCAGCTATTTTTTTGAAACGCCATGTTAATATTGAATGCTTAACTACTTCTCAATCTGAAATTGATAATATTTATAGGTTTGTTATTGTAGTAAAAGTGGTGGAGTCAAAAATTAAAAATATTGTTAAACAAATTGAGAAACAAATAGAAGTTATTGCAGCCTTTTATCATACAGATAAAGAAACTATTTTTTTAGAAACAGCTTTATATAAAGTAAAATCGAAATCTCTTTTTGATGAAAAACATATTCAAAAAATTATTAAAAATAGTCAGGCTAACATTGTAACAGTGTCTCCGGATTATTTTGTTATTGAAAAAACTGGTTGGAGGGAAGAAACAGAAAAACTATACGATTCGTTAGAACCATATGGCTTATTACAATTTGTGAGATCTGGAAGAATTTCAGTTTCCAAGGAATCAATGAATATTTCAAATATTTTAAGATTAAATACAGATAAATAAATTATGGAAAATTATTTTAATCAATTACCGCTAAGTAAAAAAATAGAACAATTAGGGAAATGTAGGTTTATGGATTCTTCAGAATTTGAAAATGGTATAGATATTCTTAAAGGTAAAAATATTGTTATAGTTGGTTGTGGAGCACAAGGTTTAAACCAAGGTTTGAATATGAGAGATTCTGGTCTTGATATTTCCTATGTTTTACGATTATCATCGATAAAAAATAAAAATGAATCATTTGTTAATGCTTCAAAGAATAATTTTAAGGTTGGTACTTTTGAAGACCTAATTCCAGAAGCAGATATTATAATAAATCTAACACCTGATAAAAATCATACTCATGTAGTAAATCAGGCAATGCCATTAATGAAAACAAATTCAATTTTATCTTATTCTCATGGATTTAACATTGTTGAAGAAGGAATTAAGATAAGAAAAGATATAACTGTAATTATGGTTGCTCCAAAATGTCCTGGGACTGAAGTTAGGGAAGAGTTTCTTAGAGGTTTTGGTGTCCCAACATTGATAGCAGTTCATCCTGAAAACAATTTGAATGGAGATGGATTAGAACTTGCCAAAGCATATGCGGTAGCAACTGGAGGTCACAAAGCAGGTGTTTTAGAATCTTCATTTGTAGCTGAAGTAAAATCTGACTTAATGGGTGAGCAAACTATATTATGTGGTGTATTACAAACCGGATCTATTTTATGCTTTAATAAAATGATTGAATTGGGATTTGATAGTGGTTTTTCTTCAAAATTAATTCAATATGGGTGGGAGACAATTACTGAAGAATTAAAGCATAATGGAATTTCAGGAATGGTAAACAAGTTGGATGATCCCTCTAGATTAAAAGTTCACGAACTATCTAATGAACTAAAAAAAATAATGACTCCATTATTCAATACACACATGAATGATATATTGAGTGGAGATTTTTCAAAAAACATGATGAATGACTGGGATAATAATGATAATAATCTATTAAAATGGAGAGAAGAAACTGCTAATACTAATTTTGAAAAAACTGATCCATCAAATGTTCAAATTCCTAATGATGATTACTTTAAAAAAGGAATTTTAATGATAGCTTTCGTTAAATCTGGTGTTGAACTTGCTTTTGAAACTATGGTTAATAATGGAATTATTGATGAATCTGCATATTATGAATCTTTACATGAATTACCTTTAATAGCTAATCTAGTAGCAAGGAAGAAATTGTATGAAATGAATAAAATAATTTCAGACACTGCTGAATATGGATGTTATTTGTTTAATCAATCTTGTTTGCCACTTCTTTCAGAATTCATGAAGAAAATTGATAAGACACACATTGGTATAGTTAATAATGATACAGAAATTGATAAAATTAAGTTAAATAAATTTGACTCAGACACAGAAAATCATCCAATTGAAAAAATTGGTATGATTTTGAGAAAAAACATGAATAACATGAAGAAATTAAATAAATGAAACAAATTTAATTTCTATTTATTTTCTTTAAGAATTTAACATAACTGGCATAACAAGCATAGTAACCTGTTCAGAATTTTCTTTTGATTTTATTGGAGTTAAAATACCTGCTCTATTAGGTAATGATAATTCAAGTTTTATTTCATCTGAACTTAAATTTGATAACATCTCAACTAAGAATCTTGAGTTAAATCCTATTTGAATATCATCACCATTGTAGTTACAAGTAAGTCTTTCCTCAGCTTTGTTGCTATAATCTAAATCTTCAGCAGAAATAATTAATTCATTACCAGTTATTTTTAAGCGAACTTGATGTGTTGTTTTATTTGAAAATATACTAACCCTTTTAGTTGAATTTAAAAATAATCCTCTGTCTATCGTTAATACATTAGGATTTTCTTTAGGAATTACTGCTTCATAGTTTGGGTATTTCCCGTCAATAAGTCTACAAGTAAGAGTTAAATTAGAAAAAATAAATTTCGCATTACTTTCGTTAAATTCAATGTTAACATCAAAATCGTCATTCATTAAAATTCCTTTTAAAATATTAAGAGGTTTTTTAGGCATTATAAATTCAACTAATTTTTCAGAAGTATAATCAGTTCTCACATACCTTACTAATTTATGGGCATCAGTAGCTACAAAAGTTGAATTTTCATTAGAAAATTGAAAAAACACACCACTCATTACAGGTCTTAGATCATCATTTCCAGAAGCAAATATTGTTGTATTTATAGCTTGATAAAGAACCTGTGATGAAATAGTAGAGTTAGAAGCATCAGTTATTGCTAAAGTTTTAGGGAATTCATCTCCTTTAGCATAAGCCAGGGCATATTTTCCATGATTTGAACTAATTTCAATTGTATTATTTTCTAATATATTGAATGCTAAAGGTTGCTCGGGAAATGTTTTTAGAGTATCTATAAGTAACTTTGCGGGTACAGCTATTGATCCTGAATCATTAGAATCAATTTTAACATCTGCAGTAAGGGTGGTTTCTAAATCTGATGCAGTTACCTTCAAAAGGTTTTTTGATATTTCAAATAAAAAGTAATCTAAAATAGGTAGAGTATTATTAGTATTTAAAATACCTCCTAAAATTTGAATATTTTTAAGTAGTAATGAACTTGAAACGATAAACTTCATAATTTAATTATATAGTAGTAAATATATTAGAAAGAATTGTCAATATAAAACTATTTTATTAACACTTTTTACAAGTTTTACTCGAATTTTATAGTTACTACATCTCTATAATTTAAACCAAAAAGACTACTAGCCCCACCTGTAGTATTAGGATTACTTTTATAAATAGCTAATTCAAGAAAGTTAGATTTATTAAAAAGAGCTAACTTTTTGCCTTCTACTTTTCTAATTTCTTTCTTAATATTAAATTTTATTGCCTCACTATAAGAATTTACAATAGATTCAAATTTATAATTTCTAGCATTGATTACATAGGGTCTTGACTTCCCAAATTCATCAAATACTGTTTTAGAAATGTTAGTAATAACATTTTCATAATTATCTATATAAATCACATTACCAATAATTTCATTGTTTTTTTCATTTATGATAGGATTAATATCATAAAGCTCTTTTAATTCATGAATTCTTTTACCCACAAGATCAATTGATCCTCCTCTGTATATATGGGCAGCTACTTTAACAAAAACATCTAAAACGGTAAAGCTTGTTGATTTATCGTTATGAATATTAATTTCTATAATTTTTTCAGGATTAATCTTAGAAGATATAAGTGACATAATCCCATTATTTGCGCATATAAAATAATGCCCATCTAATATCATTACAATATGATTTTGTTCTGGTGTTTTTTCTGAATCTACTCCAATAATATGAATTGAACCTTCAGGAAAGTTTTTATACGAGTTTTGAATTATATAGGCACCTTCTATAATGTTAAAAGGAGATATCTCATGAGAGATATCAACAATATTCACATCAATAATTTCATTGTAAAGCGCACCTTTTACTGAGCCAACAAAGTGATCCTTATTACCAAAATCAGTTGTTAATGTAATTAAACCCATTTGTTAATAGAAAATTAATATATAAGATTAAAAATTACATAAATTTACAACTTGCCAATTAATAATAAGCTAAGCTTAAGTGAAAAAACTAGAATATTTTATTAATCAGATACATCCCTCGGAGTTTTTTGACAAAAAAAAATATGATATTGTTTCTTTAATAAAAAAACATTTTACGAAAATAAAAATTATTCCAAAGGGTGACAGGTTAATTTTAGAAGGAGATGAATCTTTAATAGTTCAATTGACAATAAGGTTAGACACTCTATTGCTTTTTATTATAAATCAAAACAATGTTATTAATGAAAAATCCATTCACTCAATTTTAAGTGGAAATGGAAGTAAAATATTAGACTCCATACATAGTAGACTTATTTTATATGGAGTTGGAAAGAAAAAAATTAAAGCTCATACAATAAATCAAATTAAAATTGTTCAAGCTTTTGAAAATAATGATATGGTTTTCGCTATAGGTCCAGCAGGAACAGGAAAAACATACACAGGAATAGCTATTGCAGTTAAAGCTTTAAAAGATAAAATTGTTAAAAAAATAATTTTAACAAGACCTGCTGTTGAAGCTGGAGAGAGTTTAGGTTTTTTACCTGGAGATCTAAAAGATAAATTAGATCCTTATATGCAACCATTATATGATGCATTAAAAGAAATGATTGCCATAGAAAAACTTGAAGATCATATTAAAAGAGGAGTTATTGAAATTGCCCCGTTAGCTTATATGAGAGGAAGAACATTAGACAATGCATTTGTTATACTAGATGAAGGTCAAAATACTACTCATAATCAAATGAAAATGTTTTTAACCAGAATGGGCAATAATGCAAAATTTATGATTAATGGAGATCCAGGTCAAATTGATTTACCTAGAAAAATGATATCAGGATTAAATGAGGCAAAGAATATGCTTAAAAATGTCGATGGGATTAAAATAGTGAATTTGGATGAAACTGATGTTATACGACATGAAGTAGTGAAAAAAATTATAAATGCATATAAAACAATAGAAAACGATAACTAATAATTATTATGAAAGCGATTACAAATACAGAATTTAATTTTAAAAATCAAATTTCAAAATATTCTGGAAAAGTAAGAGATGTTTACAATATCAATAATGAATACCTAGTAATGATTGTTTCTGATAGGTTGTCTGCATTTGATGTTATATTGCCAAAGGGAATCCCTTATAAAGGTCAAATTTTAAATCAAATTGCCTGTAAGATGTTAAATGAAACATCTCATATCGTTCCAAATTGGTTAATTGATTCACCAGATCCCAATGTGTCAATTGGAGAAATTTGTGAACCATTTAAAGTTGAAATGGTTATAAGAGGATATTTATCAGGACATGCCGCAAGGTTATATAAGTCTGGTGCAAGAGAAATTTGTGGAGTAAAAATGCCTGATGGAATGATTGAAAACGATTGTTTCCAAATTCCTATTATTACACCTACAACTAAAGCTATTAACGGACAACATGATAAAGATATCTCTAAAAAAGAAATATTAAAACAAAAAATAGTTTCATATGATGATTACAAGAAACTTGAAGAATATACTTATAAACTGTTTAATGAAGGTTCAAAAATAGCTAATTCTCAAGGTTTAATTTTAGTTGATACTAAGTACGAATTTGGAAAAAATAATAATGGAGAAATAATATTAATAGATGAGATTCATACTCCAGACTCTTCAAGGTACTTCTATTTAGATAATTATAATGAATTGCAGAAATCAAAATCTCCTCAAAAACAATTATCTAAGGAATTTGTGAGACAATGGCTTATTAGTAACGGTTTCCAAGGGAAAGATGGTCAAGTAATTCCAGAAATGAATTCAGAGTATGTAAAAGGAGTTTCAAATAGATATATTGAGTTATATGAAAAAATAACTGGATCTAATTTTGTCAAATCAGATATAAAGGATATTCATTCTAGAATTCAAGAAAATGTTGAGAACTATTTTCAATCAAAATAAGTTGATATAATAACTTCAGCTTTACTTTTATTATCCAACCACAACAAGTCATTGTTTCTGTTTAACCAAGTAAGCTGCCTCTTCGCATATCTTCTTGTATTTTTTTTAATTTCTTCAATGCATGTTTCTAAAGATTCTTTCTTTTCAAAATAAGGGAAAAGCTCTTTGTAACCGAGCGTTTGAAGAGGTGTTAGACTGCTATGGTCTATAAGTGATTTAACTTCATTTAATAAACCATTAATTATCATTTTATCAACTCTATTATTTATTAAATCATATAGATTGTTTCTTTCAGTATTAATAGCTATTTGAAAAACTTTATATGAGCGGTTTACCTTTTTTTTGTTTAAAAAGAATGAATAAGGCTTTTTAGAAGTTATACAAACTTCTA
>Ga0310120_10000649_pt1 | contig 27141 bp, 20 predicted proteins | sample CB27_AW_983_MG_FD_203506 | JGI IMG/M metagenome (GOLD analysis project Ga0310120, IMG submission 203506) | Marine microbial communities from Western Arctic Ocean, Canada - CB27_AW_983 | ecosystem: Environmental > Aquatic > Marine > Oceanic | place: Canada: Western Arctic Ocean | collected...
GAGGCGACATTAGACATCTGGCTACAGATGTCGCGGCATAGAGGTGTCAATGGCTTGGTGGAAAAGAAGACGTCAGGAATGAGAAGGTTCTCGGTGCACCAGTGAATTGGTTGGCGCCAAGGTACGTGGGAGTGTTTCTCAGCAGCCACTCGATTCTTCTGCCTTCGATTGTTGCTTTGTTTTCTCTCTTGAGTGTTTCTCTCTTTGCCATAATTGGCTGGCCCGGTGAGTTTGTCGGAGCAGGGTCAGGGTTTTGTGAAGAATTTCGAGAGACGACTATTCGACAACCTGCAAATACGTGGTCGAATCTGGGATTTATCGTGACGGGTGTATGGCTTGTCCGCGTTGTCAAGTTTGATGTTAGAGAGTCGTATCTCGAACGGAATCTCATAGTTCACTCTCAACCACTTGCGGTTCTGTATGCAACACTCGTTGTTTTGCTTGGGGCCGGGAGTATGGCTATGCATGCCAGTGGTACTGACTGGGGCGGCATGGCTGACGTTCTGTCTATGATGGTCTATATAGCCTTTCCACTTTCCTACGCAGTTTCGAGAGTGTTTCGTCTCGGCGCAGTGGAATGTGCGCGTATTTACGTCTTCTTGGCCGGAGCCTTTGGGTTTGGTCTTTTCTCAGGATTGTTCCCTGCCTCTGGAAGTTTCCTGTATGGAGTCTTTATTCCTCTATTCGTAGGGATGGAACTATTTCTAGTATTCCGCAATCCTCGTCCACACAATGGAATCTGGTGGCTTGTGGTCACAGGTACCAGTTTCCTGATTGGCCTCATGATCTGGAACTTGTCACATACTGGGGGACCGCTTTGTGATGGCCGTTCTCTTCTTCAGGGGCATGCTGTTTGGCATTTGCTTTGTGCGGTGTCAACAGCGTCCTTATTTTTTTTTTATAGGTCCGAAAATCGCACGTGAAACAGAACGTAGAACTTTGAGTCGGGAGTTACGTGTGATGATCGATCCTTAGAATAGTCCGATTCTAGTGTGTTGTTTACGTGATGGCGTTTTTCTCATGCATTCACGTTTTGTGAAAACAATCCGATCTTGGCGACTCTGTTCGGATTGATTTATTGCCGAGTAATTCGTGCACCTGAATTCAAAGAGAAGTTCCATTCGAATAGCGAGCCGCATATTGAAGGCAAGCGTTTTCGATGGTTCAAGTTCGATCGGTCGAGGGGGTATCCCTATGGGACGATGGTTATTACACATCGCCGTTGTGGCGGACGGTGATCGTGTGTGAATTTATAGCCCTGTGCATTTGGAAAGGAGGGGCCACGTTATGGATGTGTCGACTGTTGGATTCATTGGCCTAGGACAGATGGGATACGGAATGGCCAAAAATCTGCTGCGCTCTGGAGTCGGATTGGTTGTATGCGATTTAGATGCTCGGCGCGTGAACGACCTTGTCGAAGCTGGAGCCGAAAGTGCAGCTATTCCGGCAGAAGTATCGGATTGTGTTGAGATTGTCTTTGTTTGCGTTCCATCTGAAAGTGATTCAGAAGACGTTCTATTCGGATCACAAGGTGTTACCAGGACAGAGAAAGAGCTGTTGGTTGTTGATATGACGACTATGAGCTATACGGGATCGCAACGGCTTTCACGGAAGTTGAACAACTTGGCAGTGCTGTATAACGATTGTCCGGTTTCAGGGCTGCCGGCTCGCGCCAATGACGGAACACTCACTATGATGTTCGGGGGCAGCGTCGAAAATTTTAGTCGCGTGAAATGCTATCTTGACGTCATGGGGAAATTCGTCATTCATTGTGGCGATGTTGGCATGGGCCAGCTCATGAAAGCGGTCAACAATATAGTTTATGACGTGAATATTGCGGCGCTCTGTGAAGTGATGCCGCTGGCTGTGAAGGCCGGTCTTGCGCCAGAGAAACTATCTGAGGTTCTTACGACGGCAAGTGCCCGAAGTTTTGCGAGTACACACTTTGTTCCAAGAATCTTGGAGAGGGAGTTTACGGAAGATTTCTCGCTTGTCGCAGCTCACAAGGATATCGTGAATATTCGCCAGCTAGCCGAGGAGCACAAGGCGACACTGCCTGTAGTAAATGCTATGGTGGCGATCTACGAGGCTGCCATAGAGATGGGCATGGGTGAAGAAGCAAAGAGCGCAATGGTTAAGGTATATGAGAGACGTTTTGAGCAAAAAGTTAAAGCATCACTGGAAGTGTGAGTTAGAGCGACTGATGATGGTGGGTTTTGTGTTTGGCATTGCCAGTGGGCATCTCGTAACGCAGTGACCAGTGATCGTAGAGGGCATGAGAATCTTTTGACACAACCCTTAATGCAGATATCACGACTAATTGCTTGAGGACATTGAAAATGGAAACCCTATTGTCTGAATTCCGAGAGTCCGATTTGGCCATGAGGCAGCGATATGTGGGAAAACTTGTGTCTGCCTGTACTGGAAGATTTTGTTTAAGACTGGTGTGGGTTTGGTCTTGTGTTGTAGTCCTGGTAATTCCAGGGGCCGCTCAAGAGTTGCCTGGCGAACTTCAAGACAAAGGTGTCGAATGGTTACAGGACTACATCCAGATTGATACCGTAAATCCACCGGGAAACGAAATAGCTGGGGCTGAGTTTTTTGCCAGGATTCTTCAAGCAGAAGGTATTCCGTACGAGATTGTGGAGTCGTCGCCAGGACGAGGAAACATTTGGGCCCGTTTGAAGGGAGGAAATCAACCTGGTCTTTTGTTTCTGCACCACATGGATGTTGTGCCGGCCGACCCTGAGTACTGGCTGGTGGATCCGCTTTCTGGTGTGATTAAGGATGGTTTTATCTACGGCCGAGGCGCCCTCGACACTAAATCCTCAGGCATTGTGCAGCTAGCTGCCTTTCTTTGGTTACACCGTTCCGGTGTGCCTCTGAACCGCGACGTAATCTTCATGGCTACTGCCGATGAGGAAGCCGGGGGGGCGTGGGGTGTTGGTTGGCTTGTAAAACAGCGCCCTGAACTCTTTGAACGTATTGGTTACGCGATCAATGAAGGAGGTGGGGGGACGTCAGTTGATGGGCAAGTACGGTTCTCTGTTGAGATTACTCAAAAGATACCGTATTGGCTTCGCCTTACGACCCGGGGACAACCAGGGCATGGGTCGAGACCTCAGGTCGACTCTGCTGTGACTCGTCTAGTTTCAGCTTTAGATCGCTTAAGGGCGCACGTGTTTCCGATTCGCGTAGTCCCGGCAGTGGATGTTTACTTCTCTGCGTTGTCAGCCACGGCTGGTTCTAGATGGCAACGTCGGTACGCGGACATTGAAACGGCGCTTCGAGAGCCGCATGTGGCCGCGGAACTCCGGCGCGACAATCCGAGTCACTATGGCCTCATCACAAACACATGTTCGATGACTAGATTGGGCGGGAGTGACAAGATTAATGTCATCCCAACAGAGGCGTGGGCAGAACTCGATTGTCGGCTATTGCCCGATCAGGATCCCGAGCAGTTTCTGGAAGACTTAGGGCGAGTCTTAGGTGATGAGGTTCAGGTCATGGTCTTAATGGGGTTTACACCGGCTCAATCGTCAGCTGAGACAGGTTTGTTTCGTGCAATTGAGGCCGTCACTCAGGATTATTTTCCCCAGGCGAGTGTGATTCCGTCAGTACTAACCGCCTTTACGGATAGCCATTTCCTGCGAGACCTCGGCATCACTGCCTATGGGTATGATCCGTTTGTTGTGCCAAGGATGGACCAAGCTGGCGTACACGGAAACAACGAACGTCTTTCGGTGGAAAACGTTCGGAGAGGAGTAGTTGTGATGTCTGACCTTGTCGCGAGGTGGGTAGTCGATTGATGAACTTTGTCAGAGGTGAGAACGTTGTTTGTCGGGGCGAACGGCAAGAAAAGTTTTAATTCTAGAGTTCACCGAAATAGGCGCCGTTATAGTTCAAAACTATCGCATGGGAACAAGCTTGCTGATGTAGTCTCGGTTCCGTTGCCGTCTGAATAGCGCGGGCGATCTATGTCAAAAAATGGTTTGATTGCGGTCTGTTTCGAGTGGTTCCAGGCATTGAAGAGAATCGTTGTCTGCGTTGTTGACGAATGTGGTGATCGGGAACGTTTCCATTGCCAAGGCTGGGTGCGGTTTTGAGACGCGAGCAAGAGTGTCTAGTGGATCACCGACTCCAAGCCATTCTTCTCGCTGGCTTCGGTCGAGAATTACTGGCATCCGAGAGTGAATAAGGCGGATTAACGCATTGGCAGAAGTAGTAAGAATGGTGAATGTTTTAAGTACTGTTCCATTTGGTTCTGTCCAACGATCCCACAGGCCGGCGAAACCAAACGGCAACGACCCTGTGAGTCGACACAGGTACGGTTGTTTTCCACTAGGTCGACGTCTCCATTCGTAGAATCCGTCTGCTGGTACGATGCAGCGTCGGTGGTGCAGACTGTCTCGAAATGCACGTTTGCTAGAAACTGTTTCGGCACGCGCATTGATCAGCCGATATCCGAGGTTTTGATCTTTTGACCAGCGAGGGACCAAGCCCCAGCGCATATTCGTTAATGTCAGAGATGCGTCGGTGCGTCTTAGCGCAACTGGAATCGTATGGCCAGGGGCAATGTTGTACCGTGTTTCGAATTGAACGACATCGTCCGTTCCAAGAAGTTCCTCAGAGATGCGGTTTGGATCGGAGACCATGAAACGACCGCACATGATTACAGAATATACAAGATGCGACCGCTCGACTAGCCTATTGGTCGACATTACTTGAGGTGGAAGTGGGCTTTTACTTCTCTAATTCAATTTTCGTGGAACGAAGTGTTCTAATCAGTGTTGTTGCCGTGTGAAGATGTTTGTCAACGTCGTTAGTGAAAAAATATCGAGTTGACTGACCGGTAATTGATTCTTAAACTATTTTCTGTGGGAAAAAGGGGACACGATTAGCGGTTAGGTCAAAGAGCAATTCTCGATTGAATCGCGCTTCGAGTAAAAAGTGTCCAACCGCAGCGATCAACGGAGCCGTGACGAGTGGCAAGCCTAAGAGTCCACACCACCAGAAGGCCTGTCGCTTCCAGTCAAGTGGCTGCCTAATGACTCGGTGTAATCGGTCTATATAAAAGCTATAGGACGTTTGAAGAATGTCTATTGACATTCGAAGATAGCCCCCATGTTTGCCATGGACATTTACGCGTCCGTTGCGAAGTTCATTCAGAAAGTCACTCTTTGTCGACGCGGCCGGGGCCTCTGTCCATGTTCGTCCGATGCCGTAGGGAGTGTGCGCATCGCTTCCTGCGATTCCTGTCTTGCTGTTACCGTTCGCAACACCAGTAGCGGTTCGATTTTGGTTCAATAAACGAGATCCGTTTCGGATTTCGACTGCATTGATCCACGGAAGTAATGCGGCAATGTGAGTTCCCGTGATCGGTCCATTGATTCTCGACGCGAGATGATTCAGTGACGTAAATATTCTCTGCGACTGGAGGTAAGGCATCAGTTCTCGAATATCCATCCGCAACCGTTGAATCTCTTGGTGCTGGTGCTCTGTAATATCGAGTACATTCAAGTGAACACAGACTTGGTCGTTGGGAAACTCTGCGGTTACTTCACACCCCACAATCACATCAGGTCTGGCGCCTAGTGCGAGAGCTCCATTTATAGAGTCATGATCAGTAATCGCAATCAGGTCCATGCCTCGAGCTTTCGCGATGCGGTAGACCTGGTCCGGGGTGTTGTAGGACTCTTTGATGACGCCAGAAAGAAAGGGTAATTTGGAATACCCTGAGAAATAAGTGTGGACGTGTAAATCAGCCTTCACGCGGGTTCTCCTTTTGCATTTTCTGTATTCTCGGACGCCGATTATGTTTGTGGTGATTTAATATTTGTTGAGGAATTACTTGTCGATTTCCATGCGGTCAGCATTCGAACTTCGAACGTGTTGAGTGTGGCAGATTTTGCTGGCGAACTCATGACAAATGTTTGTGGTCTTCAAATACAGGTCAGGATTGCCGGTAGATTCTCATGTTTGTCACGATTCCCGCGTTTGTTTTGGCCAAATCTCCAAGACTCAAAATGATGTGCAATCGAAACTTCTTGCAAATGCTGGAGACTTTCATGGACTGTGTGGATTTGCTTGCCGTATAGATATGGTGGATGGTTTTGGCTTTAGGCTTCATGGCAACTCGATACCCGATGGAGAAAAGGGTTCAACGATAATGAGTAATAAACGAAGACAGATTCTGTTGTGTGCGGTGGGATTCGCGCTGTGGGGAAGTGTCTCGGTGAGCCCCGAGGCACTTCAGGGAACGGACCATCAATACCTTGCGCCGCGTACTCTAGATGGACATCCAAATATTTCCGGTATTTGGCGAAACGATACACTGACACCGCTTGAGCGACCGTCGGAATTTACGGATCGAGAGTTTTTGACGGAAGAGGAAGTTTCGCAGATCGAATTGAGAAACCGAAAGGCGCTTGAGCGTGATAACGCTCCCGGCGGTCGGAGAACCGGTCCAGGCTGGAATGGAGCTGGTTACAATAGGTTCTGGAGCGATCGACTTGACAATGTGGTCCATACGCGTCGGACGTCGATGGTCGTGGATCCAATAAGTGGTCGTGTGCCGACACGGTATGACGCTGAGGAAAGAGCTCGGTGGCTGGTAGCTAATCGGACGATGTCCTATAAGACTATGAGTCCTTACAGTCGTTGCATTACCCGAGGATTGCCTGGATCAATGATTCCGAATTCGTATAACACAGGAAATCAGATTTTGCAGGTTCCAGGGCACGTCGTTATCTTGTACGAGATGGTTCGTGAACCGAGGATTATTCCTATCGATGATCGGCCTCATATTGGTCCAACGATCCGACAATGGATGGGTGATGCGCGTGGTTATTGGGACGGTGAGACTTTGGTTGTTGAAACAACGAATTTCACGGATAAAGGATGGATTGCTCCAAATCAGAACTCGCGTCGGATGCACGGAATTCCAGTTAGTCGCGACTTGAAGTTAGTAGAGCGTTTCACGCGTGTTGCTGAAGATATCCTTGAGTGGCGGGTGCTTGTTGAGGACCCGCGCGTCTATACTCGTCCATGGACGCTCGAATTGCCACTTCGTCTAGATATGAGTTACACCCTCTTTGAATACGCTTGTCATGAAGGGAATCGTGCGATCACTGGGATTTTGGGCGGCGCACGGTACGTTGAATCACAGCAGCAGTAATCTTCATATGATGAACTTGTTTCGGCTGTTTCGGCGCGTTTCGATAGCAACGAGTCAGGACAGAAGTTAGCATTTCCAAGATTGTTTTCATCGCAGCCGGTTGTTGTTGCCACGGCTCCTACGCAACGCAACACGAATGGCAACGGGTCGAAAGTGGTTAGACGAGTTCCTTCATTGGTCCTGTCAAATCAATAACATTGCCACGCTGGCCACGGATGTATTTGAGTCCGACATGGTCGAGCTCAACCGCCATGGCACGCGCAATGCTTACCAAGAGGTGTTGATGAGGAATGCCTGAGAATGTCGTGGTTCCGTTTGGGAGTAGTTGAGTTGGAACCCGCATTTCCGCGGGTGTCGTGTGTGGCCAATATAAGTAACGCCCAGCGCTGAACGCCCATTCACCTCCGATAAGTACTGGGCAGTAATGGTTGTAACCGTGCCAGCCATCGCCGAGTTCGGATCCCCAGACGATGAGCGTGTTATCCATTAGCGATCCACCAGAGGATTCAGGTACTGATTCTAAGGTGCTGATCAAACGTGAAATTTGCCTGGCGTGATGATGAACGTAAGTGCTCATCGCGCTGTGTTTCTCAGGGTCGTCGTGGATGTAGTGGGCGATGCCTTTGTGCACCTTGTCGCTGATCGACTCCGCGCCAAATTCCTGAGTTGGCATTTCTCCTAATGAAAGCGAAATGACTCTCGTGATGTCGCAACTGAATGATGTTGCAATGATGTCGCTGAAAGCGTCGAAACGTTGATCGTACTTCTCGAATGATGCTGCTGGTCTTTCGGACGATTGACAGGAAAGGTTTCTCAACCCTTCAAGGCGCTGTCCGAGTCTTTGCACTAGCCCGAAATGGGCGTCCAACCGAGAACGATCTTCGCGGTCGAAATGTGCCGCGAGTTCCCGATATTCCTTGTACGCGAAGTTTAGTGTTTTGCGACGACGTTGACCAATAAAGTCATCAGACGTTGCTGGTCCAAACACTCTGTCCCAAGCTTTGCGTGGTGTGTGTTCGGACGGAAGCCGAATTCCGCTAGGATTGTAACTAATAGGCCGCCCGGATTCGAGTGCGGCGTCCACAGAAAGTTCAAGTGATGGAAGTTGATTGGCGCTTGCGATGTGCGCAGCGACAAGCTGATCGATCGATGGTGATGTCGCGCGTGTGTCTCTGGCTGAAAAATTCGCATTGTTTCCTGTCCATGAATGGATCCAGCCGCGGTCATGCCTGTTACCACCAATGTCGAGTTCCGCTGTCACGAGCGATAAGCCGTCCAACGGGAGCAGTCTCCTTCTATGTTCATAGAGAGGCATTAACGGTTCGCTAAAGTCACTTCGGTCGAGTCCAGTTAGGTCTCGACTCCACGGGTGATTATTCGATTTTTCCGGAGGGTGCATTCTCCATGCCGTGTACGGCCAACCGTGACAGTGACTAATGAGGATGAGCCTTCTCGGAGGTCGGGGTTCTTTGATAAATGCTCGAAGTGATCTGTTTGATAATCCGACACCAAGAGCCGTCAATCCGCCTATTTGTAGAAGTCTTCGTCGTGAGATCATTGCGTTGCTCCCGATCCAATTGTCTTGAGGCTCGATCGGAGTAGGTCACTGCTTGCGATAGATACAAGTAAATTCTTGATGGAGTCATTTTCTCGAAATGGTTCTCGAATTGGTCTGAGTCGGTCATCTAGATGCGAAATCGTGTGACCCAGCGCGTAACGGGTCCAATGAAGAGAGTAACAGTCTCGGACTTGGCTACTAGCTGCCAGTTGCTGAACCAGATCAATGCCGTCGCTGAAGGCTATCTCCTCACCACCCGACAACGTTAGTGCACCTGTAGCGTTGACTGGTTCGCCATTGTCCTGCCTTCTCCATTTTCCTATGGCGTCATAGTGTTCGAATGCGAAACCAGGAGGATTGATAAATCTGTGGCAAGAAATGCATGTTGGTGGACTAGTCGCTGTTTCCGTGCGTTGGCGATTGGTTGCGACGACGCTTAGGGTGTCAGGTGGAAGGGCGTTTTCCGCGCCTTGAATCGGCGTGCCCATGTCCATGCAGGCTACGCGCTCGAGTACACGCTTGCCTCGAAGAATTGGTCCCGGCTGCACGGCGTAGGCTCCGATCGAAAGGACCGATGGAAGCGTGAGTACTCCGGCTCGCTCGTACGGAGAAAATTCAACGGGGTAAACTGTGAGCATTTCCTTCCGACCGATGGACAATGCTACGAACTCAATCGGCCGCGTTACACTAGGTCGTTGCGTGAGTCGCGTCGTGGCTGAGCCGTAGATCGCTTCCGTCGCGGCAGACATGAACCCAAGGTTACTAGTCATTAGATCTGTGAATGTTCCGGGTCCGTCAAAGATAGTTTGTTCAACGAAGAGTTCGGTCTCCAATTTCATAGAATGCCTGACCGAACCCATAATTACCGGCCATTCTTGATCGTCGTCGCTGGGAGCATCTATTTGCTTTGAAATGCCAAATAGAGGGCCGAAGGCGCGGCGAGCCGGCGCGATCAGTAAAACCTTATCGGTGCCAAGCCATTGGTGGTGAAAACGAACAATTGCCGACCGTGCTTTCGGGTCGGCAAGCATTCTATGCGCTTGTTTTTCGATACCTGCTTTGGAAGAAAGCTGACCAGATCTCGCCGCAACGAATAACTCGTCGTCAGGCATGGAATCCCACAGGAAATACGACAGGCGCGTCGCTAATTGCCATTCCGACAGAGGAACGACTTGTCCATCGATAGTTAGGTTTTCTGGTTCAAGACGAAAATGGAAGGCGGGCGCTTGGAGGATTCCGGCGACTGTTAGTGCGAGCGCCTCATCCAGAGAAGTGTTTTTGGTGTTGTTAATCCAGAACATTTTCAACCGTTCGAGTTCGCGTGAACTGATAGGTCTTCGATATGCGCGGGAGAAAAAATGTTCAAGACTTTTCCAGAGACAACTTCGTCGTTCTGCTTCGTCAAGAATGGTCCAATCGTCACAGAGAAAGAATGTCGGTGAAACAAGTGCAAAGGATGAAAAATGCATCGCAGCGAGCTGGAGTTCTTCGACTTGGTATGAAGATGGATTTTGACCTTCGACGATACCCTCGAATCCGTTAGACCCGAGTTCGGCGGGAAAGTCCCACGGCCAGACCGGGGCGGGTGGCGGAGGAACAAAGACACCCTTGCTTGCCGCGGGCGGTGGACTAATACGGTCGGCGGCTGCAGGGCGCGCAGGCCACTGTTCGCCGTTTCGAGGGAGACCGAAGAGATCGGCGACCGTGTTGTTGTATTCGGTTGGGGTTAACGCCAAAGGAGACGGATACGATTGGCTGTCGGGTGAACGTTTAGGCTGGCTGGCCGAGCTGTCCACGATTAGTCCACCAGATATCAATATGGTAAGAGCACTCACAATGCAGATACTTTCCGTCACGGTTCTCCAGTGTTTTGACTCATGTACATGACTGAGATAATTATGTTTAGACACATGGCACTTCTGTTGAAGGCCATATTGGTCTAGCCAGTTTCGAAGACCGAGTCCAACCTTTGGGGTGTAGCTTATTCTCATAAATTCTTCTCGGTTAGACCTTGCCAAATTCTCGAACCTATCGGAGAACACGAAGGACGGACGAAAACATTTTCAGCTTCTAGATAGGAATGACTAAGTCTAGACTCACGGTCGTCAGTGTCCTGTCACTTTAACCAGTGCGCGAGTTCATTCGGACATCTGCTGGGATAAAAAGTAGCACCCCCGCGGGTTGTATACAATGCCACTCCAGTGATGGGACAAGTCGCTATGCAAAAGCCTTTCACTTAGGAGTTCCAGTCAACTCTACGAAAGAGCGTGTATTCGTCTAAGTATGAGGGAGATTGCGGTCATTACAAAGAGCGGCCCATGTTGCCGAGATGCGGGACGATAACTGTTTTGGATTGACTTTGATTGTTTGGGATAACAGAAAGCAAAGGTAGGAAACGATGTCACGAATAATCTGCTACCTGACCATTCTCGTTGTGGGGACTACAACGGTGTTGTCGGCACAGTTATCGATTCCAAATGGTTTCGGAGTGTCACTGGGACATCTTCACTATCGGGTGAGAGATGTTGAGGCCAATAAGAGATTTTGGGTGGCACTTGGTGGAGACGCGACAAGAATTGGTGGAATTGAGGTCATTAAGTTTCCTGATGTGTTCATTTTTCTTAGCGAAGGGGACTCTATCGGTGGAACGGAAGGATCGGTTGTGAACCACGTGGCATTCAGGGTGCAGTCGCTAGACATGATCGAGGCAGCGGGTTTTGAACTGGATCGGATGGGAGAGTATTCGGGTGTTGCCTCAGTGTTCTCTCCGGAAGGTGAGCGGATTGAACTATTCGACGAGACTGCGACTAATTTGACGTTCACGGCTGAAGATAGTGCGAACCAGATAGTGTCAAACCGCCATAATATCGGTATTGATGTCCCGATCATTGCGCATCACATTCACCTCTATTTACCTGACGGAGTTGAAAGAGAAGCCCAACGGTGGTACGCGACGATGTTTGGTGGAATTCCTGGTATGCGATGGAGATATATCGCCACTGATTTGCCGGGTGTGAACTTTAATTTTTCGTCAGGGTCGGAAGCGATGGCGCCGACCAGAGGAAGGATGCTCGATCACATTGCTTTTGAAGTAACGAAGCTCGAGGAATTTTGTCGGGAGCTGGCTACGAAAGGAGTGGTTTTCGATATGCCATATCAAAAGGACCTGTTCGGAATAGCTACTGCATTTCTAACAGACCCATGGGGAACGTCGATTGAGCTGACAGAAGGGTATCGTGGACTGTAGAAAGGTTGCTATCGGTTATCCTTTTCTTACGCTTTGTTAGTGATGCGGTTGAGCATGAGGATGATTGTTTTCTTAGGTGGTTTCTATAGATTCGATCGTTTTTAGGTTCGCGTGGAATGCTGACTGACGTTCGTTTCTTGTGGAAAAGAGAATAAGCACTTTTGTTCTTCGGCGATAGTTACTGCTAGCGTACAAGACAAGGAAGCCATGACAACGGTAATACTTGAAATAACGGCAAAGAATGGAAGCGCTGAGGACGTGATGACGATGCTTCAAATGTGTCTCCCAGACACGAGATCGTACGACGGTTGTGGAGACGTGACCGTGAATTTCAACAAAGACACTCTAACCTTTGTCCTCGTCGAGTACTGGGAGTCCAAGTCACACTACGAGCGGTATTTGGCGTGGCGGAAGGAAACGGGCGTGTTTGGGGATCTGGTAAGTCTTCTGGAGACAGAGCCGAGCATTCGCTATTTTGAAGTGATTGACGTCTAAGTAGAGCCTGGCACGCAACGGCGCGAACTGTGGACTCTGAAGCTATGCGGTCTCTCTCTTGAGAACGAAAGGTTTCGGCTGATGTCGAAGAATTTTAAGGGACGGAGGAAGCCTAAATGAATCGATTGTGTGTAACTGTTTTGCTTGCCTGTGTTTTGGCGGGATCTGTAACCAGTGGGGTGTTTTCACAAACTACTTCATCATTGCTACTAACTGCACACGGCGATCCTGATATTCAGGGTTTATTTACGTTTCGAACGCTGACACCGTTGCAACGGCCCGTGATTGATGCTGGTGCTTCCGCGCTTCTTGCGGGCAAGCTAGCGCTCACATCTGAGGAAGCGGCTACGTATGAAGCGTCTCGACGAAATGAACTAAATAGAGACCACCAGAATTTGGAGATACATGCTCCTGGTGTTCGCTACCAGTCTTTAGCAGAGGGTGGCGTCGGAGGCTACAACGAATTTTGGTATGAACGCGGTGTTGAACTTACACGTGACAAACGAACGTCCTTGATTGTTGACCCCCCAAGTGGACGAATTCCATTCAGAACTGATTATCAGTCGAAGGCAAGGATCCACCAATTAAATATCAGGAATGGTTTTGCGGACTCATATACGGACCGAAGCCTTTCCGATCGTTGCCTCATGGGCTTCAATGCCGGACCGCCGATGGTGTCTAGTGCATACAATAATAATGTCCAGATCTTGCAGACGCCTGATGTTGTCGTGATCTTCAATGAGATGGTACACAACACTCGCATTATTCCTATCGATGGACGTCCTCACGGGATACTCAGACAGTATTCTGGAGATTCGCGTGGACGGTGGGAAGGTGAAACACTCGTCGTTGAGACAAAGAATTTCCTACGTGAAACAAGTTTAGGAGGATCTAGCGAACATACGCATCTCGTGGAGCGATTTCGCCGAGAAAATTCGGATACTGTCGTCTATGAGTTTACCGTGGAGGACTCGAGTAACTTTAGCCATCCATGGACAGCGGTGATGCCTTTGAGACGCACCGATGGACCATTATTTGAGTACGCGTGTCATGAAGGAAACGTTGGTTTGCAGGGGATTCTGGCGGGCGCCCGTAATCAAGATATCCAGCGTGTTTTAGAACCTTGAGTTAGTAGGCCCCCACGGATTTTGTCGATACCTTGCGGTCGCATCGGAAAATTTTATTGGAAAGTTTGACAAACAAGGCCGGCCTTGCATGCAACGGCCTATCGGTTCATGATAGTGCGGTAATTTTACTAATCCAAGAAGTCCGAGGAGGAACCTCAGATGAGTCATCGACGATTTGCCATAGGACTCGCGGTTATTATCGGGGTCACATTACTTCCGGCGGTGGTTACTGCCCAGTCTCCTGAATCTTCATCCCCTCCACGTCTGCCGTGGGGTGCGCCAGATTTGCAAGGAATTTGGGATTTTCGGACAATTACACCGCTGCAGCGGCCGGAAGATCAAGAAGAAGAATTCCTCTCAGTGGAAGAAGTGGCCGGCTTGGAACAGGCAGCGGTCGACCGTGCCCTTGAACTGTGGGAAGCGAACTCGCGACGCACGGAAGCTGGCGGCAACGTCGGCGGTTATAACAATTTCTGGATGGACCAAGGAACAAAGCCAATTGACACACGACGTACCTCACTAATTGTGGACCCTCCGAACGGCAGATTTCCTGAACTGTCGACCGAAGGGCAGCAAAGGGCGGACGCTAGGCGCGCGTATTTGGAGGAGCATCCGGCTGATTCTTATCTAGACCGGAACACTTCGGACCGCTGCATTGTGGGCTTTAATGCAGGGCCTCCGATTACTCCGTTGGCCTACAACCAGAACATGCAGTTTTTTCAGACGCCGGAATATGTGGTTGTTTATACCGAAATGGTCCACACGCCAAGGATTGTTCCACTTGATGGTCGTCCAATGATTGACGAAGATATTCGCCTTTGGACGGGAGATTCTCGTGGGTACTGGGAAGGTGATACCTTGGTGATTGAGACGGGAAATTTTAACGCCGAACGGCGATGGATCCCTCTCGGCTCAGGCGGAGGTGGAGCTGGGGCCAGCGAAAATATGACGTTGGTCGAACGCTTCACGCGGTTAGATGACGATACCCTCGAGTACACGTTTACGGTATCTGACCCAGAGACATGGTCCAGGCCATGGACGTCATCGCAGCCGATGCGGCGGACTGATAGTCCTTTGTACGAGTATGCCTGTCACGAGGGGAACTACAGTATGGAAGGCATCCTTGGAGGAACTAGAGCGGATGAGGCAAAGGCGGCTCAGGGGTCGAACTAGCCAACAATTGTCGTGCGAGACTCACTTGGGTTTTGTATTGGTTCAAGTGTTATTGGTAACGGGCCCAACAATACGTGGGGTTGGCTTTCTTTCTTGGGGATAGGCCGGATTCAAACAGAGAGAGCTTCGCTCGGGCCCATTTGGAGTTAAAACAGAGAAAGTCTAAAGAGGAGTTGCAGATGAACCATCGATATCTCACGGTGTTATTTTCGGCTTTTGCCGTTGCCAGCATCTTCCCAGGATTGGTTGGGGCACAGACCTCGGACACATCAGCTCCACGCACGCCATGGGGTCAGCCCGACCTGCAGGGTATTTGGGATTTTCGTACTATCACGCCTTTGGAGCGTCCGGAGGGACAGGCGGAATTCTTGACCATAGAAGAGGCGGCAAACATTGAGCAAGCAACGGTTAACCGAAATGAAGAACTGCTGACCAGGGGAGCTCGGCGAACCGAGTCGACTTCAAGCGTGGACCAGGGAGAAGAAGGTGCTCCAGGCTTCTACAATAATTTTTGGCTTGACGGCGGTACCACTATCGATGGGACTCGACGGACATCTTTGATAGTTGACCCTCCGAACGGGAGATTTCCTGAATTGACAACTGAGGGCCAACGACGTGCGGATTCTCGGCGAGAGTATCTTGCCGAGCATCCAGCGGATTCTTGGCTGGATCGAAATACCTCTGACCGTTGCATTGTGGGCTTTAATGCTGGTCCGCCTATAACCCCATTGGCTTACAATCAGAATATGCAGTTTTTTCAGACTCCGGACCACGTGGTCATCTTGACAGAAATGGTGCATACCGCTCGAGTGGTTCCACTAGATGGACGTCCTGTGCTTGATGAAGATGTTCGTTTGTGGACAGGGGACTCGCGCGGCTACTGGGAAGGCGATACCCTAGTTGTTGAGACCACGAATTTCAATGCAGAAAGACGTTGGATTCCTCTTACGTCTGGTGGTAGTGGTGTGAGTGCCAGTGAGAATATGACGTTAGTGGAACGCTTTACACGGGTTGATGACGATTCGCTTGATTACACATATACCGTCACCGACCCGAACACCTGGTCTCGTCCGTTTACGTCTTCGCAGCTTATGACGCGAACAGAGGTGCCTATGTTTGAATATGCGTGCCACGAAGGCAATTACAGTATGGACGGAATCTTGGCTGGAGCTCGAGCCGATGAGAGAAAGGCCGCGGAAGGCCAACAGTAGAAGTAGGTTTGCGACGTCGACCAACTGTAGGCTGTAACGGCTCGACGATGCTACGAAAAGCGTTCGGTAATTGGAGGGGGAGGCCATCGCGATCCGAGGCCTTCCCCTTTTTGTTTGTACTCGATTCCGCATGGAAGCTATGTGAGTATTTAACTACAACGCATGAGGCCGTCTTAAAACGAGAGACCTGTTTGTGAATGTCTCGTGCGTAATTACATGAAGCATTTTTTGCGGCGACCGTTTCTTGAACGAGTGTAGGCAACGAGGTGGCTGAAAGTTGTGGTAATGTCGATGGTTAAGACGAATCGCCGGACGGCAAGAATGATTTTGAAGAGGGAGTCAAGGATATGTTCTTTAACGTCAAAGTAATGTTGATAGCACTCGTTTTCGGATACGTACTGGTGCCGGCGGTAGCGATGGCACAGTCTGCTAATGAGCCGCCGCGTCTCTCGGATGGACGCCCGAATTTACAGGGCGTGTGGGATTTCAAAACGATTACTCCGCTGCAGCGACCGGTCGGTCTTGGCGATCGGGCCGAATTGACAGAGGAAGAAGCGGCTTCGTTGGAGGCACAGGTTGAAAGGTCACAGACGGCACTGCTTGAATCGATCGGAGGAAAGATCGGAGCCTATAACGCGTTTTGGTTTGATATTGGCACTAATGTTGTCGAAAGCCGCCAGACATCACTGATTATTGATCCACCGGATGGACGTTTACCTTCTCTTGTGGAGGGTGCGGTCAGGCAGTCAGGGTCGTTGGTTGAAGACATTCCTGGAGACCGGCCGGTTCGGTACAGGAGCGGAGGCATTGGACTAGATGGCCCAGAAGACAGAGCACTTGCGGAGCGGTGTTTGGTTGGGTTCAACTCTGGACCACCGATGATGCCGAGTGGGTACAACAACAATATGCAGCTATTTCAGACGTCTGACTATGTTGTCATCCTTAATGAGATGGTTCATGACGCAAGAATTATTCCACTCGATGGTCGGGAGCATCTCGATGGTGTCCGGCAGTGGATGGGAGATTCCAGAGGTAGCTGGGATGGAGATACTCTCGTTGTTGAATCTAGGAATTTCACGGACTTCACGTCGAGCTTTGACCCTGGAGCGACTGGTGGCATTGGGACAGGCGAGACATTGCATCTTATAGAGCGATTCACCCGCCTTGATGAGAACACGCTCGTGTATGAGTATACGGTCAATGATCCAAACACGTTTACACGTCCTTTCACGGTAGCGTTGCCAATGAGGCAGCTGGAGCTACCGATTTTCGAGTACGCATGCCATGAAGGGAACTACGGAATGCTTAATCTCCTGAGTGGAGCACGTGCGAAAGAGGCGGAACCAGCAACACCGTAGTCTGTCGAACCACTAGGGTGCGGGCGGACTAGATGGACGAACTCCAAGCGTTGAATCAGCAGTTTGAGGAGATTAAGTTGGATTCCATCAGTCTTGCTGCCGGAGTGGATGATTTTGAATTTAACTGGAGACACGAATCCGGTGGCTGGTCGATCGTACAGTGCTTCGACCATTTGAATGTTGCCGCACGCCTGTACCTTATGTGCACAAGGCTATTGCTCGGGCGAAATCGAAACGGAAATTAGGACGAAGGCCTTACAGCTGCGGGGTCATCGAGAGGTGGTTTCTTCGACCAATGGAACCGCCTCCAGGACGGAGATTTCGCGCACCAAAGTCGTTCAGGCCGACGAAGCGTCATTTGTTTACGTCAGAGACTGTAGACGTGTTTTTGGAACTTCAGGACGAGTTCGTATCGCAATTGCGTCGTGCTCAGGGCGTTGACCTTAGGCGCGCAAAGATACGGTCACCTGCGAGCCCACTTATTAGATTCAGTCTGGGTATTGGATTTGCATTGATTGCTGCACATGCGCGCAGACATTTGTGGCAGGCACAGCAGGTGAAAGAAGCCTACGTTCAATCGAAGTGTCATCAGTGAGGAATGTGTAGAAACTATCTGTTAGCGGGAGTTTGAGTTACCGATTGTTTCAGAGATCGCGTTTGTTGCGGAACGGGTTCAGGATTTAGACGACTATCGGAGGCTTTATCCGACTTGTTTGTCTTCGCATCTGTGAGCCTACGATGCGAGCAATTACGCGTTGGAACAAAGGAGCGTTTCGCTAGCTTTACGTTGACGTTTTATGCGGCGAAGTCATTTGCTCTGGATTAACGATTGCGTTCTTTCAGTGAAGAAGGATGTCGAAATCTGAGTTGCGGTGGACCAGTGGAACTAAAATTGAGCGTGGGGGTAGAGGAACAGATCTCGAATTTCAAAAGAGGTTTGTTGAGACGTACGACTCGCGATACGCAAGTCGTCGAATTTGAGTCAGTTCTCCGTCGAGAAATTAAGGGACTTGTTGAAATCGGATTAGCCGACGATGAGGCGTTTCTTGTGGCGGTCAAGCGCATGGGCCGAGGCGACGGTGTTCTCGGTGCCGTTGCACGAGAATTGTCTGGAACGGCGTGGCATGGGCCAGGTGCAGCATCGGAAGATCCTGAATTATCTAGCAGAATATTTTCTTCGGAATATGTCATCGTTTTTTTCCTGGCGGTACTGTCGGCTTTAGCCGTCAAGATTCCTGTGCTGTTTGGTGTTCCCATTAGTGAAGCGAGTGCTGGGTTCTACGTAAGAAATTTCAGCCTCTTTGTTCTTCCTGTGCTTACAGGCTATTTCGCCTGGAGACGACGACTCAAAACCATCCACGGTCTCGGGCTTTTCATGGTGGTCGTCGCTGCAGTAATTGTCGCAAATGTCTATCCCTTTCGACGGTTTGGGTCGACCGAGCTCCTTGTGGTGTTACATCTTCCGATTGCGTTGTGGTTGGTCGTTGGTATGGCCTACGTCGGAGGTCCGTGGCGGAATAGTTCCAGGCGGATGGATTTTGTTCGATTCACCGGGGAACTCTTTGTCTATTACACGCTCTTTGCCTGTGGGGGCGGGGTGTTAACTGTTCTCACTTTGGTTATGTTTAGCGGTATTGGCGTGAATGCTGACTGGTTTGTGGGTGGATGGCTATTACCATGCGGAGCTCTGGGAGCTGTGATTGTTGGTGCTGGATTAGTTGAAATTCAGCAAAAGATGTCGGAAGGCTTGGCACCATTACTGACACGTCTGTTCACACCGCTTTTTGCAATCGTTCTCTTGTTGATTTTGGCGACGATGGCCTGGACAGGCAGCAGCATGGAGGTGGATCGGGAAGTTCTCATTGGTCTCGATTTGTTGTTAGTGGTTGTTCTCGGACTCCATCTCTTTTATGTGTCTGAGCGGCACCAGAGGCCGTTGCCTAGCGCGTTTGACTGGATTCAGTTGCTGGTTGTCTGTGCGGCCGTGGCTGTCGACGCGCTTGCGTTGGTTGCCATTATTGATCGTATTTCTGAGTTTGGTGTTAGTCCGAATAAGCTTGCGGCTCTCGGAGAAAATCTTGTGCTATTCGTCAATCTTTTGTGGTCTGCTTGGCTTTCTGTTAAATTTATTTGTGGGCGAGGACCCTTCGCTGATCTCAAGCAATGGCAGGTTTCCTATTTGCCGGTGTATTCAATTTGGGCGGGGATAGTCGTTGTGATATTTCCTCCGGTGTTCGGGTATGCGTGACGTAGGCTCTGCGATGACCGCCGCCTGACTGAGCGTTCGATATGCGAATTGGTCTGCGAGGCATTGCCTCTTCTCACCTTGCAGAATATGACTACGGTGAGAAGAGGGGATACGAACAGGAAGACCTGGCCAGAACGAGAGATCCACGCCCGCTTATCCAACGGGCGGAACAGGCGTGAATCTACACGCAGTTCGTGTGTGCTAAGGAATCATCAAATGTGCTTCGGTCGTTCCAGTGGCCATGAGCCAAGCTCCACCTTGTCCTGGGCTGTCAGGAAAGCCAGAGGACGCTGCCGTTGCTCCTGGCATAGCGATTGTCGTGTGAATCCCAGCCTGTGCCTGACTTGGTCCATTCATTGACCTGAAAAACGAACCAAATGCAACGTCTTCACGCGTACCGTCTTGAGCGGCTGCTGCGACCAACGCCCGCTCGGCTTCAGCATCGGAACTATCTGCTCGAAAGCGTCGATTTTGAGTAACACGTTCAAGATTTGCTAAGCTCGTGCACTGTACTGCAAACGGTGGACGGTCCCTCTGGTCTGCCCGACTGTAGCAAACGACTTGGTTCGTTCCTTCCTTGATTGTCGTGTAAGTATGGTCGCCGCTCCATTTGACTACCGTCGCACCGTCACGTGCTCGTCTCGGCGAAGCCGCGAGTGCCTGTTCGATGAGTTCAGAATCTGACTGTGCATACGCAGTCGGAGTAAGAGTTGTTATTGCGAAGGCGAGGAAAATAAAGGTCTTCATTGTGAAACCTCCCTAGTCAACGTGGAGTTACCGACGGACAACCGAAGTTATGAACGTTTCGTAGATGTTCATCATGGCACGAGTGGGAACCAAAAAGCAGTACGCTGCCCCTAACAAAACATTAGTGTCAAAACACGGCAAGAGGGTTGATTGCGGTGCCTGCACCGTTTGGAATGCCATGAGGTGAAGCCATAAACAGAAACTCCCAACGCTCCAATTCATTTGCTGTTTCAGCGAGTGTCTCTAGTCCGAGATTATCGAATAGGTGGACTCCAAGAGCGACAAGAGTAAAAAAATGGATCGGTATCGTCACACCCGAAACTTCTCCACCTTCCTGCGGAACATCAGCACCGAGGAGCGCGATGTCCCGCTCCTTCAGAAAAGGAATTAAAGATGGATGATAGCCACCTTGTTGACCAATATCACGTCCCGTTCGAAGAAACAGGGCATCACCAGCGGATATGCGAATCCCAGTATCGGCTTCCCACTCCTCAAGGTCTTGTCGACGAACAGATCGTCCTGGCATGTCGACCAGGATACCTCTGGTCACAAGGCCGTCCTTCAGGTTTGCAATGCCCATTTCCTTGCAACCGTCAGCAGTTGTTGCAACTTCATTGAAGTTCAGTCCGTTGTAAACCTTTCCGTTGTACGCGACGTGACATAAAGCGTCCAAGTGAGAGATGAGGCCGCCGTGGTATTCGATTTCGTATCTTTCCCAGAAATAACCATTCTCGTTATCGATATTGAAGACATTTCGAACCGAGCCGACGAGGAGAGGTAGTCGGTCTGCGCCAGCGTTCTCTGAATCAGAGAGGGGGGCTATCGTGATGTCTCGAGCCATGGAAACGACGGTTCCCGTTTTCACGAGGCGCGCAGCTTCCACGCGTTTTGTTGGAGTCACGAGGTTGAGAGCTCCGAGTTGGTCGTTCTCTCCCCACCTCCCCCAGTTTGAGAGTTCGGTCATCCATCTATCGTACTGCTCCTTGGTGACCTCTTCACTTTGTTCTTGTTGACCACTGATCTCGAATGAAGAACAGACCCCTAGGATTAGCGTCACGAGTAATAAGCGCATCATGCTTGGCAATCGCATAGTTATCATCCTTAAAGTGTTGGTGGCGAAACGAACGCGGCGCTACACCAAACAAGATCAATGCCTAGGCTAGGCCGCGCATAAGCCGTGAAAGATGCACCAACCAACAAGCTGACCGTTGTTTGCCAGAGGCAGATGATGAGTGTGTCTTGAACTTGTGCACTTCGATTGTCAGGAATTCGACCGTGTCGATGTCGACGTCTTAAAAAGATGTTATGGTTTGGAGCTAGTTAGTTGCCGCTGTTCTGTCTGGCCGACCACGGGGGAACAACATTATTCGCTCTGGCGTATGCAATCGCTTGGCCGAGGTGTTCGTGCATGTCGACCACGATGAAAAACAAGGCTGCCTGCACTGTAGTTTCTTGGCCAAAGAACTGAATAGTCTCGTTCATCTGCTCGTCAGAAATGTCACCCATGGCGCTAATCACGTAATCGAATGATTGCTCGAGATGGGCTAATACCTCATCCTTGTCAGTGATCGTCGCCATTTCCTCAAACATAGCGCCGGAAACCGTGACGTTTGATGGCGCAGTGGCCCCCCAGGATGATGGCATGAGATAGTTCTCCGCAACAATCAGCATGAATACTTCGCTCACGGTTCGAACATCAGCCATTGGCTGCCAGTCATACATGTTCGAATCCATCGCTTCCGAGAGTTCACTAAATTTGGATGACATTGTTTCGTAATCTGCGATGTACTGAGCTCGCAGACCGGTGGTCTGACCTTGCACCTGATTGTTTCCACCGGTGATGACGATCGCCATGGCCGTAACTGTAAGAATGAGTGCATAGCGTATGGCAGTGAACATTGGTGCCTCCAAATTATTTTGCAGTTATGGTGCTTCTGATTCTGAGTGACCCTCTGGATCGTACCTTAAATATTAGCTTGGCGACGGATTTCTGACTGTATGTTGACCGCAGCGCTTTGGCGGGCCATATTCCGGTCAAATCCGTTGAGAGAAAAAACCTTTTACCCGTCCAAACAACGAGTGCTGATGGAGAGTCAAAACGGTGACGTTGGAGTTGGTCGGGCGGCGAGTTGAACTTAGACTACTTGCGAGAGAATCCAACGCCGGTGTCTAATGCATTGCTTGGAATTCAAAATTGGTTACGAGGAGGCTTCGAATGGTACGTGATGTTGTTGTGCTCAGTGGAGTACGTACGCCGATAGGCGGATATGGCGGAAGTTTGAAAGACATACCAACTACTGATCTGGCGGCGCAATGCGTACAGGAATCCGTGAAACGAGCTGGGATCGAGCCCGCCGATATTGAGCACGTGGTTGTGGGAAACGTTATTCACACAGACGCACATGATCACTATCTTGCAAGGGTGGCGTCTATCAAGGGAGGGCTTCCTCATGAAACTCCAGCCGTAACCGTGAACCGTTTGTGCGGAAGTGGTCTACAAGCGATTGTCACCGCTGCGCAGACGATCATGCTGGGCGACGCACAGACAGCGGTGGCTGGTGGGGCTGAGAACATGAGCCGAAGTCCATATATTTCCAGTGCGCTTCGCTGGGGTGCACGCATGAATGACACACCCGTTGTCGACATGATGGTCGGTGCCTTAAGTGATCCATTTGATGATTGCCACATGGGTATAACTGCTGAGAATGTGGCTGAGAAATATCAGGTGTCTCGAGAAGACCAAGACGCATTAGCTGCGCAAAGTCACCAACGTGCAAGAAATGCTATTGAGAAAGGATTTTTTACGGACCAGATCACTCCCGTTGAAGTTAGAGTGAAAAAGAACACCGTAATGTTTGACACTGACGAAACGGTGCGAGCGGATAGCTCGGTTGAGAAACTGAGTAAGATGCGCCCAGCCTTCAAGAAGGGAGGCTCAGTCACCGCAGGTAACGCCTCCAGCATCAATGACGGAGCGGCTGCGATTGTCCTGATGGAACGAAATCTTGCGGAACGGCGTGGTCTGACGCCCTTGGGCAGGTTAGTCGCATATAGTTATGCCGGCGTAGATCCCAAATACATGGGGATCGGGCCAATTCCGGCAGTGCAGCGCATTCTGAAGAAGACGGGTCTTAGTCTGGACGATTTCGATGTATTCGAAGTCAATGAAGCGTTTGCAGCTCAGGCACTCGCGGTGTGTCGAGAACTGAATTTGCCCGCGGAGCGAACTAATCCGAACGGTAGCGGCATTTCACTCGGCCATCCAGTTGGTGCGACCGGAGCCGTGCTAACAGTCAAGGCCTTGTATGAACTCAAGCGGGTTGGAGGCAAGCGCGCACTCGTGACAATGTGCATTGGAGGTGGCCAGGGAATCGCTGCGGTTTTCGAACGCGATTCTTGACCGCTAGGGTTCCTCCGATGAGTCATCCGAACGGTTGTCTCTCTTCTTTTAAGTAGCAGACCGTCAAGGTTTGATGTAAGCAGTAACAATGGTCTTCGCCCCTTTCGGCCATCGTCGCACATGAGTCCGAGGCTATCTTTCGCTAAGGTATTATTCCCTTGGTCGGTAGCGTCCTGCGGGACGGCGCGGTATCACGGGTCTAGGTTTACTCTACAGGTACGAGTCTTGCGACCTTGCCGCCCGCATTGTGTTCAAACAGAAGATAGATGTCGCCATTAGATGACTGTTCGATATCGCGTAATCGACCGATGCCTTCGAACAGCGTTTCCCGTGCCACAAATTGGTTGTCTTCGATCTCGATTCGAAAGAGGCTGCGCGCCTTCAATGATCCAACCAGGTAATCTCCCTTCCACTCTGGGAACTGGTCACTGTCGCTGATGATGAAACTTGACACGGCTGGCGACGGTGTCAGGTCGACCACCGGCTGTTCGATATCGGACAGTTCGAATTCAACACCGAATTCCTTGCCATACTCTACCGGTGTGCCATCGTAATCGAGCCCGAGCGAATACAAGGGCCAGCCGTAATTGCGTCCGGGCAACAACAGATTGATTTCATCGCCGCCTCGGGGACCATGTTCGCTGCCCCATAGCTCGCCCCCGGTCCTATCGAATTCCAATCCCTGCGGACTTCGATGGCCATAGGTATAGATGCTCTGATACACATCGTCTCGACCGACAAAGGGATTGTCTTGCGGAATGGTGCCATCGTCATTGATGCGGTGAATCTTGCCCCACGGTGTTGACAGGTCTTGAACGCCCTGCATGCCACCTTTCGCACCCACCGAAAAATACACATGGCCTCGGCTATCGAACACGGCGCGGCCACCGGCGACAACGTCTCCCGAGAAGCTGTAGTGCTCCAAGTCTGCTTGCCAGATGACTTCCTCGTCGATCCATTCGCCATTGTCGACTCTTCCGCGCACCAGTCTGTTCATGGATACCGGGCGTTCCCGCTCTCGGCTGAGCTCGGTGCAATCCTCGCAGCGGTGACCGTGGTACAGGTAAATCCAACCGTTCTCTTGGTAGTTCGGATGTAAGAGGATATCGAACAGCCAACCCATGCCGCGTTCGATATCGATGCGTGATTCCATTTGGTAGATATCGTCATATGCCTGCGGCGTTCCCCGTATCAATTCCGATTTGTCGCCAGCCGGACTGATGACGCGCACTCCTTTGGTCTTTTCGGTAACGAGCAGGCTACCATCTGGAAGCGGTGCTAGGGAAAAGGGAAGAGGGTCCAGATCGTCGACAAGAATTTCCAGTCGGAAACTGTGGAGTTCAGTTCCAAACTCACCTTCTGGAATCAAAAATGGCGCATCATAGTTCGACGTCACATAACCAACGTTGGCGCGCGTCTCCAGCACGTACATCGCAAGGCCCTGGACTTGCACCGGGCTGAAGATGTCGTCCCAGCTGGGCATGCCGGAGTTGACATAGCCATTGGCGATACTGGCTACGACGGCGGCCATGGATTCGCCATGAACGAGTTCACCCCGAAGTGGCGTTCCTTGTGCTGCGCCTTCCAGCGCTTGACCATGGCACACCGCGCAGTTTTCCTGAAACATCAACCGCGATTCGGTGACACCCGAGTAGGCGACGGGTTCCTGTTGTGCCGAAGCGCTGGTCGCTGTGATGAGAGCCGCCGGAAGAAGGAGCCAAGAGTATGTGAAGCACAGGTGTGTCTTGTTCATGGTTAGTCCTAACTTATTTCGGTGCACTGTGTTGGAACGCCAATCCTACCGCTGGCTGACAGGGGGGGGCAAGCAGTGACGCTTGCCGGCACCATCCCGAGGCTCTTGCCAGCGCTTCAGGAGGACGTTGCCGCAAAACTCGACAAGATCCTAGTCCGGTAGCGTGTGGATAAATGGGTGGGTATATCGTGGCGGTCTTGGCCCATGACCGGCTAATGCACAGACGTGTTTCCTAGGAAAACGAGGTGAGCCGAGCAGGAATCGAGCCGTGAACCTTCGGATTAAGAGTTATCGGCTAAGAGGCATCCAGCGACGTCCGTTGTGTGCTACACCGTTGTTCTAGAGGCACCCACGTGTCCGAATGGTGGCGTTCCGTCTACGGGTGTCCATCCGTGTGGGTATACCAGCGGGTATAGCTCTGGCGGTGAGTCGCGGTTTAACGGGGACGGGGGTTACGAGTTCACGAGGGACTGTTCTGCTATCTCTGCGTAACCGGCCTCTAAGCTCGACCAGTGAAAATACTGGACTTTGACTCGCAACGGTAGCAGAGGGGTGGATATAATGGCGGCTATGAAGATCACGCAGGTATGTGTCGTCGCCGCGATGCTGGTCAGCCTGTCTCCTGTAAGGAATATATCGACATGAGTCACGACATCATTAAAGTTTCAAGAAACACTGAAAATGCACCAAAAAGTTTTGTCTCTACACAAACTGTAGCTTTTTCTCATTACAATAATTTTTCAGCTCAGTTACCTGTAGATCCTAAAACAGGGGCTATTGCGGTCGGTGGCGTAAAAGAGCAAGCAATACAGTGTTTAAACAACATTAAAGCTATTGCTGCAAGTATCGATCACGTGATGGATGATGTCGTTAAACTCAATATCTTCGTTAAAAATATCTCTGATATTGCATTAATTGACGAAATTTATACGAGCTACTTCCAAGGTGCTTTACCAACACGCACAACTGTTGAAGTTGCAGCTTTACCGATGAATGATGCTTTAGTCCAAATTGATGCACTTATTTCAAACGGTGAAGGCACAGCGCCACAAGCACCATGTGCACTGGTTAAAGTTTCAAGAAACACTGAAAATGCACCACAAGGTCTATATTCTCAAACTGCGGCTTTTTCACATTACAACAATCTTGCATCTCAATTACCTATCGATCCAAAAACAAGTGTAATTGTTACAGGTGGTGTAGAAAAGCAAGCTGTACAGTGCTTAAACAATATTGAAGCCGTTTTAGAGAGCATTGATCATGTTCTGGACGATGTTGTTAAAACAACGATATTCCTTAAAAATCTATCTGATGTTGAAGCTGTAAACCAAGTTTGTAAAAAATTCTTCTCAAGCTATGTTCCTGCTCGCACAATTGTTAACGTTTCAGCTTTACCTATGGATGCATTAGTTCAAATCGATACCGTAGTTTCACACGGTGATGGTACTCCGCCACAGCTTCCTGAAGACACCCGTCTACTTGTTATTGAAGCAAACAATACTGAAAACGCACCAAAAGCGCCTTATTCACACACTGTTGCTTTTTCTCATTACAACCATATTTCAGGTCAATTACCTGTAGATCCTAAAACTGGTGAAATCGTTACTGGCGGTGTAAATGACCAAGCAAGACAGTGCCTAAGCAATA
>Ga0310120_10000654_pt1 | contig 27072 bp, 20 predicted proteins | sample CB27_AW_983_MG_FD_203506 | JGI IMG/M metagenome (GOLD analysis project Ga0310120, IMG submission 203506) | Marine microbial communities from Western Arctic Ocean, Canada - CB27_AW_983 | ecosystem: Environmental > Aquatic > Marine > Oceanic | place: Canada: Western Arctic Ocean | collected...
ATTTCCCCGACCACCCGGTCATGCCCGGGGTGCTGCAACTCGAAGCCATGGCCCAGGCGGCTTCCGTCCTCGTCCTGCGACTTCCGGACAACGAAGGCAAGATCGGCTACTTCATGTCCGCCGACCACGTCAAGTTCCGTCGGCCCGTGCTGCCCGGCGACACCCTCTTCATTGAGGCAGAGATCGTGAAGATGAAACGCAGCGTTGGAGTGGCCGTCTGCCAGTGTCTTGTCAATGGCGAGGTGGTGTCCTGTGCCGAACTGAAGTTCGCGGTGGTCGATGCCTGAGACCCGACATCTCTTTGGGAACATTTCCCTGCCCCGGGCAATGGCCGCCATCTCGTTGCTCTTCGCCCTGCCGGGTTGCCATCTCTTCGTGGCGCAACCAGCCGCCCTCCCCCGGGATCTGGCTTCCCCGCCACTTCCAGTCCGGTCGGACCATCCCACCCTTCATGCCCCCACGCGAAGGCCTGCAGCCCCCGGCCCCAGGACCGACCGCCTTCACTTCCGTGTCGATTCCAACGCCTCAACTGCACTCATCGGCATTACCCTCGACCCCATGGTCCTTGCGCCCCGGCGCTCAGCCTTCAGTTGTCCGCTCAAGGGAACAGTCACCGGAATACTCAAAACCTCCGGCCTCGGCACCCGCACCTTCACCATCGAGAAAATCGACCTGGCCACTGCGGGTGAGGGCCGCCTTGAGTTCGACTGGACACCTCTCATCGGGGTCATCAAAATCCTGATTCCCGCCGGCATCCTCACCATCAGGGACCACACCATGCCCCGTGTGATGCCGCTCCAGCAGAACGGACGTTTCTCACATTCCAAATGCCGATTCCGGGTCGGTGGCACCTGCCAGGTGCAGGGTAGTGGTCTCGTCCTGAAGAAGAAGGTGGGACAGATGGAAAAAGACCTCGCCATTGACCAGACCGAGCCGGTGGTCCTGGCGGGCTCCCTTACCTACCGCGGGAACAAGTGGAGCCTGGACATTCCCTCCACCGTCATGAAGGACAGCTTTGAAATCGACGAGGAGGGAACCATCCTCGACCTCATCTTCACCGGCAGCATTACCGCGGTGGAGAAGTAGGATCGAAGGCGGTTGGCCGGGCGGGATGCATGAAAGACGTAGACCCTTCGGCACCTTGCCAAAGACAAAGGGCCGGACGGGATTCTGCCGGCCAGACCGGCACCTCCTCCATCCTGCTGTCGCGGCACCACGCGGCTTCAGGAGAGAACCTCCTTCACCACGTGGCCATGCACATCGGTGAGGCGTCTCTCAATCCCGTTATGATAAAAACTGAGTCGCTCGTGATCGAGACCGAGGATGTGGAGAATCGTGGCATAGAAGTCGTAGACCGTCACCATGTCCTTCACCGACTTGTAACTGAAATCATCGGTTCCCCCGTAGCTGAAGGGGGCTCCCCGGAATCTCCTCCCTTGCGAATGAAGGCAGGGGTATCCAGCCGCATTTTGGCTTTCTGCTTCTCGGGCCCATGACACTTGCTGCAGTTTGCCTCCAGGATTGGCTGAATGTCCTTCCCGAAGTCGATTGCTCCCTTCCCCCAGAACGGCGGTGCTGTCACCAGCAGAGGTAGGAACCCAATCAAAATTGACCTGCCCGACATCATCCGTGCCTTCTGATAGCGTCTCTTCGACCTGATCACAACCCAAGGCGATGATAAGGTGACGCCCCGTTCGTCACTTCAAGACACGACTCTTTCGACGGAAAATGCAGGATTTAGCACAACCAACGTAAATTCCGCTTCGCTATCGGGAATTCTCAGCCGAAGATGCCGGCAAGGATTCATGAGTGTTAGATCCGTCTCCATTCTCCTCTTCCTGGCTGCATCCGCTCCGATGGTGAGCGGTCAACCAAAGATCGAGTTCAATCGCAACATCCGCCCTATTCTCGCTGAGAACTGCTTCGCCTGCCATGGCCCCGATCCCGGCGCCCGCAAGGCCGACATGCGTCTCGATACCGAGGCGGGATTCTTTGCGGAGCGGGAGGATGCGCCGCCCGTGGTGATCAAGGGTAACCCGGAGGAGAGCGAACTCTATCAGCGCCTCATCACCGAGGATGCGGAGGAAATCATGCCTCCTCCCAAGAGCCACAAGAAGCTAAGCCCGGAACAGATCGCCCTGGTCAGGACCTGGATCAGCCAGGACGCTCCGTGGCAGGCGCACTGGTCCCTCCGTAGTCCCGTACGGCCCGGAGTGCCGACCCCGAAGATGGCCGACTGGTCACGGAATGCTGTCGATCGCTTTCTCCTCGCCAAGCTTGAGGAGGAGGGCCTCACCCCCGCCCCGGATGCCGATCCCCATGTTCTCGCCCGACGACTCGCCCTTGATCTGACAGGACTCCCGCCAGACCCCGAAATTACCTCGGGGTTCATTGCCACCCCGAATGAGGAAAACTACCTCAAGCTCATCGATACCCTCCTGACCTCACCACGTTACGGTGAGCATCGCGCTCGTTACTGGCTTGATGCGGCACGCTACGGTGACACGCACGGACTGCACTTTGACAACTACCGTGAGATGTATCCCTATCGCGACTGGGTGGTGAAGGCCTTCAACCAGAACCTGCCCTATGACAAGTTCACCATCTGGCAACTGGCCGGAGACCTTCTTCCCGAACCCTCCCTTGATCAGCTTATCGCCACCGGCTTCCAACGCTGCAACATCACCACCAACGAGGGGGGGACAATTGCAGAGGAAAACCTGGCCATCTATGCCGCTGACCGCGTGCAGACCTTCGGCTGGATCTACCTCGGTCTGACCACCAACTGTGCCCAGTGCCACGATCACAAGTTTGACCCCTTCACCACGCAAGACTACTACGCAATGGCGGCCTTCTTCCGGAACACCACCCAGGGTGCAATGGACGGCAACGCCTCCGACGGCCGCGGACCGGTTATCAAGGTTCCCTTCAACGAGGACCGGGAGAAACGGGAAGCACTCGACAAGGAGATTGCGGAGGCCCAGTCCCGGCTTGAAAACAGGCGCACGGAAGCAAAACCCGACTTTGAAAAGTGGGCTGCCACCGCCAACCCGGATCAATTGGCCGAAGCCCAGCCCCGGGAGGGCCTTCTCGTTCATGTCGCGCTCAACGAAGGGCTGGGCGACAAGGTGAAAAGCACGGTCAAGGGAGAGGACAGGACCTTCAAGTCCAAGGGCTTTCTCACCTGGGATCCCAAGGGCAAGATCGGTCCCGCCCCCCGCATCAAGCGTGGGCGCACCTTTGACCTCGGCGACCTCGCCAACTTCAAGATCGACCAAGCCTTCAGCTACGGTGCCTGGATCCGTTCCGCAGGTGGCATCAATGGCGCGGTCTTCGCTCGCATGGATACGGCCAGAAAACACCGCGGCTGGGATCTCTGGCAGCAGGGTGCACACTTCGGCGCTCACCTCATCGACAACTATCCCGACAACGCCTTCAAGGTCATCACCCAAAAAGCGGTCCTCAAATTCGGCCAGTGGAACCACGTCTTTGTCACCTACGACGGAAGCGGCAAGGTGGAGGGACTCCGCCTCTACCACAATGGGACTGCGCAGGCCACGAGCGTGGAGACTGGATCCCTCAAGCCGAATGCGGACATCACGTCTGAAACCTCGCTGCAAATCGGACAACGAAGCGCTGGAGAATTCTTCGAGGATGGATTCCTGCAGGACATGCGTATCTACGAACGCGCCCTCTCCGCGGGCGAGATCAAGGCCCTCGCCGACTCCGGACCTCTCCGCGCCATCCTGGCAACCACCGCCCAGGACCGTAGTGCCGAGCAAACCAAGGTCCTCTTTGAGAATTTCCTCTACACCCGCGACCAGCAGTTCTCCGCCCTCACCGAAACAATATCCAAGCTGAAATCACAGCGCCAGGGACTCAGCGGCAGTGCAGCCATCACCCACGTCCAGAAGGAGAAACCAAGCATGGCCATGGCTAATATCCTGATGCGAGGACAATACGACAAGAAGGGTGACCAGATGAAAGCCAACACCCCTTCCTCCCTGCCCCCCCTGCCCGGCGATGCCCCACGCAACCGTCTCGGACTGGCCCGGTGGGTGGTGGCCCCCGAGAACCCCCTCACCGCCCGCGTAACCGTCAACCGGCTTTGGCAGGAGATCTTCGGACAGGGTATCGTGGTGACATCGGAAGACTTCGGCATCATGGGAATGCCGCCCACCCATCCCGGGTTACTCGACTGGCTGGCCATGGAGTTTCGCGAATCAGGCTGGGACGTGAAGAAGTTCATGAAACTGCTGGTCACCACCCGCGCCTACCGGCAAGCCGCCATCACCACTCCGGAGAAGCGCGAAAAGGACGAAGACAACCGCTTCCTGAGCCGGGGACCGCGCTTCCGCATGGATGCGGAGATGGTACGCGACTACGCCCTCGCTGCCAGCGGCCTTCTTTCCATCTCCATGGGCGGCCCCGGGGTGCGCCCCTATCAACCCGGTGACATCTGGAACGTCGTCGGCCTGCCCGGTGGCAATACCCGCAACTACAAACAGGACACCGGAGAGAAACTCTACCGCCGCACGCTCTACAACTTCTGGAAACGCATGGCTCATCCTCCCAACATGGAGGCCTTCAACGCGCCCAGCCGCGAGGTCTGCACCGTGCGCCGTGAACGCACCAACACACCCCTGCAGGCTCTGGTCACCATGAACGACCCCCAGTTTGTGGAAGCCGCCCGCGCCCTCGCCCAGCGCGCCCTGCGGGCAGCGTCCGGAGAAGAGTCCGCCACCCTGGACTACGTCGCCCGGCGGACTCTCTGCCGTCCTCTCAAGCCCCGCGAAATAACCATCCTGCAGGCCTGCCTCGCCGACCACTCTGCCTACTACAAGAATAACCTCACTGAGGCCAAGTCCCTCCTCAAGGTGGGCGAAAGCAAGGCCGATCCCATCCTCGACCCACGCAAACTCGCCGCCTGGACGATGCTGTGCAACCAGATGCTGAATCTCGATGAAGTGCTGAACAAGTAACCTGTCTTAGCAGTGGTGCGGACATCACACCACGGTCGCCAACCCCATCCACCGATGAATCTCTTCCACGAATACCTCCAGACCCAATCCCGGCGCTACTTCCTTTCGCAAGGAAAGAACGTGCTGGGCGGTGCAGCCCTGGCCACCTTGCTGGGACGCTCGATGAGCGGAGAAGCCGATGGCGCTGGCACCGTCAAGACCCACTTCACTCCCAAGGCCAAGCGCGTGATCTACCTCCACATGGTGGGTGGTCCGGCACAGATGGATCTCTTCGACTACAAGCCGGTCATGCAGAAGTGGTATGACAAGGACCTTCCCGACAGCGTGCGAATGGGCCAGCGCCTGACCACCATGACAAGTGGACAGAAGCGATTCCCGGTCGCTCCTTCCAAATACAAGTTTGCCCAGAAGGGACAGTGCGGGATGTGGATGAACGATGAACTGCTCCCCAACCTGCACCAATGTGCCGACGACATTTGCTGGATGCGAAGCCTCCACACCGAAGCCATCAACCACGAACCGGCCATCGCAGCCATGCAGACCGGCAACCAGATCACTGGACGGCCCTGTCTCGGATCGTGGGCCTCCTACGGCCTGGGATCCATGAATGAGGATCTCCCCGCTTTCGTGGTCATGGTGGCCACTCCCAGCAACCGTGAACAGGAGCAGGCCATCTCTTCCCGCCTCTGGTCCAGCGGGTATCTCTCCGGCGAACACGCAGGAGTCCCCTTCCGAAGCAAGGGTGACCCCATCCTCTACATCAACAACCCTGACGGCGTGCCCGACGCAGTCCGCCAGCGCACCATCAAGGGCATCAACGAGATGAATGAGCTGACCTACCAGGAGCTCGGCGATCCCGAAACCTTCACCCGTATCAGGCAGTATGAGATGGCTGCCCGCATGCAGGCCAGCATGCCCGAGCTCACCGACCTCAGCAAGGAACCCGAGCGCACCTTCAAGCTCTACGGTGAGGAAGCCAGGAAGCCCGGCAGCTTCGCAAACGTCGTTCTCATGGCCCGCCGCCTCGCTGAACGCAATGTCCGCTTCATTCAGGTCTATCACAACAACTGGGACCACCACGGCAACGTGAATGGCCGCATGCCGGCGCAGTGCAAGGATGTGGATCGTCCCTGTTACGCCCTCATTAACGACCTCAAGCAGCGGGGCATGTTCGAGGACACCCTCATCATCTGGGGTGGGGAATTCGGCCGCACCATCTACAGCCAGGGCGGCCTCAGTAAGACGAACTACGGCCGGGATCACCACCCACGGTGCTTCACGATGTGGATGGCGGGCGGAGGCACCAAGGGCGGCGCCATCTACGGGGAGACCGACGATTTCAGCTATAACATCATCAAGAATCCCCTCCACATCCGCGATTTCCACGCCACCATCCTCCACCTCCTCGGCTACGATCACGAAAGGTTCAGCGTGAAATACCAGGGCCTCGATCAGCGCCTCACCGGGGTGGAGAAGGCCAAGGTGGTAAAGGAACTCCTTGCCTGACCGCGGCTCTTCTTCGGCGTAGCCGCGTCCTTGTCACCTCGTCATCAGTCACGATCGTAAAAGGATAACCATTTAACTTATGATCGCCCTCCGGCATAAAACAGCGCAGTCCGCCTTTATCATTTGTTTCATGGTATTTCTACCGGCCTACGCAAGTGGCGAGTCGGCCCCCTCTGGAATTCACTGGGCATTTGTGAAGCCCCAACGGCCATCGACACCGCCGATTTCAAACACCAAGTGGCCGCGCAATGACATCGACCGGTTTGTGTTGAAGCAAATCGAGGACTCCAGTCTGCAGCCTTCGGTCGAGACGGGTGCGCGCACGTTGATACGGCGTCTGCATTTTGACCTCACCGGGTTGCCCCCCACACCGGCAGATATTTCGGCATTCGAGAACGATTCAAAGGCCGACCCTGATTCCGCCCTTGAGAAGCTGGTGGATCGGCTATTGAGCAGCCCGCATTTTGGTGAAAAATGGGCGCGCTGGTGGATGGACCTGGCACATTACGGTGACAGCGACGGCTACCTGACCGATCAGTTGCGCCCCGTGGCGTGGCGTTGGCGGCAGTGGGTGGTGGAGGCCTTCAATCGCAACCTGCCGTTTGACCGGTTCACCATCGAGCAGCTCGCTGGCGACCTGTTGCCTGGGGCAACCACCCAACAGCGCATCGCCACCGGTTTTCTGCGCAACACGCTCAGTAACCGGGAAGGCGGTGCAGACCTTGAGGAATTCCGCGTGCTCCAGGTGAAGGATCGCACCAGCACCCTCGGGACCGTCTGGCTCGGACTCACTCTCCAGTGCGCCGAGTGCCACGATCACAAGCACGACCCCTTCCCCCAGGAGGAATTCTACCGCCTCTACGCCTTCTTCAACAACGCCGACGAACTGAACATCAACGCACCGCTGCCCGGCGAATCCGGGAAATCCGCACCGGCAAAAATAGCGTATGACAGAAAACGGCACGAATTATTGGAGCCAGTCGCGGATAGTCTCGACGCGCTGCAGAAACGCTGGGAGGCCAAGCTGCTGGACACTGAGAACAACCCGGGACGTGACCATCACTGGGATCGCGAACTGGAACTGCTGGGCCTGATCTGGGGCGGTAATCTTGGCGAAGGACAGCTTGAGGGATTGAATATCCTCTCCAAACCCTGGACCCAGCGCACGCCGATTGAGAGTGCCCGCTTGCAGGATTATTTTCTGCGGAAGGGATCCCGGATCGACGAAAAAAAATTCAAGGAGCTAAGAATTGATGAACTCGTGGAGCAGCTTGGGGAATTGGAAACGAACCTCCCTCCCATCACCCGCGCGCCCACGATCGTCAAGCATCACGTCTACCGCCCCACGCACCTGCATACCCGCGGCAATTTCCGGCGCCCGGGCAAGGAGATGCAGCCGGCCACGCCGGGAGCGCTACATCCGCTGCAGTCCCAGGGCACACCCAACCGGCTGGCACTGGCGCGCTGGGTGATTTCCGCGGACAACCCGCTGGCCGCGCGCGTGGTGGTCAACCGCTTATGGCAGGAGATTTTTGGACGGGCCCTGGTCATTACACCGGATGACTTCGGCATCCGTGGCGCGCGCCCCTCGCACCCCGGCCTGCTCGACTGGCTCGCCACGGAATTCATCCGGCGGGATTGGGATACGAAGGCCATGCTCAGATTGATGGTCACTTCGGCCACATACCGCCAGTCTGCATCCCTCACCCCCGCATCGCTTGCCCGCGACCCGGACAATGTCCTGCTCACCCGTTACACCCGGCAGCGACTCTCCGCGGAATTAGTTCGCGACAACGCTCTGGCGGTCAGCGGATTGCTCAATCGCAGGATCGGCGGACCAAGCGTACGGCCTCCGCAACCTGAAAGCGTCATCAAGGAAAGCTTCAGCGGAAAATGGGAGGTGAGTGAGGGGCCCGACCGTCACCGGCGCGGACTTTACACCTTTATCCAGCGCTCCGCGCCCTTCGCGCAGTCTGTCACCTTTGATTTTCCAGACAATACGCGACCCTGTACCCGGCGCATCCACTCGAATACCCCTTTGCAGGCACTCTCCCTGCTCAACGACCCGGTCTTCTTTGAGGCCGCCCAGGCCCTGGCTGCGCGCCTACTGCAAGAGGGCAGCCCGTCCACACATGAACGCCTTTACCGGGCCTTTTTCCTCTGCCTCGCCCGTGCCCCATTGCCATCGGAGACAGCACGGTTGGAAAAATACCTCGCTGCGCAGACCGACATTTTAAGGAATGCCCCCGAGGAGGCGAACGCAATGGCTGGTAAGCCGATCGAGGGTTTACACCCGCCCGTACAGGCTGCGTGGGTGGGTGTCGCCAGCATATTGCTGAACCTCGATGAATTCGTGACCAAACAATGACCATGGACAGGAACACCCTTGGGCAAATTCAATCACGCCGAAGATTTCTTGAGCAGACCGCCTGTGGCCTGGGCGGCATGGCACTATGGCAACTGATGGCCGATGACACCGGTCTGAAGGCGCATTTTGCGCCGCGGGCAAAGAATGTCATTTTCCTCTTCATGCCCGGCGGGCCCTCGCAGCTCGACCTCCTGGATCCCAAGCCGGTAATGAAAAAACATCATGGCCAACCCGTGCCCAGGCACATGCTGGACAACCTCGATGATGGGCTCATCCGCGGCTCTGCGCGTGTCTTTGCCAGTCCGCGCACATTCAAGCAGCACGGCCAGAGCGGCATGCCATTCTCGGACTACCTGCCACACCTTGGCAGGATTGCCGATGACATCTGCCTCGTTCGCTCGATGCATACCAACGTGCCCAACCACACGCCCGGCCAGCTGCTGATGAACTGCGGCCAGCAGATTTTCGGACACCCCAGCATGGGCTCGTGGGTGACCTACGGACTGGGCAGCGAAAACCGCAACCTGCCGGGATTCGTGGTGATGACCTCCAACTCGGGCAGCGGTATTGACGCCGGCACCGCCAACTGGTCCAACGGCTTCCTGCCCCCCGAATACCGGGGGATTACCTTTCGCGCCTCGGGCGATCCGGTCTTGAACCTGTCCAACCCCAGGGGCATCAGCGCTACCTCGCAACGCGCACGACTCGACGCCATGCACGACCTGAACCGGCAGCAATTGGCAAAAATTGGCGACCCGGAGATCGCCTCACGCATGGCTTCCTATGAGATGGCTTTTCGGATGCAGAGCGCCGCGCCTGAGCTTTTGGATTTTTCCGGCGAGACAAAGGCCACCCGCGAAATGTACGGTCTCGACAACGATATTACGAGGGCCTTTGGCACCAACTGTCTCCTCGCGCGACGGATGATTGAGCGCGGGGTACGCTTTGTGCAGCTCTACCACTCGACCTGGGATGACCACTCGAACCTGAACACAAAGCTGAAACAAAACTGCGACATGACCGACCGCGGAACGGCCGCCCTGGTGCTGGACCTGAAACAACGCGGTCTGCTCGACGACACGCTGGTGATCTGGGGTGGTGAATTTGGCCGAACCCCCATGAACGAGGTGCGTCGCGGCAACACGCCCGGCAAGGAGGGCCGCGATCATCATCCGTTTGCGTTTTCCATGTGGCTGGCCGGCGGGGGCGTAAAGGCGGGACACATCATCGGCGCGACAGACGAGCTGGGCTACCACATCACCCGCGACCCCATCCACGTACACGACCTCCAGGCCACCATCCTCCACTGCCTCGGCCTGGACCACGAAGAATTCACCGTGAAATACCAAGGCCTCGATCATCGCCTCACCGGAGTGGAGAAGGCCAAGGTGGCAAAGGAGATCCTGGCCTAGCCGCGCAACTTCAGCGGCTCTTCTTCGATCCCTTCGAGCGGGTGGCACCAACATTGGTGGCCGGCTCCAGTTCTGCTGGCTCCAGTTCAGCCAGTTCCAGGGGTTCCGAGGGCTCCAGCTTCGCAGGGACGATGGGGGCGGAAGATTCCAGCTTGGCAAGGACAAGCCTGGCGGTTTCTTGCTCCCGTGCCACTACCGGATCCACTCCCCGCTCTACTGCATAACGTTGCAGGAGTTCCATTTCCCGGTCCGCCTGTGCTTCTGCTGCGAGGGAACGTCGGGCTTCCTTCTCATCCCAGAGGAAGCGCTCCTGCCAATCCCCGGTCAGATCTCCCTGACGCAGACGCGCGGTCCCGGAAGAGTGACGGATCTCCAGGCCCACCCCGGTCACACGCCTGATCACCACCTCGCGATAGGACAAGCCATAACGCGTGCGCAATTCAGGATGCCGTTCGCCTCTTGCAGCAAGCCGCACCCAACGAACGTACTCCTCCCGATAGTCCTCCGCCCGTTCCGAATGCAATCGTATCTCGCGTTCGAGAGCCGCCAGTTTCACCGGCTCAGTTTTTCCCGTGCCGGTGCTTGTGCCGATCAGGTCAAGATCGGCTCGCAGCTCCGCAAAGCGCGTCTCGAACCCTTCCAAGGGCTCCAGCGACTCAAAATGTTTCGCGAGTGCCTCCACGAATTCTGCCTGGGCCGCGAGTTGATCCTCGCTGGAAGGGGAACTCGCCGGGAGATCCCCACAGATGAACGGCAGGGACAGCGCCATCAGCACTCCCCGGAGCCGCACACCCCATCTCGTCATGGCCGCCAAGATAGCCTCCCACGAGCGCCAGAGCAAGGAACCCGACCGCTCAATCTGCCGGTGAGGAGGCCCTCAGACACGGAACGAATTCCTATTCAACAATCTCATATTCAGTCATTTACGAGATTCCAGGATTTGACGGTGGCATTTCAAGGGATCCACCACCACCGATCCCGCCCGACAGGCAGCAGAGGAAGGGCCAGGCCGCACCCGTCGTCGCACGTCACTCACCCGGCCTCTTCAAGCGCCTTGGCAATGCGTTTCTCACTCACCCTCATTTCGCGTGGCTGACCCGGGGCAAACTGCGCCAGGCGCAGCTCCTCAAGGCATCCATCCGATCTTCCAGAAGCGCACCGCCTCCGGGTGCTCCATCCATCGCGCGATCCTCCCCTGCTCTCCGCCCCCGCACCCTGACTACGCGGAAACTACCAGGTGAGATCCTCGAAAACCTCTTCCTCCACGTAGGGGGAGACCACCGACTTGATAAGGGCCTGGCCGCTCTCCCGCTCGTCATGGAAGACATGATTGGCGCCTTCCTCCCGCAGACGATCGGCCTCCGCGGTGAACTTTGCACGCGCGTAAACGAGCACCTCGGGATTTTGTTGGCGCGCAAGGCGCATACCGGCAATCGCGGCCTCCGCATCGGGAAAGGTGAAGGCGATACTGCGCGCACGCCTGATCCCGGCCATCTCGAGCGATTCCGGCTGACGGGCATCAGCAAAAAGGACCATCACTCCCTGCCCGGTGAGTTCGTGCACCGTGTCCGCGTTGAGTTCGAGGACGAGGGTGGGAATACCGCACTTTTCCAGAGCATGATGCAGGTTTCGCCCCACCGGTCCGAAGCCGCACACGATGACATGATCGCGCAGTGCCTCCCGTTCCCCTTCCGGCGTGAGTTCCACCGGACAGTTCTTCTTCTGTCCCAGCCAGCCGTACCGTTCGAGGGCCGGGGCGAACCGATCCGCCAGCCGAATCAGGGAGGGAACCAGTCCCATCCCGATCGCGGTTGAAACCAGGAGAACCTGCTCTACCTCGGGCCATGCGTCGAAAACCCCGAAATCTGCAATGCGTTCGAACAGAACGAGAGAAAACTCCCCGGTACTGGCCAGGGCTCCAGCGGTCAGGAGGCAGGGCCGCAATGCCACTCCCAGCCGCCGTGCCGCAAAGAAGGCCACGCCGAACTTCACGGCCAGAATGACAAGGGTGACGCTCGAGATGAGTGCCCAGTTGGCCACCACCTCCCCAAGGTCAATGAGCAGGCCGATCGAGACAAAGAAGATGGTGAGAAAGAGATCCCTGAAGGGGAGGATGTCAGCGAGGACCCGGTGGCTGTATATCGACTCGCTCACCACCAACCCGGCCGCAAAGGCACCCAGGGCGGCACTCAGGTTCAACTGCACCGCCCCGAAGGCGACCGCCGCACAGAGCCCCACCACCGTCACGGTGAAGAGCTCGCGACTGCGCGTGCGGGCCACCGCATGCAGGATCTGTGGGATGCCGTGACGGCTCAGGAACCAGCAGGCGGTCAGAAAAAAAGCTCCCTTCAGGACCGCGATGACCAGTCCAGCCGCCATGCCGTTCCCTCCCTGCCCCAGGAGCGGGGGCAGCACGATCATGAAGAAGATCACCAGGAGATCCTGGAAAATGGCCACCCCCAGGGCCACGCGCGCAGCCGGACTGTCCGCCATCCCCAGGTCCTGAAAGGCCTTGATGCTGACCGCGGTGCTGGAGAGAGCCACCGCTACCGCAAGCGCTATCGCCACCGGCACCTCAAACCCAAAGGCCAGGCAGGCTCCTCCTGCCCCCAGCCCCACCAGTCCCACCTGCCAGCTCCCTCCCACCAGGGCAATCCGGCGCAGGTGCTTCATCTCCTTGAAGGAAAACTCCAGACCCAGGGTGAAGAGGAGAAGGATGACTCCCAGCTCCGCCAGGCGGTCGAGGTCGCTTGAATCCGCTCCGATCCAGTCCATTACCCCGCTGTTGGCGAGAAGAACTCCGCACACGAAATAGCCAACCAGAAGGGACTGCCGGAAGCGCAGGAGCACCAGGGAGACGAGTACCACTCCCACCAGGACGAAGGTGAGCAATCCGAAGAGCGGGGACACCTCCACCCCACTCGCCAGCGGCATACCCAGGCCATTCAACACACCGCACTCTGAGCCGGTCCGCATGAGCGCTCAATCCCAAAGCCGCGAATGAGGTCTGTCATTCCGACGGCCTCTCCGCGAGCCGTGGACCGGACGGCCAAGGCCAGGCGGGTTCGCCCGGGCTCACTTTTTCCCGAGGGCGGACACGATGGTCTCCACATTGTGGCGGAACATCTTCTCGATGGAATCACCACCGTCGGCCATGAGGGGGCCGCCCAGCGCAATACCCGCTCCCTCCGCCACCGTCTTGAGCATCTTGGGGTTTGAGCGTTGCTCCGGGAAGACGGCCTGCACTTTCTCCTTCCTGATGGCGGAGGCCACTTCCACCACAAACTTCGGGGAATCTACCCGTTCCCGGTTCAAACCCTGGACCGCGAGCATCTTCCATTTGTGCTCGTTGCAGAAATAAGCAAAGGCCGCATGGGCGGTGGCCAGGGTGCGATGCTCCGCCGGCACCCTGCTCAGCTCCCCGGTCGCCCAGAGATGCAGCCGGGAAAGTTCCTTCCGCACCACCGTAGCTCGCTTCCGGTAGAGATCCGCATTCACCGCATCGATACCCGCCAGTTCCTTGCGCACCCTGGTGGCCGCCCGCCGCCAGCAGTCGATGGAATGCCACCAGTGGGGATCCTCCTCCTCATGCAGGTGGGTGTGGCCATCGTGATCGCAGAGAACCTCGGCCTTGAGAGTGGGAAGAGTCTCACCGACCTCCACCACCCGGTCCGCGCCCACCGCATCCCTCAGCTTCGGGAGATAGGGTTCCAGTCCCTTGCCGCAGACAAAGTAGAGCTGAGCACCCCTGGCCTCCCGCAACTCCCTGGCTCCGGGTTGGAACTTGTGCGGGTCACCGCCCGGCCCCATCAAGTCAACCACCTGCACCTGCTCTCCGCCCACCTTCTGGACGAGATCTCCAAGGAGAGGATGCAGCACCGCCACCTTGACCTCAGCCCCCACCACAGAGGTGAAGGCAGTGAGAAGAGCGGGAATCAGGCGCCGGGGGGCCATGGCTCCGAACTAACGCCAGCAGGGCGCTAATGCAAGTAATTTGCATTAGTTTCCTGGCCTGCCAGCCGGTCCCGGGAAAAAATTTGGACATCCTAGCCTTTCCCCCCGCCCGCATTCACGTAGCCTTTCCCCAACCTCCGTCCCCGATCGTGATTCATCCCACTGCCGTCGTCTCCCCCAAGGCCGAACTCGGGGCCGGGGTGGAAATTGGCCCCTATTGCGTGATCGGTGACGAGGTCCGGCTCGGTGCCCGCAACCGCCTCCACGCCCACCTCGTGATGGAGGGCCCGATCACCATCGGTGAAGACAACGAATTCCACCCCTTCTCCTCCATCGGGGCCCGGAGCCAGGACCTCAAGTATGCCGGTGAGCCAACCCACGCCCACATCGGCGACCGCAACACCTTCCGCGAGTTCGTCACTGTGCACCGGGGGACCACCCCGGAAATTCCCACCCGCATCGGCTCCGACAACAACTTCCTCGCCTACGCCCACGTGGCACACGATTCAGTGGTCGGAAACCACTGCATCCTCTCCAACGCCGCAACCCTGGCGGGCCATGTCACCGTGGAAGACCATGTCATCCTGTCGGGCCTGGCCGGTGTCCACCAGTTCTGCCGGGTCGGGGCCCACTCCATGATCGGTGGTTGTGCCAAGATCGTGCAGGACGTCCCCCCCTACACCATTGCCGACGGGCATCCCGCTCAACTGCGCGGACTGAACCTGATCGGCCTCCAGCGCCGCGGCTTCACCGAAGAAGACATCCGTGCCCTCAAGACCGCCTACAAGACGCTTTTCTTAAAAAAAGAAGCTAATCTGGCCTCTCAAATTGAAGTCTTGAAATCCTTGGAGGTAGCTGGAAATGATAAAGTCCTGCAAATGCTGGACTTTTTACAGTCCTCCCAAAGAGGAGTTGTTCGCTAAGTCTCTTATTTAGAGATATATGCGAACGAAATGGTATTTCTTTTTATAATATCATTTCCACGATATTGATATTTTGGTAATATTGATTATCGCACAAGGCCTGCCCATGTTGTCTGCCCTTACCAAGCTGCCCCTCCCGCTACCACCCCTGCTGGGGCTCCTCGTGGCCACGATCGGCTTTTCCGCTTCGGCCCGGGAGCCCCGGGGAGATGTCACTCCCCCGCCGGAGAATTCTCCCTCCTTCCCCTGTCTGGTGCATCCGGACGTAGACGGGATCGCCACCGAGGAGGCCCTGGACGCCCCGCGGATACACCAACTTCCGGACGGAACGATCATCATCACCCTCAACTGGAGCGATACCGAGGGCGAGTCGGTGGAACAGCACTCCGCCGACCTGATCCTCACTTCCATGCCTGTTCCCGAGCCCTCCTATCCCTTTCTTGGCGCGTGCGCCGGTTGCGTCGTCCTGCTTCATCGCCGGCGCCCCATGTCCGGTAACTTCAGGCCCGCGCGCGTCAGTCTTTCCGGGCTACCCCTTGAGAGAATCTCCTCGCAGTGTTCCGCTCGGGCACCACTTTCCCGGCAACCGGTCGCTTCCCATCGCCTGATCGCAAGACGGTCGACCGGACGAGCGTCCCTCCGTCCCCTCCGGGTCGCCTGACCCCCCGGGACCCTCCCGCCTGTTTCAGGGAGACTGGGTCCACCCGTCCGGGTATCATCGCAATGCGTCCCTACCAGGCGAAGATCAGGGGCGGCGTGACGATCTTCACCTTGCCGTCCCCGTTGTTCTCGCTCTCCTCGATGGCAGTCACCACCTCGTTCTCGAACTCGATCACGATCTTGCCGATTTCCTCCCTGGTGGTGTGCGAATACCGGCGGTAAAACCCACCGGTCAAAGGATCCCGCAGGGTCTGATAGTGATCCTGCTCCTCATACTGGATGAACTCCCAGACGCCGGTCTTGCCCTTTACGGTTTGCCGCACCTTGGTCTTGGTCGGCCTGCCCAGGGCGGCACTGACCTCCTCCACGGACAGCCCGATCGCGATCTCGTGCTTGGCGATCAGGTCCCGCACCACCTTCTGGCGCTCATAGACCTTCTTGAAATTCTCCACGAAGTCCTTGTCCTTGGATCCGAGGGCCTTGGGTGAAACCCATCCCGAGACGCCACCATGGACGGCCGTTCCGCGGATCTTGTAGGCTTTTTCGGTCATCCCGATGAAAGTCACCTTGGTATCGACCTTGAGCACCCCGAGTTTCCGCCCGCCCTTCTTGGTGGAATAAACAGTGGCGGGCTTGACCACCAGGAGCTCGATCTTCTTGTCGGTGAACTCCTCGGTGTAGACTACCCCCGGGTCATCATTGAGGAGGGAGGACTTTTCCCGCAGGTCGGCAGCGGCCGGCCCACTCGCCAGCAGCGGAAGAAGGAGGACCAGGGCAGCGGGGGCTGAAATCACTTTCATGCTGATTACAAGGTAGGCGCAGGGCTTTCAAAGAAAAGCCCTTTTCGGTGAGACGAGATTAGAGCGCCGGAAATTCGGAGAGTTTCTCCCGAATTTTTTCCCGATTGCGAATCCCCGCCCAGGGCGGGATTCATCGCGGCGCCTGTTATAGTGCGCAGAGAGAAAAACCACTAGCTCCGCCGGCGACGGAGGAGGGTCAATCCTGCCAGCGCAAGGAGGCTCATGCTGGAAGGCTCGGGCACGATCGCGAAGGAGAACCATAGCGCCCCACCCCCACCAATCGTGCCGGAGGAACTTCCCCCGTTATGATTCAGGGTGATTCCTCCCCCGGCAGGGCCAGTGACACCAAAGTTGTCCGAGAAGAACGTGTTGTATTGCCCCGCCGCCAGGTAATGGGTTCCTTCCGTAATTGTGAATGAAAGCGCGCTCTGAAGACCGTTGGTATCATCATTAGAAAAGAAAAAGGTTCCATCAGAAACGAAAAATCCTAATTCCGTATCACTGGTTGCTGACCCGAACGTGTTAAAGTTAAGCTGGGTGTCCTCGTTACCGAGGATTCCGAGGGAGATGGCATTACTGGGACTGTCCCCTGGTACCGGGGGCGCCGGGTCGGTGAGGTTCAGGGAGTATTCAGCGCTGCTAACAGGTCCCCCGCTCCAATCCTCCACGCTGATGAAATACGCCCCGGGACCAAGAGTCCCGAAACCCTGCGTTGAACCAATGGCGCCGTCGAGATAGGCATTTGCGAGCCAGCCCGAGGCCCTGGGATTTCCGGCATCATCGATGGTATCGAGACTGTCGAGCAGGAAGGCATCAGGATCGCCGCCCGAAAAGGCGACCGATTGCAGTTCAGCGTCCATTTCCTGTGCGAGGGTAAAACTCACAACAAACTCTCCACTGGTATAATTCGAACCCGCAGTTCCGTAGCGGCCCGCGTTTCCTCCGGTTTCCGCGATACCACCTTCAAAGGTGTGCACCCCGGCACTGAGAACTCCGAGGTCTTGGGTCACGGACAAGGCCCCAAAGGCTTGAGAACAACCCACGGAGAATAAGGCAAGGGCAGCAAACTGGGCTTTCATATGGGGAGAATTTATACAGGAGCGGAACAGGGACTCGCGAGGATTTTTTCAGAAAAAAATCTTGGCCTGACGAGTTATTCACAAGGGCAAACTATTCATCATCCGTGCACTTTTGGTCTGCAATTCATGGGGCAACGGTATAGTCCCGTCTCACGCGATGCAGGGCCCGATCTCAAGCAAGCTCTTCCAGGCCGCCAGGGCCGTGATCCCCGGTGGGGTCAATTCCCCGGTCCGGGCCTTCCGGAATGTGGACGGGGAGCCCTTCTTTGTCCGGCGGGCCAAGGGCTCCCGCATCGAGGACGTGGATGGCCGCACCCTGATCGACTACCTCGGCACCTGGGGGCCGGCCATCCTGGGGCACGCCCCCACCGTCCTGACCAACACCGTGCACGAAGTGGCCAAGGACGGTCTCTCCTTCGGCATCCCCAACCCGTTTGAGCTCGAAATGGCCAAGGTGGTCTGCGAGTGGGTTCCCTCGGTGGAGAAGGTCCGCATGGTCAACTCGGGAACAGAGGCCACCATGTCCGCCGTGCGGCTTGCGCGGGGATTCACCGGCCGGGACAAAATCATCAAGTTCGAGGGGCACTATCACGGCCACGTCGACTCCCTGCTGGTGGCAGCCGGGTCCGGGGCCCTCACCCACGGCGAACCGGACTCCGCCGGCATTCCCAGGTCCTTTGCGGCGGAAACCATCCCCCTGCCCTTCAACCTGCCCGAGCGGATTGAAGAAGCCTTCACGCAGTTCGGCGATGAGATTGCAGCCGTCATTCTCGAACCCTATCCCGCCAACGCCGGTTTGGTCTTCCCCCAGCCCGGCTACCTTGCCCTCCTGCGCGAACTGACCCGCAAACACGGTGCCCTCCTGATCTTCGATGAAGTGATGACCGGCTTCCGCCTGGCCAGGGGTGGAGTGCAGGAGCTGTCTGGAATCACCCCCGACCTCTGTGCCATGGGCAAGGTGATCGGCGGCGGTCTGCCGGTGGGGGCCTTTGGGGGGCGGGCCGACATCATGGATCACCTTGCGCCTGACGGACCGGTCTACCAGGCCGGCACCCTCTCGGGTAATCCGATCGCCATGGCCGCCGGACTGGCCCAGCTCAAGGAGCTCGAAAAACAAAATGGCTACCGGCGCCTCGAGGAAATCGGCCAGCACTTTGAGGATGGGGTGCGGGGCATCATCGCCGACAGGGGGCTCCCCTACCGGTTCAACCGGGCGGGATCCATGTGGTGTCTCTATTTCGGAGACACCGAAATCATCAACGTCGACTCGGTGCAACAGGGAGACTTCGAGGCCTTCAGGAAGTTCTTCTGGGCCTGCCTCGAACGCGGAGTCTACCTCGCCCCCAGTCCCTACGAAACCGGTTTCCTCTCCCTCGCTCACACCGAGGCCGACATCGATGAGACCTTGGAGATCTTTGCGGAGTGTCTCCGCTGAGATTCCGGCGCAGGTCCGGAAAAAGCCCCGCCTGACGGGGTTCCCTGCTGGAAACGTCAGGCCGTCACGCCCGGTGCCGGCCCTAGGCGAGAGCAGCAAGTTTCTCTTTCAACGCCTCAGCGGTCACCCCCTTGGTGCCGATGAGGGTCTCCACGACCTCGCCCCCCTTGAAGAAGGCGATGGTGGGAAGGGACTGAATGTTGTAGGTGCGGGCCAGTTCCTGCTCGGTATCCACATCAACCTTGCCCACCTTGGCCGTTCCCTCCGTGTCGCTGGCCACCGAGTCAACCAGCGGTCCGATCATCTTGCAGGGACCGCACCATTCCGCCCAGAAATCGACGAGCACGGGTTGCTCCGACTGCAGCACCTCTGCCTCGAAGTTATCGCTTGTGAATTGAAGAGCCATGGCAGGACAAACGGGGAAAAGGACGTACCTCTGCCGCCCCTGGGAGCAAGTCCGGATGGTTACATCCCGTCTTTCATCCTCCCTAGGCGGGAAGAGTTCCAGTCATGATCGCAAAGGCGAGCACGAGGGCGGCGAGAACCGTGGTGATGATAGGATAGGCCATGGCAGTGATTATTCAATGAGTGCGTCCCACCCGGTGGGGTGGTTGACCGGATCTTCCTGACTCACCCACTTGCTGGTGGTAGAGAGCTGCAGGCCGAGCACAGCCAAGGCAAAGACGAAGGCAACGATGGAAAGGATATTGGCGAGGGTATCAGGCTCCTCGTCCTCACCAGCACCCGCGGTATGGAGCGTGGCTGCCTGTCCGGCGGAGAGAGCGGTGGGTGCACCGAGTGCCTGCGTGGCAGCGCCGAGCTGCACGGTGGCCTTGGGCAATTCCTGGGTGTCCCCGACACCGACACCGGAGGCGAGCGGCTGCGTCTTGAGCGGCGTGGTCTTGGGCGCGCTGCTTGCTCCCGGAACCTTCAGCTGCACGGTAGGTGCAGGAGCAGCAGGCGTGGGAGCAGCAGGCCTGGGAGCATTGGAAGCAGGCTTCAGGGGAATGGTGGGAGCCGGGGCAGGAGCGGGGGCGGGAGCCTCGGGCGCATCTTCAGCCTCCTTCTTCGGCGGCTGGGGAGTTTGCTGGTCTTCTTCACTCATAGGGAAATTCAGGTCGGATTCAGGTCGGATCGTCGCAGGTGACCCACGGCGGAGTTCACCCCGTGGACGCGTGGATTTAAATGAAGCTCGCCAAGGGGTGTCAAACCCTCAAACGGAAAAATGGGGTCCACCAGCCCCTGAAGAAGACAATTCCGGGGAATTTGGCCAGAAACTACTCCGTTTGAGGAAAGCAATCCGGCTCCACCCGTGAGAATTTCGCGCTCAGGGACTTTTGAATCGCAAGGGGTGCGCCCCATTCCTATCAAGCATCCCCGTGAGTCAGCCTTCACCCCAACCCCACCTGGAATTGCCCACCCGCCGGTCCTTCCTGAAGCAATCCGCCATTACCTCCGGCTTCCTCGGTCTCAGCCTCTATCTGCGAGCTGACAAGGAGGGCAGGACATCGGAGCGGGTGATTGCTCCCTACGGGCCATTGGTTCCCGACAGGGCCAAGCTCCTCGATCTGCCTGCAGACTTCACCTACGAGGTGATCTCCAAGAGAGGAACGCCCATGAATGACGGTCTCCGCGTTCCGGGCAGGTTTGACGACATGGCCACCTTCCCTGGCCAGAACGGTCGCATCATCCTCATTCGCAATCACGAGCTTGCTCTCAACCAGTCCGAGTTCGGCGCCTTCTCCGGCAATCATCTGCCCGAGGACATGAATCGTGATCTGGTCTACGATCCGGGCGAGGGCGACGAAGTTCCCCACTTCGGAGGAACCACCACCCTCGTTTACAACCCGGCCACCGGGAAGACCGAACAGGAATTTCTCTCCCTTGCCGGGAGCGATCGCAATTGTTCCGGCGGGACGATGCCCTGGGGGGCGTGGATCACATGCGAGGAATCCGACGACCTCGTTGCAACCCCGCGGGGGCGGTTGCACGGCTACTGCTTCGAGGTCAAGGCCGACCCCAAGCTCGGCCTCCAGAAGCCCGTTGCCCTGGAAGGACTCGGCCGCTTCCGTCACGAGGCGGTGGCCTGCGATCCAGGGGACGGTTCCGTTTACCTGACTGAGGACCGCGACGACGGCCTGCTCTACCGCTTCGTCCCGGATCGCAGGCAGGATCTCAGCAGCGGCACCCTTTACGCCCTCGCGGTGAAGGAGCAGAAGTCCGCCGATCTCCGCAACCACCAGCCGGAACCGAAGCGTTTGATAAAGGAAGGGCAGCGCCTGGCCATCCACTGGATCGAAGTCGACGATCCTGCCTCCCCCAAGGACGATTTGCGGATACGTGAATTCGAGAAGGGCGCCGCCCGCTTTGCACGGGCGGAGGGAATCGTCTACGACAAGGGAGCCTTATATCTTTGCTGCACAAACGGCGGCCCAGAAAAGCGGGGACAGATCTTCCGCATCCTTCCGAAAAACGACCAGCGCCCCGATCCCATGGTGGAGCTGTTCCTCGAACCAGGGAAGAGTGATCTCCTCACCAGTGGCGACAACCTCTGCGTGGCGCCCAACGGAGATCTCATCATCTGCGAGGATCTGATCGATCCCTTCAAGCAAACCCAACTCCCTCACCTCCGTGGCATCACACCCGGGGGGCAGATCTTCACCCTGGCCCGCAACCCCGATGCGAAGAACAAGGACGAATTCTGTGGCTCGACCTTCTCCCCCGACGGCCGCATCCTGTTCGTGAACATCCAGACCCTGGACCAGACCTTTGCGGTCAAGGGGCCCTGGCGGGGATAGGGCCGGTTTCCGGCTTGTCTCCCGGTGTTTTCCAACCCTGAATTCCGCATCCTGAACAGCGACCAAGGGACAGACCTGAGCGGCGCACTGGAGAAGCACTTCGGTTTCTCCGGTTTCCGCGCAGGTCAACGCGAGGTGATCGAGTCTCTCCTCGCAGACCGCCCGGTCCTCGCCATCTTCCCCACCGGGGGAGGCAAGTCGCTCTGCTATCAGTTGCCAGCCGTTCTCCTGGAGGGCCTTACCCTGGTGGTCTCGCCCCTCATTGCCCTCATGAAGGACCAGGTCGACTCTCTGCTGGCCCGGGACATCGCCGCGGCCAGGCTCGATTCCACCCTTTCCGCCGGGGAAGCACACGCGGTTTACGACAAGATGCTCAACGGCACTCTCAAGCTCCTCTACATTGCGCCTGAACGCCTCGCCAACGAAAATTTCCGCCGCCGGCTGGCACGGACGAAAATATCGCTTCTCGCCATTGACGAAGCGCACTGCATCTCGGAGTGGGGACACAACTTCCGGCCCGACTACCTCAAGCTGGCCTCCTTCGCACGCGAACTGAAGATCTCCCGCATTCTCGCCCTCACTGCCACCGCCACCCCGCCCGTAGCCGCCGACATCCGGAGCAGCTTCGACATCCCGGAGGAGAATCACATCCAGCTTTCCTTCCATCGGCCCAACCTGGAACTGCGGGTCATCCCCTGCCGGAAAGATCACAAGCGGCAAGTTCTCCTCAAGTGCCTCGCCCGGGAACCCGACGCTCCCACCATCATTTACGGCACCCGGCAGGAAACCGCCGAGAGTCTCGCCGCCTTCCTCAAGGCCGAGGGGTTCCCCGCCCGTCCCTACCATGCTGGTCTCCGCGACTCCACCCGCTCCGCCTGCCAGGAAGCCTTCATGTCGGGGGAGGCGCCCATCATCACCGCCACCATCGCCTTCGGAATGGGCATCGATAAGTCGGATATCCGGCGCATCATCCACTACAACCTGCCCAAGTCCCTGGAAAACTACACCCAGGAAATCGGACGGGCCGGGCGTGATGGAAAATCCGCTACCTGCGAACTCCTGGCCTGTCGTGACGACCTGCGCGTATTGGAAAACTTCATTTATGGTGACACCCCCTCGCGCGAGGCAGTGCGCCGCGTCCTCGACCAGGTCCTCGATCGCGGGGACCCCTTCGACGCTTCACACTACGAACTGGCTGGCACGCACGACATCCGCCCCCTCGTCATCAACACCCTCTTCACCTACCTCGAACTGGAAGGATACATCGTTGCCACCGCACCGTTCTACACCACCTACCGGGTCAAGTTCCTGCGCGACCTGGAACAGGCCGTCCTCGGCCACGACGAACAAACCCGCCGGTTCCTGCGCGACCTCTTCGCCACCGGAAAGCACGGCCGCACCTGGATCACGATCGATCCTGCCGCCACCGCGGAGCAACTCCACTGCCACCGGGACCGCATCATCCAGGAGCTTGCCTCCCTGGAATCCTATGCCGATATCGCCCTCAAACCAGGGGGCATTCGTCACGCCTATCGCCGTCTCCGGCGACCCAGCGACCTGGCCGCCCTCACCGGACGCCTCCAGCAGCTCTTTCTCCGCCGCGAGGAACAGGACCTCCAGCGCCTGCAGCAGGTTCTCGCCTACGCCGAAGAAGAGACCTGCCTCAACCGGCACCTGCTCGGCCACTTCGGCGAAGACCTGCCGGAACCCTGTGGCCACTGCAGTCCATGCCTCCTCCATCCCCCAGACGCTGTCGTTCCGGGAACTCCCTCCCCCGATCTCACCCCCGGGCATGTTGCCGCCATCCAGACCCTGCTGGAAGAACGCCACGGCCCCCTCCGTAGCCCGCGCCAACTCGCCCGTTTCCTGTGTGGCCTCACCAGTCCGGCCACCTCCCGCACCTGGGTCGTCCTGCCCACCACCGGCAAGCGTGCCCGCCTCAACACGCACGACACCTTCTCCCTGCTCGAGGATCATCCCTTCCGGGATGTCCTGGCCTACTGCGAGAGCGTGATCATCCCCTGATCGGAACAGCAAAGAGGGTTTGCCCTGCGAAATGCCCTTCTCTAGGGTTCGGGGCATGAGAACACCTGCTCGCCTTGCCGCCCTCCTGCTTCCGCTCGTCCTCCTTTCCGCTGCCCACGCCAAAGACGAACGCCTCGTCCTCCTGGGGGTTTCCTACGGCAAGAACCTTGTCGCCATCTGCGAGATGGACGGAACGGTCCTCTGGAAGCACGACACCGCCGGACCAAAGCGCGGGCACACCGGCCACCATGACATTCACCTCCTCGACAGCGGCAACGTCCTCTTCCACGACACCTGGACCAGGACCCAGGAGATCACCCTCGGGAAAAAGGTTGTCTGGGAATACGAGTCCGCCCGGGAGAACGGCAATCAGGGGAAGCGGATCGATGTCCATGCCTTCAAGCGATTCACCGATGGCTCCACCATGATCGCGGAGAGCGGAGTGGGCCGCTTCCTTCACGTCGACAAGGAAGGGAAAAAGATCAGGGAGGTTCCCATGGGTGAGGGCGGCCGCAAGAACACCCGACTCGTCCGCGTCCTCGATAACGGTCACTACCTTTCCTGCGCCGAAAGCCCCGGGGTTGTCACCGAATACAACCAGTCCGGCAAGATGGTGTGGGAATACAAGGTGGGCTCCCGGGTCTATGGAGCGATCCGTCTCAAGAACGGGAACACCCTGATCGCGTCCGGCAATGGCAAGAGCATCCTGGAGGTCAATCCCGAAAAGGAAGTGGTCTGGGAGATCAGGAACAAGGTGCCGGACACCGAGATCGGCCTCGGCTGGATGACCTGCCTGCAGGAACTCTCCAACGGGAACTACGTGATCGGGAATTGCCACGCCGGGGACAAGAACCCGCAGATCTTTGAGATTACCAGGGACAAAAAAGTCGTCTGGCAGTTCGATGAATGGGACCTCGTGGGCAACGGTCTGGCCTGCTGGCAGATCCTCGAGGGGGAGGAGGCCAGCATGGTCCGCAAGAAACTGGCGGCCCTGAAAAAGTAGCCGCGCCCGCGGACAGGCAGGATCAGAGACCGGGGGAGTCTGCCGGAAGCCGCCGCAGGGAACGACTACGACCGGGCACTAATAGGCCCGGCCCCACAGGGCGCGGGTCCTGGTCGCCCCGCCGGTCAGGAAACAGGGGGCTTCCTCGCCATCCTGCTGGCCGTTGGGAAGGCAACGGATGGTGATCTTGTGTTCCTTGGAAAGTGTTTCCTCCTCTTCGGTAGAACCGGCCCACGGAGTGAGCAACCAGCCCGGGTCGTCGCCCTCCCAGTGCGCGTTAAAATCCTCCAGACTGCTGCACCCGGTGATGTTCTCGTCGCGGAAAACGGTAAGACGGTCGAGTTGCTGCTGCTGAATTTCGGCCAGGATCTGCGGGGCCTTGCGGATAAACTCCTCGCGATCGACAAATTCCTTCTCGTTGGGGGCCTGGTCGCGGCGCTGGAGACAGACCTTCCGCCCCTCCAGGTCGCGGGGACCTATCTCAAGCCGGATGGGTACTCCCTTCTTCACCCACTCCCACTTCTTGACCCCGCCCCCGAGGTCGCGCTTGTCAACATGCACCCGGATGGGATCGCCGGCATAGCGCTGTTCAAGTCGCAGCATTTCCGCCAGGGCCTCACATGACGCGATGACGGCATCCCTCGTATCCTCCTTGGGCGTGACGGGAACGATGACCACCTGCTGGGGAGCGACGCGGGGGGGAAGAACCAACCCGTCGTCATCGGCGTGAGCCATGATGAGCGTCCCGATCAGGCGCGTACTCACCCCCCACGAGGTGGTGTGGACGTGTTCAATCCCACCATTGCGACCGGTGAAGGTGATCTCCTGGGACCGGGCGAAGTTCTGTCCCAGGTAGTGCGAGGTTCCGGCCTGGATGGCCTTCTTGTCCTGTACCATGGCCTCCACCGTGTAGGTGTTGACCGCGCCGGGGAAGCGCTCGGCCTCGGTCTTCTCACCGGGCACTACCGGGATCGCGAGGTGATCGCGGAGGAATTCCTCGTAAAGACCGTGGATGAGCCTGGTTTCCTCTTCCGCCTCCTCCTGCGTCTCGTGGGCGGTGTGCCCTTCCTGCCAGAGAAACTCGGCAGTGCGGAGAAAGAGGCGCGTGCGCATCTCCCAGCGCATGACATTGGCCCACTGGTTGATGAGCAACGGAAGGTCCCGGTAGCTCTCGACCCACCGCGAAAAAGCCGCTCCGATGATGGTCTCGGAGGTGGGGCGAATGACATAGGGCTCGGTGAGTTTGCCAGTGGGCACCAACCGGGTCTTTCCACTTTCATCGTCCTTCTCGGCCTCCAGTCGGTGATGGGTGACCACCGCGCACTCGGTGGCAAATCCCTCGGCGTGCTCGGCCTCCTTCTCGAGGTAGGAGAGCGGAATGAGGAGGGGAAAGTAGGCATTCTGGTGGCCCGTCTCCTTGAAGCGGGTATCCAGCTGCGACTGGATGTTTTCCCACAGGGCAAAGCCCCACGGCTTGATCACCATGCAACCGCGCGTTTCGGAATTCTCCGCCATGTCGGCGGCGCGGATGACCTGCTGGTACCACTCGGGAAAATCCTCTGCGCGGGTCGGGGTGATGGCTGTCTTGTCCTTGCCCATGTGCGAGGGAGGAAAACCACGGATGGACCCGATTGAACACGAAATTCTTCCCATCCAGGGGCGGAAGAGGGGCTGTTGACGCAGCCCGAGAAAAAGAAAACGCGCCCGGCTGTCGCCGGGCGCGCGGTAGAGGGAAGAACGCTGAGCCTACTTGTGGATCCTGATGCGGAAGAAGTGCTTATCCTCCCCTCCCTGGTAGATCCACTCGTGGCGTTCGCCGAAATCCAGCCAGCGTTTGCTGATCTCGTCGAATTCCTGGAGCTGGAACTGCAGCTTGAAGTGCCCGTCCTGCTGCTTCTCGATGATGAGATCGCCGCTGTCGGCCTCGATGATGGATTTCCTGGTAAAGAAGCCCGTCGACGCCTCGAGCGAGGCGATCCGGACGGAATCGTCCAGAGCCGGATTGAATCCCAGGTCCGCAAGAGAGACCTCGACACCATCTTCCAGTCCATCCTCATCGCTGTCGGATTCGGTATCGCTGGTCCCGTGGATCTCTTCCTCAGTGAGTTCGGTAAGCCCGTCTCCATC
>Ga0310120_10000656_pt1 | contig 27047 bp, 25 predicted proteins | sample CB27_AW_983_MG_FD_203506 | JGI IMG/M metagenome (GOLD analysis project Ga0310120, IMG submission 203506) | Marine microbial communities from Western Arctic Ocean, Canada - CB27_AW_983 | ecosystem: Environmental > Aquatic > Marine > Oceanic | place: Canada: Western Arctic Ocean | collected...
CGCCGAGCAATCTCCCCCAGGGTGTAGGTCGGATCAATATCCTCCACCACCACCTGATAGGATCCGTTCAGGACATAGAGATCGACTCGCACCTGAATGCGGACCTGTAGCCCATCGGTCAGGTCAGTTTCTGTCTCTGCAAATCGCTTCAGTACTCGATCCTTGTTGCCCTGAAACAGTACGGCGGTGACCGAGGCTCGCGGACGGTCCTCCCCCTCCACCTTCTCGACAATCTTGAAGAAGATGTGATCTCGGTGGCTGTTCCGGTCGAACTCCAGCACCTCTCCCTGGAGCCAGATGGTCTCCGGCAGCGATCTCTGCAGTGCATCCCTGACCGTTTCATTGAGGCGCGTGACGCTCCAACCTTTGCTCACTGGATCGGATGGGGCGGCGGTTTCTGCCACCTGCTCAGCGATTCCTGCCAGCCCTTCCACTTCACCATTGAGCAACCGCTCTACTTCTGCTGTCGGATCAAATCCCAGTGGCATCAAGATGCGTGCGGCTTCCCCGGCACTGTCGAGGGGAACACTCCACAATTTTTGATCCCGGTGCCATTGGCGGCCGGGAATCATCTTTACCTCTGCAACCAGCAGTGGGTCATAGGAGAATCGAATCACGATTCGCCCCAGATCCGGCTGCCACTCCAATCTCTTCACACGGCCCTCTCTCTCTTCACAACTTCCCCGCTCGCCTCGCTGGACCACTACAGGGAACCGGGCTAGGATCTAGCCATCAACCCCCGACTCCCTCGAAAGGGCTCCGAGGTTACCGAATTCAGGAGTGTGAAGACGAATAAAGCCCCTCACTCTCGCGCCAATTCGAGTTCCTGCGATCCCAGGAAAGGCCCATCGCACATGTCAGACCTCTCCGGAGCCACTCCAGCGCCACGTAAGATTGAACGCGCCCTGATCGCCGTCAGCGACAAGCAAGGGGTGGTCGAGTTGTGCTCCACGCTTCAACAGTTGGGAGTCGAGATCCTGTCCACAGGAGGGACTGCTGCAGTGCTCCAGGATGGGGGAATCACCGTGCGCACCGTCGAGGAGGTGACCGAATTTCCGGAGATGATGGGTGGCCGGGTCAAGACACTGCACCCGAGGGTGCACGGCGGCTTGCTCGCACGCAGAGATGTCGAGGGGGATCTGGAGTCGTGTCATGAACATGGCATTCCTCCCATCGATCTACTGGTGGTGAACCTGTACCCCTTCGAGCAGACGGTCGCCGCAGGAGCGTCCTTCGAGGATACAGTCGAACAGATCGATATCGGCGGCCCCGCAATGGTTCGGGCAGCAGCAAAGAACCACCGCGACGTGGCGGTCGTGGTCGACCCTGAGAGATATCCGGCGATCATCGCTGAACTGAAGGAGCAGCAGTGCCAGCTGTCCCAGTCGACCAGAATCGACCTGGCGCTGGAGGCGTTCCGTCGCACTGCCGCCTACGACGCCTCCATCTCCAACTGGCTCGGACAGCAGGTCGAAGGTGCGTTTCCAGAGAGTGTCACCGAGCAGTGGACCCGGGTCGGGTCGCTGCGTTACGGCGAAAATCCCCACCAGGAATCCGCCTGGTATCAGAGAAATGACGGAGACTCCTTCTCCATCGCCGATGCCACCTGTCACGGCGGAAAAGCTCTCTCCTACAACAACATCCTCGATGCTTCTGCAGCCATCGAGTGCTGCCGCGGTCTCGAGGGCCCGGCAGCGGTGGTGGTCAAGCACTGCCTCCCCTGTGGAGCGGCCGAGCGGCAGAGCCTCGGCTCCGCCTTCGAGGCGGCACTGGCGGGAGATCCGGTCAGCTCATTCGGCGGGATCCTCGCCCTGTCCCAACCGCTCGACGAGGAACTGGCGCGTCGAATCGCAACCACCGACCTGTTCTTTGAAGTGATCCACGCACCGAAGTTCTTGCCGGGTGCGATGGAAGCGATTCGCGACGGGGTCAAGTGGGGTCGTTCCTGTCGGATGCTGGAGGGGGGCGAGACTGGTGATCAGGATACACTGCCCATCGAGATCCGGTCGGTACCTGGAGCGATGTTGCTCCAGACCAAAGATCGAAGCCTCCAGCAACGAGAAGACTTCACCGTAGCCAGCGATCGAGCACCCACCGACCAGGAGTGGCAAGACCTACTGTTTGGCTGGAGAGTCCTGCCTCATGTTCGCTCCAACGCAATCCTGCTGGCCCACGATCGGGCCGTGGTGGGTGTCGGGGCAGGTCAACCCAGTCGAGTCGATGCGGTCGAGATCGCCTGTCGCAAGGCTGGGGATCGCTCCAAGAACTCTTCCCTGGCCTCCGATGCATTTTTCCCCTTCCCCGATGGGGTCGAGGCCGCCATCGCTTCAGGAGTCACGGCAGTGATCCAACCGGGAGGATCGATCCGCGACGGATCGGTGATCGAAGTGGCCAATGCCGCAGGGATCGCCATGGTATTCACTGGAGAGCGACACTTCCGTCACTAGAAACAGTGCCCTTAGCCGATGAAAACAATACGCGCACTCAGTATTGCAGCACGCAACCTATGGCTCCTGGCCCTGGTGGTGATGCTGGTACTGGTTCTCGACCCCGGCTGGGGATTCTACGAGGCCATTTCTAAAGCCGCCGGAGGCTCCGAGGTGCTGCTACGAGGTGCCATCGCATTGACGCTGGTCGGGATTCTCGGCGAACATCTATTGGGAGCCGTGACCCGCCGCAGGCAAGGAGCCCTCGCCAAGGCGTTATTGAGGCTTCAACCGGGACTCCAGCATATCGGAGCGATTCGGATCCTGATCCGAGCTCTCGAAACCGCCAACCAAGAAGTGGTCGATAAGATCCACCACGAACTGGTACGTCTCAGTGGCAAAGATCTGGGTCGTGATCCAGGACCCTGGCTCCAGTGGATTCAGCGGCTGGAAGAGATCTCCTCCGGGCGTATCCAAGAGCCCGAGAATCCCTCGGCAAGCCCCAAAGTCGATGGCGAGAAGGACCGTTGAACGCCTTTCAGTCCCCCACTGATCCGCTCGATTTGATCTCCGGAAAAAGCCCCAAGACAAACACTCCGCCGCCCCGGTCCCCCGTCAAACGCTTACTGCTCGAGGCACTGCTAGTTCTGGCCATCGCCATCCCGCTGGCACTGGGCCTCCACACCTTTGTCACCCAGGTCTACTCCATCAGCGGCCATTCGATGGAGCCGACGCTACAGGATGGCCAGCGGGTGGTGGTCGACAAGGTGCGACCGGCACTCGGAGAGATCGAACGAGGAGATCTGATCATCTTCATCTCTCCCGAGGATCCAGCCAAGAACTTGATCAAGCGAGTCATCGGAATCGGTGGCGATCGAATCGAGTTGGTCGGAGATCATGTGTTACTCAATGGCGAGGCCTTGACCGAAGAATACACTCATCGAACCCTGTTCCCCAATCGACCTGGCGATGTCATCGAGGTCGACGCAAACCACTTGTTCATGATGGGGGATAATCGACCGCAGAGCCGCGATAGCCGCGATTTCGGCATCGTTCCGGTGCACCTGGTTCGTGGCAAGGTGTTGCTGCGACTGTGGCCCCTCGACGACTTCAAACTGTTCTGAACCTCGACCGGCCGCGATCGTCTGCCCGCTCCTCATCCTGCTCTTGAGCCATCGGAAAAGCGCGGGAGTCGATGGCTCAGCCATCGACTCCCGCGCTCGCATGATCCAGTCACTGAAGACCCTCTACTCGCAAGACTGCGCGCTTAAACCTGCGCGCGTAAACCTGCGGGTTAAAAATCCCACGAAGTCTGAGTGTAGAAGTAGGTGGTCGATTCGAGCTCGCTCGAATCGGACGAAAACTTGCCCACTCCCACCTCCAGTGGCATCAGGCCACCGAGGAAGTCGGCGCTCTGCGCACGCCTCACCACCAGATCCAGTTCCGTTCCCCAGTCGGCGCCCTGGTCCGAGGCCAGGTTGTGGAACGCAAGATCGACCTCTGAGTTCATCAGTTCGGTCGTAACGCCGAAGTAAAAATCGCGCACATTGCTGGTAGGCACCAGGTCGGCAATACCGTGAGTGCCGTGAGGCGAGCCAAAGGGTGACAGGAATGCTTCCTGGCGGGTGGCTCCGGCAGAGGTCCCGGTGGCGGCGATCTGCCCCACACGCCAGTCGAGTGCAGCAAAATCGCTGCCTGCATCCTGATGGTATGTCCCCTCGATGGAGTAGAAGAGAGAATCCAACTTCTCGATCGCATCATCGACGACATCGTAACGTTTTCCATCCTGGAGGGCGTACTCGAAGTCGATTCCGACTCGCGGGATCAATCCTTCTCTCAGGGAGAAGAAGTAGCCGTAGGTGTCCTCACCGGAACTGCCCGGATCAGCATTCCCCTCCGCAGTAGCTTCATCCTGGTTGGCCAGGTCTGCGGTGTACTTCCAGTAGTAAAAACTGCCCTCGACAAACGGCAGCGAGTCGACCGCCAGGTGCGCCCCGTAGAAGTGATCGCCGGCACCTGCCGCAGACGTGGCGTCCTTATCCAGCGTCAGGAAGTGAATGTTCAGATCGAGGTTTCCATCGAGAAAATCACTGTTGAGGTGATACCCATCTGCTATGGCAGGGCCCAGGTTGCCCCAGTCGGCACTGTGGATCACCCGCCCTTTGTCGTAGGTCGGAACTGCCGTACGACCCAATCCCATGCTCCAGCCACTGAGGAACTCTAGATGTTCGTTGAGATCTGACAGGTCTGCCACCTGCAAGTACAGATTGCGAATACTCGGGCCGCCGGTCGAGATGCTCGCATCTCCATCGTCACCGGTCAGGGTCCTCGCATCGGTGATACCGAGGGCGAAACCGATGTTGTCAGAAAATGCTGTGGTCATCCCGATACGGGTTCGCATCATCGTGACGGTATCTCCGTCTGTTCCGGTCAGGCCATCCCACGGGTGGGAGTACTCCCAACGCAAGCGGAGGTCCGTATCAAAATCGAGATGATCATCGGCCTGCAATCGCTGTAGATCGCCCACGAACATCGGAGTGAACATCGTAGCGACGATCGCTCCGACGACGAAGAATTTACGAATCATGATCCCACTCTCTTCCTCCGGGCACTGGCGTTTGGATAGCCTCCCCCCCGGACAGGAGACATCCTGCCCGGAATCCTCGATCTGGCAAGAAAAACTGTCGGAGAAGGGACTCAAAAAAAGAACGAGGACGCGCGCCAAAGGCGCACGTCCCCGCTCCAAGCAACTCAAAATCCGGGGTGTGGAGTTCACTCCACAGCTCGGATATTAGAAATCCCAGCCGGTTCCAAGGTAGAAGTAGTCACAATCTTGCAGTGCCGAAGCGTCATCTGCTGAGAATGAGCCGTAGCCAATACTCATGGTGACATCACTTCCGCACTCCCAGGAAAGAACCACATCCACTTCAGTTCCGATGTCGTCGCCAGAGCTATCCTGCGCCAGGGTGATGAAGTCCACCGAGGCAGTGACGCCGTCCATCGGAGCGAAAGAAGCTCCGATAGTGGTGTTATCCACATCCGCACCTGCAGCATTGGTTCCGACGGGCATGTCGGCAATACCGTTGGTACCGTGCGCTGCAGCACTGAAAGCATCCCAGTCCGCGTCAGCAACGGTATTGCTGAAGGAGAGGTCAAAGCCCTCCATCGCGTAACCAAGGCTGATACCGGTCAGGGTACCATCGTCAGCAGTGTCATTGTCACGGGTGGCGTAAGTCACATCGAGATCGACTCCGGCGAGGTTATCGCTGGCGATGTTGTTGATGTTGATGCCCACGTTGCTGGTATCTGCCGCCGCACTAGCACTCCAGTAGGCAACGTCGATGTCGGCGAATCCGCCCGCCATGTCACCGAGATCGAAGGCTGCGCCCAGCATGCTGTCTGCAGCACCAGCGGGGGAAGATCCTCCACCGAAGTACCAGACATCTACACCGATTCCGCCCATATCCGAGGCGAGGTGGTATCCGTCGTTGTTCGCAGGAGCTGTGTCTTGGGCCCAGTCATCGGAATTGATGATCCGTCCCCCGTCGGGGTTGTTCATGCGACCGACTTCAAGACTCCAGCCGGCGAGCATGCCGCTGGCCGATCCCAGGTCTCCAACGGATGCATACGCTTCCTGCACTTGGAACGCAGGTGCCGAAGTTCCTGGTCCACTCGGAACACCGAACGCAAAGTCGTTCCGCAGTGTTGCGGAAAACGAGACATTGTCGTTGATGGCAGCACCGAGATCGATGTTTGTCACCGCTGACGAACTGTTCGAGGAGGCAGATGTTTCCGGGCCGGCGTAATCCCAGCGCAGACGCAAATCTCCCCCAACTGTAACTCCGTCCGCCAAGGCGACGGTCGGAACCAACATGGCCAAAGCCAGTACGAGCAAAGTGCTCTTGTTCATGATCACCCTTTCTTCCCCTTGTACTCCGGCGGACTTGCCGACGATCCTTAGGGGATTCCCTTACATTGCTTACTTCGCGGCGCAAGCGAGGATCGGAAGGCTCGTTCATGCCTTCCGGGCCTTCCGGCCCTCGCCTCCGTGGAGGGCAACAGGCCCTCGCTCCATGGGCGATAGGAGAGTCGGATACGAGAAAAGTGGCAAGACCTCTTGCGACAGTTTTTCTCGATTACGGGCGTCTCGGAGCGCAAGATCGGACTATTATCGGAACTCACGGGGGTCGCTTCTGGGATCCAGATCGAAACTCCAGGGAGCTCACTGGACATCTGTAAGTCCTTTATTTTTATATAGTTCCGAGTCTAGAAGATGGAGGTTTCTGGTGTCGCGGGCGGAGTTTTCTGGCGCCAATATGTGACTTCATCTCGAGGGCCGATCGAGGGTAAAAAAAACTCTGAGAAACGGCCCTCCCAAGGCAACTCTGCCCACTACTCCCCTGCGAAAGGGTCTCCGATCGCCGTGATATAGGTGATGGCATGATCGCTAGGTAACTCGAGGATCTCGGTCCACATGTCATCGAAGAAGCCTGCGAGGCCACTGACCCCCAGACCCTGATGAACGCAGGCAAGATTCAGTTGCTGACCGAGGAAGCCCGCATCGAGGTGAAGGTATCGATACGCTCGATCTCCCCATACCTCGACTGCTCGCGGAAGATCCGCACTGTAGACCAGCAAGCATGCGGCATCCCTGGCCAGCTCTTGCCCGAGGCAAGCACCATGAACTCGTCTTCTCTCATCGCAGGATCGAATCAGGTGGAGTTGATGTTCGTCGGGGAGGTAGCGCCACACACCTTGCTCCAGTCCCCTGACCCGATTCATCACCAGGTGAATTTGCAGTGCCGGTCGTGCATTGAGATACCGGACCGGACCAGGTGTCGCGTAGCGGTGCGCAAAATCGAGCACACGATCGAGATCACGTCGATCGACGGAGGCTCCAGTGAACTGGCGTGTCGATCGACGGCTCACGACGATCCCAGGAAATTCATTGGAGATGTCCCCGAGAGTTTCGACCAGCGGAAACACCCGGGTTCCCTCGACTCCTTCAAGCCAGACCGGCGGATCGGGAGGCATCGTCACCTCGGCATCGTGATGAATAGAACTGCTCTCATGAATCGCATGGATCGGATCGGACTCGAAATCTGGCGGAGCCTTCGATCGACCCGACCTCTTGACCGCAGCCACCAACCCGTCAGCCGCAGTCGAAACATCATCGGCGCGACGAAGCGGGACCCCGACCAGCACGCCTTCCTCTTCCGGGTCGAGAAACAACAACTTCTGCAGCGCCGCATCCTCGAACCCCGCCAGCGGAACCGCCTGGAGCCCCTCCTGCTGTGCTGCGTGAACCAGATTCCCCAGTACATGGCCAGTATCCAGCAGGATTCGCCGATATGCGCGATCGTGGTAGCGCCAGCGGGATCTTTGCCAGACCCCGCTGAGCAATGCCACCGCCTGGACCCCGTCGAAAGCCGGATGAAGCCAGAAGGAGGAGGCGATTCCAGGCAGGAAATCCCCCTCCAGCACCGAAACCAACTGGTGATTCGGTACCGAGTAGGCATAGAGTCCGTCCTCGATGCCACGAATCCCCCTCAGCGCCAGGGTGATGTCGGTGGGATAGAGTGCTCCCGCCGAAGGGGCCGCACGAAAGAACAAGGACTCGTCGGAACCTTGCTGGATCCCCGTCACTCCGCCGGTGAAGTAGAGGATTCTCGAGAGAGCACCGACAAATTCAGACAGTAGTGCAGGATCCACAGGTCTCTGATCTTCCGAGGGCCCCAGTGGAAAGCCGGGAAAGGGCAGGTAGGGCACCAGATCGATCGGTTCCGATGCGTGCCACTCCTTGTATGGAGTGGGCCGACTGTCCAGATCTGGACGAGGAAGCAGGCCCATCGATCGGGGCGAATACTTGGTTTCCTCATGAAACCACTCTGCAATCGAAGGAGTGCGCCTGGGATCCACCTGTTAGACCTCGAGTTCTTTCGGAGCACGATTGAAGTTCCGACAGCCGTCGCCGGTCACCAGCACCACATCTTCGATCCTGCACCCTCCATGCCCCGGGTAATACAGTCCCGGTTCCACCGTCACGACCAGGCCCTCCTGCAGATCGGGGCCGATGGCGGAGATGCGAGGGGGTTCGTGGATGTCGAGTCCGAGACCATGCCCTGTGCCATGGAAGAATCCTACCCAGGTCCCGTCTCGCTGCTCGGTCGGGAAACCGGCCTCCTCGAAGATCTGCTGGACTCGCCGATGGATCTTCTGACCGCTGGCTCCCGGTCGGATCATCTCGATGGCTGCCTCCTGTGCCCTCTTCACCGCAGCGTACATCTTCTTCTGCACCTCGCTGGCCTCTCCACGAACCACCGTACGAGTCATGTCTCCCCAGTAGCGATGAGTCATATGCTGCGGATAGATGTCGATGATGATCATCTCGCCAGCATGAAGTGGACCCTTTCCCACATCGTGGGGATCACAACCTTGATCGCCGGGTGCGATGATGAAGGGACCAATCTGCAGTCCCCGCTCGAGCAGGAAAGCCCGTACCATCCCCTTGAGGCGTTCCGAGGTGAGAGGCTCCCCCTTGAGTTGGAGCACCCCATCACCCCCAGGAACACTGCTCCTCACCGCATCGATCGCCATCAACATCGCGGCCTCGGTGGCTGCCTGAGATTCCTCGAGACAGGCGATCTCATCGGCTCGCTTGATGGCTCTCTCGGGGAAGAAGGGGTCGGGTCGAGAAACCACTTCGACGCCACCTTCTCGCAAGGCATCTGCAATCCGCAAGGGGAATCGGGCGGGGACCTCGACTCGCTCGATTTCTCGCTGTCGGAGCAGGTGGAGCACGACCGCCTCGAAGGCCACCGGTTTGCCATCGGCCTGACGAGCGCCCTGTTCCATCTGGGAGTACGAGACCACTTCATCGACCCGTGATTCCTTTTCCCCCCGACCGAACTCGAGATCGGTCAGCATCACGGCAGAGCCTCGTGAGTCCTTCAGCCAGGTGAAGGGATCTCCCGCTCGAAATGAGGACACCCACAGCAGGTCTGATTCCCTCTCGCTGTCGTCGATAATGAGTTGTGCCTCTTGCGGTCGATTCATGGGTCTCCTCCCGGGTATGGACCGGATGAGTGATGATCCTACTCACCCCGACATGGGCTGGGCAAGGAGTCGAGTCGACGCTTCCGGCCAGAGCGTCGTATTCTTTGCTGAAGGCGGAGCCCTGGCCCGGGCTCCGAGGTGACGGGATGCTCCAGGGTGACGTCAAAAACCTACCTCTCTCGGCCCTGCTCCAGGGTCTAGATGCGAACCGAAACAGTGGGATCCTCTCCATCGAGAGCGGTGATCTCGCGTTGCGTCTGGGCATCGACGGCCGCGGAGTGGAGCTTCTGGCCGATTTAGACCATGGATCCTGCCCCCTCGGTGAAATCCTCCAGACCCTCGATATCCTCCAGCAAGAGCAACTCACCAACATCCTGGCCAATCAAGGCAACACCTCCCTCGGCGATGCACTGCTACGATTTCGGCTGATCGATACCGAAATGGCGACCGGCCCGATCCGGACCCTGTTTCAGGAGAGAATCCTCGATCTGTTCCGCTGGACCGATGCCAGGTACCGATTCGAAGTGTGCCCATGGCAGAAGGAAAGACTGTTCACCGGAGAAGCGGTCGCCCCCGCCTTGCGCTTCCCCATCCCCTCATTGCTACTCGAGGTCGCCCGTCGAGAAGATGAAGAACAACGCTTCCAGGATGGGTGTGTGCACCCGCAGGAGATCTACCTCACCACTGACGATAGCGCATCGCTGGAATCCGCCATCGAACAGGCCTTTCCCATCGCGCCGCTGCGCAGCAAGTTCGTCAAAGCCTTGAAAGAATCTCGCCCACTCCATGCGGCGTTACAATCGAGTGGCTCCCCCAGGTTTCTGGCACTGCTCTCGGTTCGAGTACTGCTCGAGTGTGGACTGCTGGAACCGATGCCCACTGCTGAAAAGAATGCACTGGTCGACCGACTCATCCACCAGAGGCTAACCAGGCGAGCCCTGGAAATCCTCCGAAGCACCTTTGCCCTCGGGGATGCCGATCACCCCTGTCTCGAAAAACTACATCCGCTGCTCCTGCAAGAAAAAGCGCCGGCGGAGGAACGCCAGCAACTTCTGGCAGCCCTGGCCAGCGCTCGGAAAGAAGCGGGAGACAGTGCCGGGACCCGCAGCGCCTTGCGCCAGCGTCTCGATCTCTGTCCCAACGACCTCGATTCCCTGATGGCACTGATCGAGGAACTCCCTCGTGGAAGAAGCCGCCGTGAGACCGACAAGTTACTGCAACGCCTGATCGACACGGTCGAAGACTCTCAGCAGGCGCTGAGAGCCGCCGAAGTGATCGAATCGAGGCGCGGAGTCGATGCGAGCAATAACACTCGCTGGCTCGAAAGTTGTGCGAGATTACGGGTTCAGGGAGGAGATCTCGAAGGCGCCTCCCGCTGGATTCACTCGCTACTGCGGGAATCTGTCCGCAAGAACAGAAAGGTAGCATCGGTCGAGGGGATCCTGGCCCTGCTCAATTCCATCGATGCAGACGCTCATCGCCGCTGGCAAGGACGCCTCGCTCGCCGCGGAAGTGTCGCCAGCCGCAGTGGCGGAGTCCTGCTCGCTTCGGCCCTCGCTCTCGGCGTGTTCCTGGCTCTTCAGAATTCTTCCCCCTCGTCGGCAGTCGCGGAAGTGGAGGTTTTGCCACCCCCTCCACCGCTGTTGACCTCGGCTGCAGAACCAGCGCAACCGGCCATCTCCACCGTCTTCAGACCCGGTGAACTGGAGCGAACCTTTTCCAAGGCCCTGCGACTTCGTACCGAAGGCCGCTATGCCGAAGCGCTCGCAGCAATGCAGCCACTGGAGACCATGGCTTTGCCACTCACGACTCGCAGGTCCATCGAGAAGACGCGAGAGGAACTGGCAAACTACCTCGATTCAGCCCGGACTCAGTTCCTCCGCGCGGAGCAGTGGGCAGCCGAGGGAAGAGAATCGCAAGCGCTCCAGCTGCAACTGCAACTGGTCCAGGAGTACCCTCATTCTCCCCTCCTCGACCAACTGATACTGAAGATCCCCACCGAATTGATTCCATCGGGGTCCAGGGTCCTGATCGACGGCCAGCCGATTTCCGTGACCCGCAACGAGGCGGGCGTCGAGATCCTCAGCCTTCCTGCCGCGAGATCGGTTCTGCTGACCGCCGTGAGCCCGGGCCACGAATCCCAGATGTTATGGCACCAACCGGGGCAGCACTCCTCGCTCTCGCTCAAGATGTCACGACTCCCGGATCAGATCATCTCGCCGGAGGTACCCTTCACTTCGATCATTCCTCAGCAGGGCGTGCCGCTGGTCGTGGTGGTCGATGATCACTCGAAGATCCACGCACTGTCACTCGACGATGCCCACCCTTCCTGGCATCTCCCTCTACAAGGATCGGGTGACCTGCTCGGCGGTGCACTGGTGAAAAATGAGTGCTTGATCCTGACCACCACCACCGGGCGCCTGATGCGCATCGATTCCAGAACCGGGGCGATCTTGTCGGAAACAGAAATCGACACCGACGGTGGGATCTTACGAGACACTCCGGTGTCGATCGATTCGATGGTCGCCGTCATCACATCCCGAGGCATGGTGCACGCCTACGATTCTGAAACACTGACCCCTCTCTGGAAGAGTCATTTTGAAAGCCTTCGAAGGGGCGCACTGCAAGCCACTTCAGAATCCCTGGTGGTCACCTCCCCCGATCAGTTGATCGGCATCGACCCCAACGACGGGTCCACTCGCTGGCACGCTTCTCTCCCACACAGACCATTGAGTTTCATCGCCACTGGAACATCTATCTTCGTCGCCACCGATCAATCGGTGGAGGGATTCAATGGGACTTCCGGAGAGCCGCTCTGGAGTCTGCCCGTAAAAGGTACGACCGCATCTTTGCACGCCACCGAAGACCTGCTGATCCGAATCTCATCCGATGGCTCGGTCGATCGTATCGAACCCCACACCGGCAGCCTCGAGTGGTCGATCACCGGCGACTCACCGCACCTCTCCTCCGCGCTCGGCGAGGAGTTACTGGCGATCGGGGATACCGAGAAAAACATGCAGGTGTTTGACCTGGCCACTGGGGAAACTCTGTGGACCCACCAGGGCGATACAAACCTGAACTCGGCCGTGTTTCAGGGTGGCCAACTGGTGATCTGCGACGATCAAGGGACCCTGAGGATCTTCAGACAAAGTGCGCAGGGCGACGATTTGCCCGCAGTGGCTGGACCATCGTAGTCTTGAGTACAGACCATCGACAGTTTTAGGAATCCAACAAGAAGTTCCGGAGGATCCTTGGGAATCATCGAATCCTGGATGAGAAGACCTCGTCATGACGAGGAGAAGCAGATGGACCTGTTTGCTGCCGGGGCAGAATCCCGGTTGTTGCAGGCTGCAAATCGCTTCGATGATCGAGGCCAGCGCCTCGCCGCCGCTCGCTTGCTCCGTGCAGGAACGGTTCGCTTCCACCCCTGGCCAGATGGTGAGTTGGCACTCGATCAACTGGAGCGAACCCTGGCTCGCGAATCCCTCCACACACTTCAAGTCGCGGTTGAATCACGTTACTCCGCAGCCGATGCCGCTCGACTATCATCCGCACTCGAGCGACTCGGGGACTCGAGCGGCGCTCTCGAATGGGCTCACGCAGCCATCGAAGAGGATCCTTGCAACCCGGAGGGATACCTCGCCATCGCCCGCGGCTACCTGCGGCGCTTCCGTCGTGACGAGGACGCAGTGGCTGGCCTCCAGGCACTGAGATACCTGACCAAGGCTTGCCAGTTGCACGCAGGCCACGGCGAGTGCTTGAGATCCCTGGCCATGTTGCTACTCCTGTTACGAGCTCCTTCTGCCGCCACCAAGGTGATGCGGCCGATCTCCAGGGCCACTCCTTCCGATCCGATGGTACTGATGTTGGAGGCTCTCTCTGCTGAGATCCCCGCTGAGAACACATCCAATGTCCAGGAGTTGTTCCTTCGGTGGGAAACCGGTACCTCTCCGACCCACAGCATCAATTCCACTGCAGTGATCCCCGCTCCCGATGAATTCTCGGTGTGGGAACTGGACGAATCCCGGACTCTGGCCGCCTGTAGCGCTTCCGCCGATCAAGGACCGGAACTGACAGAAAATCTCTCGGTTCTGGCAGGGTCGCTGACCCAAGCCACGACTCGAATGGGGCTGGGTCAGATCGCCCGTGTCACCGCCAGAAGCGCTGATGGTGTGCTGGTCGGCCTCGCTGAAGCGGGAGGAATCGTCTTCTCCCACACCGACCGACCATCACTGGAAAATTCGCTGAGCCGCTGGCTCGAGAGCGATCGTGGAAGGGAGCGGAGCCGATGAAGCGCCTCCTCGAACAACTGAACACCACACCAGGTGTGATGGGCAGCATGGTGATGACCGACGATGGCATTCCCGTGGTCTCCCTACTGGGCACCGAGATGGATGAGGAGTGCGTCGCTGCATTTTCCTCGACGGTGCGGCTGGCGGCGAATCGTACTGCAGTCCAACTCGACAATCAGCACCCGGACGAGGTCATCATCGAAGCAGAGCAGGGAAACTTGCTGCTGATCAACCTCGACGGGGCATTACTCGCGGTGATGACTCACGCGGGCCTTGAATTGAATACTGGTCTTTTAGAAATCCGTAGCGTCGCAAGACGGCTACGAGAAATCCTCACGATCCGGACCCCCTGAACCAACAGGATTCGGACGCTCATGGAGAGAGAAACATGGTACAGATCAACTTCTCGCTGAAGGAAGTCAACTGCAAGATCGTGTATTACGGTCCGGGGCTCAGTGGTAAGACCACAAACCTCGAAGTAGTGCATCAGAAAGCACCCGGCCCCAGTGTCGGTGACCTCACCAGCATCGCAACAGAGGGTGACAGAACCCTCTTCTTCGACTTTCTCCCCCTGAACTTGGGACAAGTTGCAGGGATGAAAACCAAGTTCCAGATCTACACCGTCCCCGGACAGGTGTACTACAACTCGACACGCAAGCTGGTTCTACAAGGTGCCGACGGTGTCGTGTTCGTTGCAGACTCCAAGCGTGGAAAGATGGACGAAAACATCGAGAGCCTGAAAAACCTTGGGGAAAACCTCAAGGAGCACGGTCTCGACATTTCGAACACTCCCATCGTTCTGCAATACAACAAGAGAGATCTTCCCGACGTGTACAGCATCGAGGAGATGGAGCAGGCGCTCAACAGCTGGAATGCTCCCCACTTCGAAGCCGTCGCACGGGATGGACACGGCGTCTTCCCCACCCTGAAGAGGGTGGCAGGATTGGTTCTGGAAACTCTCAACGAGAATCACGCTCCTCGTAGATCCCCCTCGGTTGTCGCCCCCAAGGGGTCGGTCACCACCGATGGAGGCTCGACCGCCGCCACCGCAGTGGCCACTCGTCCCACGAAGGCCCTCAACACCACCGCCACTTCATCCACAGGTAGATCCACTACGAGAGTTCGCACCACGGCCAGTGTCGTGAGGACCAGCGCTCAGGCGCCCACGGTCCGGACCGGAACCCGGCCCACTCTCATCACTTCCCCCCGGCGCAGGAAGCGTCAGACGGGTATATGGATGGGATTCATCGTGGCCTCAACCGTTGCAGCAACTGTGCTGCTTCATCTCGCCGGCATCATTCAGATCTGGTCCTGAGAATTTCGGGAGGAATTAATACAGTGGTTACCGATAGCGATCACCTGCGCAATCAGCGCATCGTCTTCTACAGTGAAGACATCGAACGAATTGATGCGATCCTCTCCGAGTTCCTCGAACTCAGTGGAAGCAAGTGCAACCTCCTTATCGATAAAGAAGGTCACATGGTGACCAGTTGTGGAGACACCGACTCCATCGATGAGCAATCGGTCGCCGCCCTGGTTGCCGGCTCCTACGCCGCAACCCGGGAGATGGCAAAGTTGCTAGGCGAGGACGAATTCTCAGTTCTTTTCCACCAGGGCAAGCGAGACAGCATTCAGCTCTCGATGGTCGGAGACAGGACCATCTTGGCCACCGTCTTCGATGACAAGACCACCGTCGGAATGGTGCGACTCTACGCTCGTACCGCCTGCGAAAAGATGGAAGAGATCTTCGAGGATATTGCCCGCAAGCCGAAGCGCAGTGGAACTCTGGATGCAGAGTTTGGCAGTTCCGCCAAGGGCGCACTCGACTTCTTCTTCACCGAGTAGCACCTCTGGGGTGAGCGAGAATCGCGATCAGCGGTTCTCGCTCTCCTTCTGTCGATCCTGCTCCTCGCAGAGATCGAGCAACAAGGCTCGGATATCCCACTGGCGGTCCGCCATCTCCGCCATCGAGTGACTCGCCTCGGAGAGGAACTTGACCACCGAGAAGCCAAAGATCCCCATCAAGACCAATGCCAGGCCCTCCAGCGGGGCATAGCCGTCCCGGCTACTCACGATGGCGAACACGGCCAACACCAACGAGCCGCTGAGAATGGTCCAGGCGATCACCATCAACAAGTTACCCAGTAACCTCAGGCGCCGGTTTCGGGTACCCACCCGTGGCTGAAAGTTACGGACCGCCGCCTCGATCCCACCTCGCATTCCGTCACCTCGGTCACGCTCTTCCAGATCCTTGAGCAACGAGAGCCTCATCTGATACTCCTGCTGGCGCCGCTGTTCCTGATGAAACTTCTCTTCGATCTCTTTCACCTCGACCTGATCGTGGACCTTGGTCTTCTTGCCACAGGTAGGACAGGTGACACCGCTGCCGAGACTCGCATCTGGAGCGGAAAATCCTGAACCACAGTGTTCACAGATCGAAGCGATCGCCATCGCATCTCCCCATCCAGGAAATCTACCTCTGCCACGACTCGCAACTTGCCTTCGGGCTCTCCACTATCGTGCAGGGCGTACCGATGGAGAACCAGTAGGCTCCCGCAAGAAAAGAACTGTTGAATTGAACTGTTGAATTGAAACGGGGGTGGATCGGAATACCGATCCACCCCCATTTCCATGTCTATTGAACACATGTCTCTTGAAGTCGTTCACCGTTACTGGCGGAACACCGCCGGCTGGATGCCGATCTTTCCCATAGTCAGAGAAGCGGCCTCGATGAGGTCGACCTCGTCACTCGCCAGCGCACCCTTGACCGCACGCAGCACTGCATCTTCAACGGTCCCGCTTCCGCGGTGGATGTTTCCGAGTGCAGCCAGTGCAGAGACTCTCAGATCGACACTGGCGTCGTCACCCTCCTCGACCACCCGCACCAGTGCAAGACTGGCAGCCTCGGGGGACAACCAGGCCAGCGAGTAACAGGTCGGGATCCGCACTGCATCCACAGGGACGTCGAGTGCGCTGATCAAGGCATCGGTGGTCGTTGACAGGTCGAACTGGGTCTCACTACGGGCCATCCAGTTGATGGCTTTGGCGGCCTGGGTGGCCACCGAATCTCCCCGTGAACTATTCGAATCGGAAAGAAGGCCGACCAGCAGGTCATTCCTCAATCTCAGCGCATCGATGGAGCGGTTGACGACAAATACGCCCGATTCCTCGTCTCCATAGGTCGATTGAGCCTGGCTGAAACTTGCATCCTCAGCCACCACGATGATCGGCGTGCGACGGGTGCGGTAATCATCCCTCAGCCTGCGGATCACATCCGCAGCCGGCATCGCACCGGTGTTGCTGGAAATCACAATCAGATCCTTGGGAAAGGAGATGGCTCGCTCGAGTCCGCGCAGAGCATCGGCGTCATTGAACGGCTCAACATTGGCGCGGCGCAGCAGCGCTCCGACCCGCAAAGCATCGTCTTGCTCGGGGAAGATGGTCAGCGCCACCTTTCGACTCGCCTCGGAAAGTCCTTCGGCGAGGGCTCCGACCACCGTGTCAGATCCATTGAAGGACCCGCTCGGGTTATGATAAGCCACACAGCGTGCGGCGGCGAATCTCACTCCACGGTGATCGTTGGACAGAGCAGACTGAATCGAGGATGGCACCTCGATGTCACTCATCCCCCAGTAGTAGAGGCGCAAAGCGGTCAACAAATCGATGGCCGCTTGTGGGCGACGATCGGCCAGTGCCAGATCGAGTGCTGAGTTGAGTACCTCCACAGGCATCGAGTAGGCGGCACAGCGCACACGTTCCATGTCGAGTTTTCTGGCGCGTAGGCTGGCCATTTGTGACTCGTCGGCATCGCCAGCGTCGACTTGATTCGAGATGACAGCACTGACATCGCGATACTCACTCCAGCGAGCCATCAGGTTGCAGGCATTGAGAGCGAGAGCGGAGGCGCCATCGGCCTCGATGGTCAAAGCATCTGCGATCAGTTGCTCCGCACGGAGTTCATTCAGTTCCCAGCCCTCCACCACCCGGTAGGTGAGGGCTCCGTTGGAGACCTCCCACAGAACTGGGTCGTGGTAACTGCGAACCATCCATCCCGAATCATTGCTGAAAATGTGTGCCAGCCGGGTCAGCTGCAGGTAGGCAGAAGTCTTGCGAAGACCGGGCAGAATCGATTCGGCAGCAGCCGCCGCTGAAGCCTGGATCAAAGAATCCTTGCTGGTTTCAGCGAGCCACCAAAGACTCGGAACCGCCGCAGGATTACCGATCTTTTGCAACGAGGCGATGGCCCCGGAGATCACACCCTGCTTGGAAGAATGCAAACTACGGCACAGCGGCATCACAGCGTCGTCAGAGAGACGGATGATGGCTTGAATCGCCAGCACCCTGGCGCCCTGCTCCGGTTGCCCCAATCGCTCGACCAGTCCTGGCATCAGGTAGACACCATGGTCGCTGATCGCCAGGTAGAGCCCTTTGGTCCGCTCGAGCAGATCTCCATCGGAAAAGTAAGAATCCAGGGCAGAAGCGATCGCTGCGGAATCCATCGAGCGACGCTTCGTCTCGAGAGATGTCAGTCGCAACAACGAACCCATCTGGGCACCCAGGGTGTCATCCCCGGCACGAATCACCTGTATCAACTGGCTGTATCCGACCTGTTCCACCCAATCGAGTGCCTCCTGAGAGGTCACATCCAGCAGCAGCGCACGTTCGAAACTCTGTTGAGATTCGGACAGTTTCCCCTGCTGAAAGAGGTTAATTCCTTCATCGAGAAGCCGCTGCACATCTGGCCGAACCTGGGCCGAAAGGGATCCCGAACTCACCACGGTCAAAATCACCGTCGCAACGATCGCGATTACCACTTGGAGGCCTCGACGGAGATCCGTCCTACGCTCCATGACCACCTCTTTCATGCTCATCATCCCCTTCTGTATCACTCCCATGACAAGGCTCTCCAAGTGCTGTGGTGCACTCACCACTTCTCGACACTCTCGAGACTCATCGATGCGGAGATCTCTTCTCAATAGGTGTATTGAAAAAGTATTTTGTTCAGTGATTGCGAGAGGTACCGCGATGGATATCGACGATTCAGGATTGTCCCGAAACGAAGAGGCCCGTAACGATATCTTCCCTCCCGCACATTTCTTTCCAAACCTCAAAACCCCGCCATCCCCACCGGTTCAAATTCCGGCGGCGATCACAGATCCCCGAGGTCCGCCCTGGAGCCGCACCGACCCTCTGGAAGATCCTGGAAGATCCCCCGGTCAGGCGCAAGACGGTCCCGTGACGAACCCTTGTTGTCTCACAGGACCTCCGCCCTGTCGAGTCTTCGCCCACAACTCCTCCAACGCCAGCGTGGGGCGACGGAGGTCTGGTCAGTCTGCCAGATTACCGGTTGCATCGATCGCCCCCCCCCTTTAGCACAGGGTGAGGATCGTCTCACCCCAGGGAGAAAGTCGTAAGTCATTTAAAATGAACAACTTAAAGTTTCCAGACCAGCCTATTCTGTTCATCGACGCCTCTCACGGTGTGGCTGGAGACATGCTACTGGCCGCACTGGTCGACCTGGGAGTGCCGCAGGCCATCCTGATCGACCCGCTCTCCGCGGCGCTGCCAGAACACCGGCTGCACTTCTCGCCGGAGACCCGACGCGGGATTGTCGGCTGCAAGGCCACGGTCGAAACCCTCGAAAAGTCCCCTCCCCATCGCCATCTGTCCGATCTGATCGCCGCTCTCGACCATCCGCAGATTCCCGAGCCGGTTCGCCAGCAGGCGACCGAGGTTTACCAGCGCCTGGCCCGGGCAGAAGCACACGTTCACGGCTCAACCCCGGAACAGGTTCACTTTCACGAGGTCGGAGCCATCGATGCCCAGGTCGACATTCTCGGCACCTTGCTGGCGATCCACTGGCTCCAACCCTCCGAGATCATCGTCACTCCGATGGCCCTCGGCAGCGGGGTGGTAAAGGCGGCACACGGAATCATCCCGATTCCCGCTCCGGCGGTAGTGGAATTGCTGCGAGGGGTCCCGGTCTGTGCAGGACCCGCTGGCCGCGAGTTGACGACCCCGACCGGTGCCGCACTGTTGACCACTCTCGCCGATCGATATTTCCACTCCCCCGAGGGGACCCCTGCGGCCCAGGGCTGGGGTGCAGGAACTCGGATTGCCCCCGAATCCGATCCGCCCAATCTGCTGCGCGCGATTCTCCTGAAGGGGAGCCCTCTGCGGCGCGAAACCGTTGCAGTTCTGGAAACCCATCTCGACCATCTCTCCGGTGAGGAAGCCGGTGGAGTGGTCGACCAGTTGATGGATGCGGGAGCACTCGATGCGTTGCTGGTACCGGTCTGGATGAAAAAATCGAGACCTGGGCAGTGGCTCACAGTCATCGCCCGCCCCGAGGATCGGGAGCGGTTGATCGAAGAGATCCACATCTTGACCGGCACCCTGGGAGTCCGCGAGCGGCTCCAGCAGCGCAGCACATTGCGCCGAGAATCGACTCAGGTCGAGATCTCTGGGGTCTCGATCCGGATCAAGAAGGCGTGGCTCGGCGATCGATTGATCTCTCAGCGACCAGAACAGGACGACCTGAGGTCCGCAGCCCAGGTCCTCCAGATCTCACCGGCAGAGGTGCGCCGCCTGACCGAAATCGAGCTCGAGAAAGTGGGTCATTCCTTTGAATGAAACCCCGACTCCTGCGTCATCCCCTCTGCATTCCTCCGATGCTGATCGAGGAGACGATGAAAATCCCGGTGGATCGCCTGCCAAATCGTCAGGGAGATCCGTCGATGTGGAGAAGGATGATGAAGATCGCCGCCTGGTACACCGCCATCTTTCTGGAGACCCCGCCGGTTTCGAAGGTCTCTATCGCCGCCATCGCGAGCGGATCTTTGCCGTTCTGGTGCGGATGCTGCGCAACCGGGAAGACGCTCTCGAGGCGACCCAAGAGGTGTTCATTCGCATCCATCGCGGTCTCGACTCCTTCGATGCATCCGGACGCTTCCTCACCTGGGCCTATCGCATCGCCACCAACCATGCCATCGACCGGATCCGCCGTCGCAAGGTTCGCAAGGAAACGGCCATCGTCGAGGATGTGGTCACTCCCACCTCGGACCTTCGTACCGGCCGCAGCCAGCCACCGGGGGGCGCGGAGCAGCTCGAGCGCGAAGAGGTCGCGGCAGCCATCCAGCAAGCGGTCGATCGACTGGCCGATACCCACCGCATCGTCTTCACCCTGCACTGCTACGAAAAACTCTCCTATGGCGAGATCGCTGCAGTGCTGGGGATTCCGATCGGCACCGTGATGTCGAGGCTCTATCATGCACGGCGAAAGGTCAGAGAGGCTCTTCCTCGCGATTGGGATCCGGGCGGCCCCCGCCGTAGCCACAGAAAGGATGAGCAATGAGCGAACTCTCCGACTTGCAACGATTCCAGGAGCTGGTGGAAGCGTCGGCGCACCGCGATTTGACCGATGTGGAAACCGCCTTCATCGGTCGCAGCGGTTTTCGTTCGGCGGAGTGCCGACAGTGGCTCGAAACCGATGCCGAAGTCGTGTCGGCAGCCATCGAAGCGGACCCATTGGGGGAAGTCCCCGCCGCCACGCCACTCGATTGGGCTCGCGTCGATACGGGTCTTCGCAGGGCTGGCGCACTGCCCGATTCGAAATCTCCATCGAAGACCAGATGGCCACTACTCCCCGCTGCAGCGGCGTTAATCCTCTGCATCGGAGTCATCTATGCCATCCAGCGCGACGGCCTCTCCGCCACCCGTCACTCGGCTCCGGAGGTGGTCGCAGAAGTTCTCGACTTGCCTGACGGCGATGGAAGCCTCATCCTCCACGAAGGGGATGATGAAGGCGTCTTGATGATCATCCTCTCGAACGGTTAGGGAACCACATGAAAGCCACGATCACTGCGTTTGGATTCCTTCTGCTGCTCACGACCATCGGTCATGGCGTAGTGGAACCGACCGCATCCTCGAGTTCATCGAGTCCACCACCTTGGCTGAACCGGTCCGCCGGGATTCCCTCGGAGGTCTCGCTCGATGTGGTCCACACCGTCGGTGTCACCAGCGGAGGGATTCCCGACACCCTGACCCGCTACGGCAAGTATCTGCGGCGGGCGGGCTCCGATCACTGGAAGCTGAACGCCAAGAAACGGGAGCGATTGAGTCCCGGGGCCGAAAAACTGATACTACTTCCAGGAAAACTGGGGAAGGCAAGGGTGTCGATCGATGCGAAGGGAGTGGCAACCGTCAAGATCGTGGACATGAAGGGCAAAAGCCTGGGTACCTATCGTTCTAGCCGCTTTCCGCTGGTGATCGCCAACAATCGACTGCGCATCGGTGGCCAACCGTATGTCTTCATCCTGGCCCGCCCGGCAAAAAAATAATCACACTCTTCCGGAATCCATTGCAGCGATGCCCCTCCAGATCCGATCTTTCATGATATGGAGAGTTACCGCATCGCACTACTAGGACTGGGGACCGTCGGAGGAGCCGTCGTCGAACTGCTCGCAGCGACTCGTAAGGAGTGCGCCGTACGAGCCGGTCGACCGATCGAAGTCTCTCGCATCGTGGTGCGCGATCCTTCCAGAAATCGGACTGTGCCTGCCGATCTACCCGGCCACCCGACCATCGGCGGCGATGCCATCGAAGCGATCGAGGATCCCAATATCGATGCCATCGTTGAACTTGCCGGTGGCACCGAAGCTCCTCGGGAGTGGATCCGACTCGCCATCGAACAGGGCAAGGATGTGATCACTGCAAACAAAGCAGTGCTGGCCGTTCATGGCGATGAACTGTTCGACCTCGCCAAGGAACATGGACGCTCTCTCTACTACGAAGCTTCGGTGGCTGCCGCGGTGCCGATCTTGCAGGTGATCCAGCAAGGGATCCCCGCCGGCCCTGTCGATCGCCTGACGGGGATTCTCAACGGTACCTGTAACTTCATCCTGGGACGCCTCGAGGAACTCTCCTTCGAAGAGTCGGTCAAATCTGCTCAACAAGCAGGACTCGCCGAAGCGGACCCCACTCTGGATATCAGCGGCATGGACTCCGCACACAAGTTGTCACTACTGGCGAGAATCTTGCTCGGCTGCAGTGTTCCCATCGAGAAACTTCGCATCGAAGGAATCGAGGGACTTTCCCCTCATGACATCGAGTTCGGCTGGCAACACGATCTCAGCCTCAAGTTACTCGGCATGATGAGAAGAAATGGTGACGGGACCGCACTCGGTGTGATGCCTTGCTTCCTTCCCACTTCCCACCCACTGGCATCGGTTCGCGAGGAAGACAATGCAGTACTGCTCGAGGCTGCCCCGTTTGGATCGCTGGTTCTGCAGGGCAAGGGGGCCGGCGGCATGCCGACCGCCGGCAGCGTGGTCGCCGATATCTTGCGCGCCGCCCGCGGCGACGCCATCTCCTACCCCGCTTCAGGTACAGTTGAAAAGATCACCGACCCCGGCGCCACACCCGTTCGCCACTACCTACGCCTTGAGGTTCCCGACCGCCATGGAGTGCTGGCCCGTGTCGCGGGCGCACTGGCATCGGAGCAGGTTGGAATCGCGGCACTCGACCAACCAGATAACCTTCTCGACTTTGCCGGTGTAGTGCCGATTCGAATCCTCACTCATCCGGTAGAAACCACACGACTCGACCTCGCTCTTTCGCACCTGGACGAAGACCTTAAATCCATCACTAGACCTATCCGCATCCGGATCGAGGAGTAACCATGGCTGGCCTCATCGAACGATTTTCCCATCGCCTTCCGGTCTCCCCCGAGACGCCAGTGATCAGTCTCGAGGAGGGCTCGACTCCCTTGATCCCCGCTCCTGCCCTGAGCCAGACCATCGGAGAAGATCGCCAGGTGTACCTCAAGTTCGAGGGACTCAATCCGACCGGATCCTTCAAGGATCGAGGAATGACGTTGGCCGTCTCCAAGGCGATGGAGGAGGGTAGTCGCGGTTTGATCTGCGCATCGACAGGCAACACCTCTGCCTCGGCAGCGGCCTACGCAGCACGTGCTGGAGTCCCCTGCTGGGTCGTCTTGCCGGCAGGAAAGGTCGCCACTGGAAAACTGGCGCAAGCCATCATTCACGGCGCTCGAGTGATCCCCATTGATGGAAATTTCGACATCGCCCTCCAACGGGTCATCGAAATCTCCAGATCGGAAGGCATCACCCTGGTGAACTCGGTCAATCCTTATCGCATCGAAGGTCAAAAGACCGTGTCTTTTGAAATCATAGATGAACTCGGTCATGCACCGGACAGCCACTTCCTGCCGGTCGGTAATGCAGGAAACATCACCGCAGCCTGGCGTGGATACAGTGAGGAACTGGAATCCAATCGGATTCCAACCCCACCCCGGATGATGGGCTGCCAGGCTGCAGGATCAGCACCGATCGTCTCGGGTTCGGTGGTCGAAAACCCAGAAACGATTGCCACCGCCATCCGGATCGGGAATCCCGCTTCGTGGAAGGGCGCCCTCGATGCCATCGAACAATCGAACGGAACCATCCTGGCAGTGGAAGACGAGGAAATCCTCGCGGCATATCACCACCTCGCAGCTCGGGAAGGTGTGTTCTGCGAACCGGCCAGTGCAGCCAGCGTTGCCGGTCTGCTGAAACGCTTCCACGCAGGTCTCGAAATCTGCCCCGCCGGCGGCACCATCGTCTGCACCCTCACCGGGAACGGACTCAAGGATCCCGATCTAGCCGTCGCTGGTACCATCTTCCCCGATCCCGTCGATGCGGACCTCGACTCCCTGCGCAAAGCGATGGATCTGTCATGAGTCGCTGGAGAATTCACGCTCCGGCATCCAGTGCCAACCTGGGACCCGGCTTCGACGTGCTGGGGATTGCGGTCAACCTGGGGATCTCGGTCGAACTTCAACACAACCCCACCGATAGTTTCTCCATCGAGATTGAGGGCCCTGGAAGCGACACGCTTCCTCTGAATCGTACGCACCTCATCGCCCGGGTCGCAGAAGAGATCGCAGGAAATGCTCTCGACCACAGTTCCTTGAAGATCGTCAGTACCATTCCGATGGCTCGCGGTCTCGGTTCCAGTGCTGCAGCCCATGCCTGTGGCGTCGTCACAGGACTGGTCCTGCGCGACCACTGCTCTCCTGATCCAGCAGAAGTTTTTCAACGCCTGTCCGATCTGGAGGGGCACCCTGATAATGCTGCGGCATGTATCACCGGTGGTTTTCAGGCGGGAGCAGGTGGCGAAGGTGGTTGGAGCCAAAGCCCCCTCTTCATCGAATCGGAGCCTCGAATACTGGCCCTGATTCCAGCGATCCCATTGCCGACCCGGCAAGCCCGAGAAGCACTGCCCGATCGGTATCCCCGAACCGCGATCATCTCGAATCTCAGTTCGATGGCGACCCTCATCTCGGGACTGGCGCGGGGAGACTGGGATGCGGTCGAGAAGGGTGCGGTCGATCAGTTGCACCAACCGTTCCGACTACCCTTGATCCCCGGTCTCGCCGATGCGCTGGCGGCTCTTCAACAAGCAGATGGAGTTCGTGGCGCATGGCTCTCCGGTGCCGGCCCGACGCTGGCGGGTTTCCTGCCAGACCCTGAGACCGGCACAGAGGTCGCAACTGCCGCGGTAAAGGCGCTGGAAGCCGCAGGCACTCCGTGCGAGGTCCGGATCCTCGAAGTGGATCGGGTTGGCTTACAGGTGGAGAAGCTGGCATGACCCCCTCCGATCTGAGCCAACCGATCCTGGTCTTGAAATTTGGCGGTACCAGCATCGCATCGCCGTCACTGATCCAGAGTGCCGCTCGTAGGATTGCCACTTGTCGAGAAGAAAAGATGCATGTCGTTTGCGTGGTGTCCGCGATGGGCGATACCACCGATCGCCTCACCTCCCTGGCACAGGAGATCACCGAAAACCCGCCTCGCAGGGAGATGGATGTTTTGCTCTCTGCCGGAGAATTGCAATCGATGGCTTTGCTGTCGATGGCATTGACCGAGTTGGGGATTCCTGCCATCTCATTCACTGGTCAGCAAGGTGGAATCGTCACCGATGATCGTCACGCAGAGGCTCGGATCTTGCGAGTCGACCCGGATCGAGTGGTCGAGGCGCTGGCCCACGATCAGGTCGTGGTTCTGGCAGGGTTTCAGGGTACAGATGAGCAGCAAGAGATCACCACGCTGGGTCGTGGAGGATCGGATACCAGTGCCGTAGCGATGGCCGCTGCACTCGGTGCCCAACGCTGCGAAATCCTCACCGATGTGACCGGAGTCTTCACCGCAGATCCGAGAATCGTTCCCGATGCGGTGCAAATCGCTGTCCTCAGTTACGACGAGATGCTCGAGATGGCGAATCAAGGTGCGAAGGTGCTGCATGGCCGGTCGGTGGAACTGGCTCGTCGATTCCTGGTGCCGCTGGTGGTCGCCTCGGCCACCGAGGATCGTCCAGGAACCCGAATCGTTGGAAAGGATGAACCGATGGAAGAAGTGGTAGTTCGTGCGGTCACCGATGACCGTAATGTGAGTAAGGTCTCGATCCTATCGGTACCCGATGAACCGGGCATTGCTGCCCGCCTGTTCAGTGCACTCGGTGATCAAGGAGTCAATGTCAGGTTGATCGTTCAGGCCCAGAGCCACGAGGGTCACAACGACATCACCTTCGTGGTTCCCTCGAATACCTTCATCGAAAAGACAAACCTGAAAAAGGTGGTCGAAGAAGTGGGAGGTGCCTCGTGGATCGTCGACGACGAGGTGGCACTTCTCAACATCGTGGGAGAAGGAATCGCGAGAGAGCCTGGAGTTGCAGGGAAGATCTTCTCTGTGCTCGCAGAAGAAAAAATCAACCTCGACCTGATCTCCTCGTCGAACCTGGTCATCTCCTGTGTGGTGAAGGAAGCAGACCTGGTCCGAGGGGTCCGCGCATTACACGCTGCACTGATCCAGACCGATCAGGACTGAGGATTCACTCCTCGCAGCATGTGACGAACCGATCATGATTCCAGATATTCCTCGACCGGAGGACAGGAACAGACCAGATTGCGATCGCCAAACGCCTGATCGATTCGAGAGACCGCAGGCCAGAACTTGTTGGCCTTCTGCTTCGCTCCTGGATAACCCGCCTTCTCGCGAGAATACGGGTGGTCCCACTGATCGGCAGATACCATCTCCGCAGTGTGAGGCGCATTGCAAAGAGGATGATCCGCAGCTGGATAGGTTCCCTCTTCGACCGCCTTCGCCTCGGCATGAATTCCGATCATCGCCGAAATGAATCGATCCAGCTCCTGTTTCGACTCACTCTCCGTCGGTTCGATCATCAAGGTTCCCGCAACTGGCCATGACATGGTGGG